>Ga0181520_10000671_pt1 | contig 73632 bp, 57 predicted proteins | sample PEATcosm2014_Bin_29_FD_132451 | JGI IMG/M metagenome (GOLD analysis project Ga0181520, IMG submission 132451) | Peatland microbial communities from MTU Mesocosm Facility, Houghton, MI, USA - PEATcosm2014_Bin02_30_metaG | ecosystem: Environmental > Terrestrial > Soil > Wetlands > Peat | place... | reverse complement strand
TCCTTGCGTGGATGGACCAGAGGGTCGGAATAACACTCTGATACCACAAAATCCGGCCGTTTCGAGTTTTTTCTGCGCCGATTCAACTGAATTATGCGAAAATCACGCTTGATTCAGGACTAGCGGCAATCCGAGATCTAAGGGAATTGAAATTGTTGGCGCGGGCTGCGAAGTATGTCGCCCCTCTGTATCTCCGCCCCATCCCGGCTATCATATGCCGGCGATGAATTCGAATATCTCAAAAGAAGGAGGCGACAGCGCCAAGCCGGCTATGCCCCGGGCGATCCGCGACAAGGTTGACTACCAGAACACCGCGGAGATCGTGGACCGCCTGGCCGTGCTCGATCGTCGCACCCGGGGGCAGGACGAATACCTTGAGACATTGACTCAACTTGTCGAAGCGTATGACAACGGGAATTTCCAGGTTGCGGCGACGGCCGGGCCGCTGGATGCCATTCGTTTCTTGATGGACGCCCACGACCTGAGCGCATCGGACATCGGCCGTATTCTCGGAAGCCGGTCGCTTGGGGCGGCCAACGGCCGATGCCGCGAGCATGTTACCAGATTCGCCCGCGTGGTGCTATCACCGTTTTCCGGTAGAGCGCCACGAAGCCGGTAAAACCGCCAGGCGAGCAGGCCGGGAAAAAATTTCACCGGGAAGAATTTTCTCTTGCCATCGGCTTTAAGTTTGGTTAATGTAAGGGTTGCTAGGCAATGAACAATGGATAATTGACAATGGACAATGAGCGGGCAGAAACGGCGGTTTGTCGATCTACTGTCTACTTTCCACCGTCTACCCTCTCGGCCGCAGGCCGGCCCCCACCCCCCCTCCGGGCTATTCGGGGACATCTGGGGACAGGCGGAAGCAATGGATAATGGACAATGGACAGTGGACAATGAGCAGAAAATGGCAATTATCCATTATCAATTATGCACTATCCATTGCGCCCCCCCCACCCCCCCTTGGTTGCATTCGGTTGCATTTGGGACGCGCTGCGCGAGAGAGGAGAAAAGAGAGCATGAGGCCTTCTGTCGCCTTGTCACCTTGTCACCCAGTCACCTTGTCATCCCTACCCCCCACCCCCCCCTCCGGGGCATTCGGGGACATTCGGGGACAGGGATCAAACCGGGGAGCGGGGGAGATGGGGAGAGGGGGAGAAAAATGCCCGCCCAGATTCGACTCGGCCGGGCGAAGTTCCAACTCCTACGGGCCAAGTTCGAACTTTTTCGAGACATTTGGGGCACGTTTTGGACGCGATGTTTGGCGTAAACCGCGATATTCGGCTGAAAACGGGGGTGGGGTGAAGCGGGGATTGTAACGCGTTCTTATCGTAAACATGGTGCCGCAAATCACTTAAGAGAAATCTCACGCGGAGGCGCGGAGGCGCAGAGCGATGCGTGTTGACCACGGATTTCACGGATGCAGCGCACAAGATTATTGAGGAGATGATAATGGAAACCAGGCGATGGAACCGCGGATGAACGCTGATGAACGCGGATAAGACAAAAACGGGATTTATCTGCGTTTATCTGCGTTCATCTGCGGTTGATCCGTTCGTCTTTCGGAGCAGGCAGCGGAACAATTGCGTTTTGGCCACGGAACTTACGGATAGACGAATAGGGAATGATGCGGTCAGGCGCCCTTCCTGGCGGCAAAGAACACGTGCTCCTGGTAGACGCTCTCGGCGGCGGCGCGAGCGGCCGGAAGAAGTGGCCCCAAGTCGGCGGCGGCCAGGTTTTCGTCCACCTCCTGCGGTTTGAGAAAGCCGGGAATGATCGTGGAAATGGCCGGGTAGGACAGACAATAGCGAAGGGCCAGTTGGCTGGAAGTTTGTTCGACAGGCGGATTCAGAGCGCGGCGGAAAAGTTCGGGAGCGCTGGCCCACAGAGCGATTTGCTCGATTGGCCAGCCGGCGCGGTGGTCGTCGGGATCAAAGCGCGTCTGGGCGTTGTATCGGCCGGTAAGGAATCCGAAGCAGAGGGGCGTGCGGGCGATGATTCCAGCGCCGGCCCGGACGCAGGCATCGAGCAGGCCGATTTGCACGGCGCGCTGGTCGATCATGTTGAAATTGATCTGGATCGCCGGCGCGTGGAAGTGCTGCACCGCGATGAGGCCGTCGGCGGGCGAGCGGGCCGAAATGCCCCAGGCGCGAATCTTTCCTTCCGCCAAGAGCGATTTCATGACCTCGATGGCGCTCGGATCGGCCCGCAGGTCGTCCATCGGCGGATCGTGCAGTTGGTAAAGATCGATGTAATCGGTTCGCAGGCGTTGCAGACTTCTTTCGATGGCCGAGCGGATGTGTTGCGGCGTAAATTGCTGATGCTGCTTGCCGGATGCGTCGACGACAAAGCCCGCCTTGGAGGCGATCAACACATCCGTACGACGACCAAGGAACGCAGCGGCGAGAACTTCCTCGCTGTGGCCCAGGCCGTACAGATCGGATGTGTCGTAGAAATTGACGCCGCGCTCCAATGCCCTGTGGAGCGTGCGGATGGATTCGGCATCGTCGGTCGGGCCGTAGGATTTGGTTCCGGGCGCCACGCCGCCGATGCCCCAGCATCCGAACCCGATTTCGGATACGCTCAAACCGGTCTTTCCCAGCGGGCGGTAATTCATGGGCGATCAATAATGGCCGGCGATTTGGGGCTCGGATACGGTGCTCGAGTACAGATAGGCGCCCTTTTTGTTGCCGTACCAGACGACCTCGCGGCACCAGTCGTCCCAGGTTCGCCATGTCGCCGTGTGCCGGTCGATATGATGCCGCCGAGGCGACGGCTCCAGCGAAATCGGCGTGCCGCGCAGGATCGATTGATAGTAATCCCAAAGATTCCAGGAGACATCAACGTCGATGTCCGTGGTCTGGAACGGTTTCTTGACCAGGCCGGCGTTGAGTGCGATGCAATCCGCCAGAAGCCCCTCGGGCAACGTGATCGAGCGGCTTTGCAGATGGCGCTCCAACGCGGTTTGCGCCTCTTGATAAAACGCCTCGAGCTGATCCTCGACAACCAGCTTGATGAACATGTATTCATCGGCCGGCCACCAGATGTTCAGCCATTGCGGAGCGCGGCAATACTCGGCGCCGCCGTTTTGAATGTCGCGGGCCTTATCGATGAAGAACTGGCGGACGCTTTGGAGAATGGGCAGGCCGTCGATCGGGCCTTCGGAAAAGACTTCAAAAAGCTGCCGATATGTGAGCGGGCCGTTGTGCCGCAGGATCACCATGGGAATCTGCATGAGCTTGTCGAAATGCAGCAGGGCCGCCCACCAGCAGAACGCCCTGGTGCGCACCCATTGGTCGCGCGGCAGCGAGCTGGTTTCGATCGCCAGCAATTGCGTCTCGTAGATGTCCCACGTGGCTTCGTTGAGCGAGCCGTGAATGTTCACGATCTTCGTTTCGATCATCTTGATGCCGTATTGCTGCTGGTATTTGGCATCGCCCATTTCCGCGTTGGGGAGGATGGAGAGATTGTTGAACTGGATGCGGTTGTGCTGGCCGTTGTCGATGATCGTCGATGTCCCGTCGGCGAAGGTGGCGTAGGTTTCGCCGGGCAGGCCGAGAATCATGTCGGAATAGGTTTCGATGCCGTCCAGCGTGAAGCGCCGCTGCAATTCCTGGAAGCTGGCGGTGGAGATGTTACCGCGCTTGATCGCCTGGAGCGTTCCCGGGTCCATCGATTGAAACGAGACGGTCACGCCCTTGTTCATGCCGGCCAGCGCCAAAGCCTTCTGCACCTGATAGGCCCGCTCGGTGGCGTTCTTGGTGTTCTGCACGGACAGCGCCTTGGGATAGCCGGTGAGACTTTTGCTCGCGGCGGCAGCGTTGACGATCTCCAGATCGCGAGGCAGCATGCCGAAATTCGCATCGGCGCAGAAGACGAATTCGATCTTCCGCTGCGAAAACCAGTCGATTTCGCGGCGAATGCGGTCCATGTCGAATGTGTAGACCTTGCTGGCGATGGCCGAGCCCCAATCGCAGAACGTGCAGGCAAAGGGGCATCCGCGATTGGTTTCCCATACCACGATCCACGTCTCATCCGGATTGGCGTTCATCAGGGGATCGAAAATGCCGCTCAAATACGGCGAGGGAATCTGCGACAGATCGCCCACACGTTTGGCCATGTCGTGAGTGACGAATCCGCCCTCGGCGTCGATATAGCTGATCCCCGGGATCTCGCCAACCTGGCCGAAAATGCCGTCGCGGAGGATGCGCATGACGACATCCTCGCCCTCGCCGTGGACCGCGATATCGATGAACGGATTGTCGCGGAGAAATTGCTCCGCATGATTGGGAACCTGCGGCCCGCCGAACACGATGATCGTCTGCGGATTGTCCGCCTTGATTCGCCGGGCGATTTCCAGGGAGATGCGGTTGTTCCAACAGTACAGGCTAAATGCCACGACCTCCGCGCCCTTGAGGCGCTCAACGCCCTCGTCAACCGGAATGCGCTTGTACAGCGGCAGCATGAACTCATACCGGCCGGGGTTCGGCAGGTGGCGCTGCGCGTAGGCTTGAAGCATCGCAATGGAATACGGCAGATAATTCTGTTTCGAGAAGCTGTTGTTGATCTGGACCAGGCCGATCCTGATCGGCTCGGCATGATCGTCCAGACGCTGGCGAGCAAGCGGCGACGTGCGCAGCCGGCCGTCTTTTCGGCGGATATTCAGGGGGACTTGCTCTTGCATTCAGGAACACCTTATTCGCGCCCGCCGGGCCGCTTGACAACACACACGGATAATAGGCTATCGGACATCGACGTTCCGCGGTTAAGGAGCGAGGGCCCGGTTTTGCTTATACCACTGCAGCGTCCGGCGGAATCCCTCTGGCAAGTCGATTTCCGCCACAAAGCCAAGCTCCCTTTGGGCCTTGCTGACATCGACCCGCCGAACCGGGATCATCGACGGCTTGCCGGCATCGAAGACCAGTCGCGACGGCGTGAACCCCTCAAGTTCAAGCAGAATCTGGAGCATCTCACTGACCGAATGTCCTTTGCCAGAGCCGATATTCAATGTCGTGTAGCGATCGAGTTTCTCCATCGCCAACACCATCGCGCGCACGACATCGTCAACATAAATCATGTCGCGGATGTCGTCGCCGGTGCCCCAGACTTCAAATGGATCCGTCCGTTCGACAACCCGTCGCAGCAGCGCCGCCGCCACGCGCGATTTCGCCGGATCGAAATTGTCGCCGGGTCCGTAGACGTTGGTCGGGCGCAGCACGATCGTTGTCATCGGGGGCAAAGCCTGCCGGCCGTAATGTCGGCAGAGTATTTCCATCTGCCGGTTCATCCCGCCGACGGCACGGTATTTTTCAAACGGCTGGCCATCGAGGATTTCCTCTTCCCGCAGCGGCCGATCCCCCGCCGGCGGATATGCGGTCGTGCTTCCCAGCCAGAGGAACTTTTTCACATGGGCCCGAAAGGCGGCCTCGATTACATTCGCATTGATTGCGGCACATTCCGCCACCGCCGCTGCGGGATCAGCCGCCGTTGCCGAAGCGCCAATTACGACCGCCGCACAATGGAAGACATGATCGATCCCCTGCATCGCACGCGCGCAATCCTGCGCGTTGGTGAGATCCGCAGTCACATAATCCACATGAGGGAGTCGCGCCGCCGGTTGTCGTCGATGCACGACCGCTCGCGAACCCAGACCAAGGGAACACAGATGCTCGATGAGGTTTCGCCCGATCAACCCGGCCGCGCCGGTGACAAGGATGTGACCGCCGCTGAGGCTCATGCCCGCCCCGCCGCAGTCGTCCGATACCATTGCACTGTGTCGGCCAGCCCCTGTTCCAGCGAAACTCGCGGCTCAAATCCGAGAGCTTTCCGCGCCTTGGAAATATCGACAATGCGCACCGGAATCGTCGTCGGCTTCGAGGAATTGAACACGATCTTCGCGTCGGAATATCCGGCCGCGTTCAGCGTCGCCTGCACGAGTTGGCGGATGGTAAACGACTGGCCATATCCCAGATTCACCGGATCGCACACCGCGTGTTTCTCCAGCGCCGCCAGCCCGCCCTGTACCAGGTCCGTTACATGCAGGAAATCCCTCACCTCATCGCCGGTCCCCCACACCTCATACGGCGCCATCCGCTCGACCGCCTTGCGCACCAGTGCGGGCACCACGTGACTGGTTTGCGGATCAAAATTGTCCCAGCGCCCGTACACCGCCGTCGGCCGCACGATCGCGATCTTCATCGCCGATTGACCGGCCACATATTCGGCCAGCCGCTCCAGATAGCGCCGCATCCAGCCGTATCCAAAATACGACGGATGCACCGGCTCGTCCCATCCTTCTTCTTCCCGAATCGGCCGGGCCACCACGGGATAGATCGACGTGCTGCCCAAAAGCAAAAACCGCTGCACATTCATGGTCCACGCGGCCTGAAGCACGTTGGCGCCCAGCGTCAGATTGATGGGAATCCCCGGCATTTTCACCGGCAACTTGGCCGCCCCGCTGGTAACGGCCGCCCCGGTCACCGGACCGGCCGCGTGAATGACGTAATCCACACCCTCCATCGCCGCGAGGCAATCCTCCGGCCGCGTCAAATCCGCCCGGATAATCTCGACGCCCTCCATCGCCAAGCGCGGCGGCCGCTGATGCAGCGTGATGCGCACCTTCGCCCCACGGCGCACGAGTTCCTCGACGAAATTTGTTCCGACAAACCCGGTGCCGCCGGTTACGACAACGATCTTGTCTTTGTAAAACACAGAAAGGCCTTTCTCAACCATTGCCGGATAAACCTCGCGGGAATTTTCGCTTCTCGCGCAATTCGGCGTAATGCTCGCGATACCACGCCACCGTGCGCCTTATTGCCGCGGAATGGTCGCCCGACACCTGGTACTGATACGTCGTGTTCAGCTTTGTGACATCAATGAACTTATCCTGCACGCCAACGTAACTTGTCGGTTTGTACACAACCTGGCCGCCAAATCCGCTGGCTTCCTGGATCATGGACGCGAGAGTGCGGATGGAAATCCCGCGGCCGGGTCCGATGTTGACCACATCGCGATTGCACAGCGGCAACAGGTAAAGCAACGCCGCCACGAAATCCTTCACGTCGAGAAAATCCCGTACCTGCGTCCCGTCGCCCCAGACTTCGACCGTCGGCCGGTTTTCCATCGCCGCCGCCACAAACCGGCCGATCAGCGCGCCGGTGACATGCGCCGTATGGGCGTCAAAGTCATCGTATTCGCCGAACATGGTGGCCGGAATCAGGTAGCTGCCGTCGAGCTTGTGCTGATCGTTGTAGGCGCGAATGCCGGTCAGAAGCAGTCGCTTGGTGAAAGCGTACGAATAGACGCTGCCGTGGATTTCGCCCTCCATGGCGCGATCTTCGCGGATCGCGCCGCTCATGGCTGGATAGGCGCACGACGAACCGATCCCGATGAACCTGGCCCGCGGCAGATATTTCCGCCAGCTCTCCAGCACGTTCAAGTGAATCAGGCCGTTGATATGCAACTGATCGGCCGTGTGCTTGGCCGGAAAATCAGCCGCCGCCTGCACGCACGCCATATGGATGATCGCATCGGCATCGGCATTCTCGCGAAACACGGCCTGGGCCTGGTCGATTCGCGTCAGATCGTATCGATCGCTGCCGAAGACGACAAAACGCGTTCCGCGCCGGGACAGTTCTTCCTGGAGATGTTTGCCGACAAATCCCGTGCCGCCGGTGATAAGCAATTTGGAATAAGCCATCGTGAACAAAACCTTGCCGGCGATCACATTTTCCGCCACAGCGTCTTGCAAAATTCGGCGATCGCCGGTCCGTCAATTCCCAGCCGCCGTCGCAATTCCTGCTGCTGCACCGCCCCCAACGCAAACCGATCCGGCGGGCCGAGCCGCATCAGTTTCACGTCAGTATCGGCCGTCGCCCGCCACGATGCAATCGCATTGAAAAGCCCGCCGTTGGGCAAATGTTCCTCGACCACGACCATCGCCGCCACGCGCTGCCCGATGGCATCGAGCGTCGCCACATCCAGCGGCTTGACGGTGTGAATCTGATACAACAGCGGGCTCATGCCCAGGGAATTGAGAATCTCGTATGCCTTCAGCGACTCATTGGCCATTTCGCCGGTCGTGAGAATCGCGACGGATTTCCCCGGCCGGAGCAAACGAGCCTTGCCCAGCACCGCCGGCTCCTCCGCGTTGTAGCGAGGCTCGCCATACCGGCCGACAGTGAAGTAAGCCGGGCACTTGGCCGCCATGACCTGCGGCAGCAATTGCTCGATTTCACCCGGATCGCCGGGAATCACCACGCGCATGTTCGGCAGCGCCGTCATCAGGGCCAGATCGTCCACCGCATGATGCGACACCCCACTCGTGCCATAGGTGTAACCCCGTCCGGCCCCCACGAGCACGACCGGAAGATTGGGATAGGCCACGCAGAATCGCAGTTGCTCGAACGGCCGGGCCGTCGCGAACGAGGCGATCGAATACGCGATCGGCGACCATCCCTCGCACGCCATTCCGGCCGCCACGTACACCATCTGCGCCTCGGCCACGCCGACGTTGATATACCGCTGCGGGAAAGCCTTCTCGAACTGATCGAAGACCTGAAAACCAAGATCGCCGGTGATGAACGCGAGGCGCGGATTCTCGGTCGCCAGCTTGAAGAGGGTTTCGGAAAACGCTCGTCTCATGCTCGCCCCGGCGTGTAAATCGGCCGCGCCCCCAACTCAGCCAGCGCGCGATCCAGGTCGTCCTGACTGGGCGCGCGATAATGCCAGAGCACCTGATCCTCCATGAAACTCACGCCGGCGCCGGCCCGCGTGCGGGCGATGATGGCCGTCGGCTTGCCGCGCTCAAACGGGACTTCGGCCAGCGCCGCCAGAATTTGAGGGATGTCGTGCCCGTCGATGGTGCGGGCGGACCAGCCGAAGGCGCGGAATTTCTCCTCGAACGATGTGCCGCCGGTCAGGTCGTCCGTGCGGCCCACCGACTGCACCCGGTTGTAATCCACGATCGCCAGCACCGAATCCATCTTGTGAGCGGCGGCAAACATGGCCGCTTCCCACGTGCTCCCCTCGTTGCATTCGCCGTCGCTCAATAGCGCCACGCACCGGGCCGGGTTGTTGTCCAGCCGCAACGCATAAGCCATTCCCGTCGCGATGCCCAGTCCATGGCCGAGGCTGCCGGCCGAGGTTTCCAGAATCCCCAGAGCGTGTTTACACGGATGCATCGGCAGCGGGCTGTCGTTGCGCGCATAACCGGCCAGCCATTCCAGGGGAATGAAGCCCCGATCCGCCAATACCGCGTAAAGCGATTTGCACGCGTGTCCCTTGCTGAAGACGAACCGATCGCGGGCCGGGTCCGCCAGCATGCACAAACCAATCGACGGATTACCTTCTCTTGTCCCCTCTCCCTGTACGCTGGGAGAGGGATAGGGTGAGGGTCTTCCTGTCATTGGAGGTAATTGGGCGGCCGGTGCGTTAGAACCCTCACCCCAACCCTCTCCCTGAGTACAGGGCGAGGGGGAGGGGGGAGTGCCGGCGGCGGCGCCACGCACCGCGGCCATCGCCTGACCCGACCGCGGCGGGGCAACATTAAGCCAGCCATAATACAGGGCGACGAGGATATCCACGCAACTCATCGCGCCGTTGAGATGCCCCTGTTTGGCGTCGAAGGCCATTTGCACGCAGGTGGCGCGGATCAGGCGCGACTTCAATCGAAGTTCGTCAATCGACCAGGTCCGCTGCTGCTGAGCACCATTGGCCATGCGCGGGGTTTCCGTCTACGTCAATTCCCGAAACGCCTGCTTGGGATGCATCATCCGCGCCTTTTCCGCTTCGGTGTAATCCGTGTCCGATTCATAGAAGATAATCTGGCTGCCGAATCGCTCAAAGCTGAATGGCACGTGGATCAGGCCGTCGAGCCGGGCCTTGACCGCCTCGTGCTTCTCCGGCGGGACGAACAGGAGAATGAACCCCCCGCCGCCGGCCCCCAGCAGCTTGCCGCCAATAGCACCGGCGTCGCGTGCGTCGTCGTAGATGGCATCGACGCTGGTATTGGTCACGCTGCCGCCGAGCGTGCGCTTGGCGACCCATCCTTCGTGGAGCAGCCGGCCGAAATTCGTGATATCGCTGTTGGAACCGAGCAGAGACATGCCCTCTTCGACCAGATCCTGAATGATGCGCAGCTCGCGACGGCGGTCGTCGAGATTCGTCGCATAGCTGGCCGCAACGTCCGACGCGTTCCGCTGAATCCCCGTGTAAAAGAGCATGAGATGGGCGTTAAATTCCGGCAGCCGGGCCGGCGGCAGGATGACCGGCCGCACCGTAATCTCGCCGGATTGATGGAACGCCACATGGTTCAGCCCGCCGTATGCGGCCATGACCTGGTCCTGCGAGCCGACGGTTTCCTTGAGCAGTTCCTGTTCGACGACGATGCCTTCGTGGGCAAGCTGGTATTTGCTGACCATCTGGCCGCGAAGGGCGTGCAGGGCGTGGAGCAATCCGACTGTGAAAGCCGAACTGGACCCCATCCCGCTGCGGGCAGGCAGATCGCCGTCGTGATGAATCTCAACGCCGCGGTCCATGTTGAGATACCGCAGCACTTCCCGGGCGGCCGGGTGCTTGATCTGGTCGATCGTCTGCACGTTCTCGATGAACGAGTAGAGGACGCGATACCGATGCTCAAAGAACGGCGGCAGATACCGGCAGGTGAGATAACAATACTTATCGATGGTCGCGGCCAGCACCGCCCCGCCATGATCGCGATACCACGTCGGATAGTCCGTCCCCCCGCCGAAGAACGAAATGCGAAAGGGAGTTCGAGAAATAATCACATCGACACCGGTTCAAACGCTGGCACGGGTTGGAATGATACCGCAAATCCGCCCGGCGGTGGCGGAAATGCGCGCACGGTTCCCATATTCCATCGGCTGGAGGCAGTCTCCCCTTTATCCACGCGTCGGAGGTAGGCGAATCGCGAATCCTCGCCCCCGCCCGACACTCCCCGCCGCCGCAATTGACCCAGTTTGTCGGACCCGCTACCCTCGGCCGCAGCCCTTGGAGACCTCATGCCTCAACGCGTTTTGATTACCGGCGGCGCCGGGTATATCGGGTCGGTGCTTTGCCAGCGACTGCTCGAAGGCGGGTACGATGTGACCGTTCTGGATACGCTGGCCTTTGGGCAGACGCCGCTGTTTCATTTGTGTGCCGATCCGCGATTTCATTTTGTTTACGGCGATGCTCGCGACGAAAGCAAGGTCAAGGCGCTGCTCAAGGACTCCGACGTAGTCATCCCGCTGGCTGCGGTGGTCGGGGCGCCGGCTTGCGAGCGCGATCCGTGGCTGGCGCAGTCGCTCAATTGCGATGCCGTGCTGATGATCTGCCGGCTGCGATCGGCCGCCCAATTGCTGCTTTATCCCAATACGAACAGTGGCTATGGCACGCGCAGCGGGGCGATGTTCTGCACCGAGGATACGCCGCTGGAGCCGATCACGCTGTACGGCCGCACTAAATGCCAGGCCGAGCAGGCGATTCTGGCCTCGCCGAACTCAATCGTTCTGAGATTGGCGACGGTTTTCGGCACATCGCCGCGCATGCGGATCGACCTGCTGGTCAACCATTTCGTCTATGCGGCCGTGACGGACGGGTACATCGTCATTTTCGAGAAGGACTTCAAACGCAATTTCGTCCACATCCGCGACGTGGCGGATTGCTTTGTCCATGCCATCGAGCACAGGGCGGCGATGATCGGCCGGCCGTTCAATCTGGGGCTGGATACCGCCAATTTGTCCAAGGGCGAATTGGCCATGAAGATCAAGGAGCATATTCCCGGCTTTTTCATTCACTTTTCGGATATGCGGTCGGACCCGGATAAGCGCAATTATATCGTATCCAACCAGCGGCTGCGCGAGGCGGGTTTTGAAGCTCGCCGGTCGCTGGACGATGGAATCAGGGAATTGCAGACGGCGTATGCCATGTTCGGCCGCGGTCAGCATAAGAACGTCTAGAGGCCCCAAACGTGATTGACCAATCGCGATTGACGGCGGCGATACTGGCGGGCGGGTCGGGGACACGACTGCGCAGCGCCGTCGCGGATCGGCCCAAGTGCCTGGCCATCGTGCGTGGCCGGCCGTTTCTGATATGGATTCTCGACCAACTCGCCGCTTGGGGTATCCGCGATGCCGTGCTCTGCACTGGGTACATGGCCGACATGATGGAGCGGACGCTCGGATCATCGCACGGGTCGCTGCGTATCCGGTACTCGCGCGAGGGGACGCCGATGGGGACCGGCGGCGCTTTGCGTCAGGCGTTGCCGATGCTGAAATCTGACCCGGTGCTGGTGCTTAATGGCGATTCCTATTGCCAGGTCGATCTGGCGGCGATGCTCGGATTTCACGAAGATCGCTTATCGGCGGCAACGCTGCTGCTGATACAAGTGCCTGATATTAGTCGTTATGGACACGTCGTGATCGATGACCGCGATCGTGTTACGCAGTTCGCGGAAAAATGTTCGCCACGAGATTTGTCCGCCCCACCGCCGTCCGGATGGATCAATGCCGGGGTCTATCTATTGTCGCGCGCGTTTATCGCGTCGATTCCGCCCGGTCGGGCGGTGTCGGTGGAAAAGGAAATCTTCCCATCGGCCATTAACGGCGGCCTGCACGGATTTCGCGGACATGGGCGATTCATCGACATCGGCACGCCTGATTCCTACGCGACCGCGGAGAAGTTTTTTGCTTCGGTTCAGATCCCAAATTTCAAATCTGAGATTTGAGATTTGCATGCTATCCGACAGTCAGGAGCATGCCGATCTGAACCTCGCCGGCCGCGTTCTTGCTCAGCACGTTCGCCGACTGGGGCAGTCGGCTGGACAATTCAGTCCAGACGGGGGTGAATTCCGCCGGTGTGCGGGCGCTGAGGACGATCGCGCCGCCGGGGGCCAGTCGCTGGGCAAGTAGTTTGACGTTGTGGACAGGATCGCCAAACAGCGGGTCGGTGCGGAGCAGCGCCAAATCCACGGCCAGGTGCGGAGCGATCCGGCCAAAGAGTCTGTCCAGGGCCGTGGCGGGATCGGCCGTGACCAGGTGCGCCTGGGCCTGCGCGGCGGCGGTGTCGATGAGTTGAGCGAATCGGTACGAGGGCGGTTCGCCGCCGCCGTGGTCCTCCGACCACTGATCCACGCCGTACACTTCGCAGGTGGGGCATCCGAGGAGGACAACGCCGGGGCCGCTTGATTTCTGCACGCCCAGTTCGACATACACGCGCGGATGGCGATGAATCGCGTACCAGGCCAGCATGCGCAGGGCGGCGTATTCGTCCTGGGCGTGGACAAATATCTTCAGCAGGCGATCGATCTGCTCGTGCGGAACCGTCAAGGCCGTTTGCTGTATTTCACTGACAATCGTTGACAAGGGAATATTGGGACATCGCGCCGTGGCGGCCGCCGCTGTTATCCGCGCCACCGCCGCCTCGTCCATCACCGCCTCCGGGTCGTGCATCGACAGATCGACGTTGGCCATGCCCCAATTCTCGTCGTTGTGGGTCATCCTGCGGCTGACGGGATGGCCGTTGTATTTGCGCGGTTTGGTGGCGCCGCGCACCATCGAGCCGGCGTAGTGCTCCAGATGCACCGTTTCGACTCCGAAATTGGCCAGATCGACCCACGGATACACCTGGCACAGCCGCAGGTGCAGATCGATGTCGCCCCAGCCGTGATGAATCAGGCGTTCGTCGTAGCCGCGCGTTTCCTCCCAGCGGTCGCGATGGAGCAGGACCAGCCCGGCCGGGGCGCCGAACGAGCCCATCATCAGATCACGTTTCAGGAGCGCCAGGTTGCGATCGAGAAACGCCTCGATTTCCGGCAGGGGTGGATTGTGCTCGGTCCGCGCCGTCGGAAGCTGACGGCGAGCGGCGATCAGGAACGCCCGGTCCAGCGGCAGACCGATGGGCAGCTTTCCTTCCAGAATGGCGAACAGGGTAGCAAGCGAACTTGCGGGCAGGATCACATCGGCATCGGATACGGCGACAAATCGCCCGCGCGAGCGGCGTATGGCGGCGTTCTGGGCGATCGGATTGGGAAACGAACTGTCCTTCTGGGCCGGAACCGCAACGGCCGGCGGCACTACCATGAAGCGCATGATCCCCCGCGCCTCGGGTACCATGAGCATTTCCTTGTGAAACGGAATATCGCTGTTCCAGTCGGCCAGAATGATTTCCGCATCGTTCTGCCGGCCGACGCGAACCAGGTTTCGCACCAGGCAGTTCATGGCCGTGGTGATGCGCCAGGTGTAATTTCCCATGTAGTTGTCGTTGCGGCCGCAGACGACGAAGGAAATTAGAGGGGTGTTGCCCGATTGCGCCTCGGGCTCAATGGATGTGTCGATGCCTGACTGTTCCATGATCGGTTCCGTGTCAATTCGACGCCGCCGGGTCGCTCGTCACGGGCAATGCGGTTGCGGCGGCTCTATTTCGAGGCGCCGTTGGGCATGCCATCGGGGTAGCTGACCGTGGACATGCGGATGATACCGGGATCGTTCATACACGAATCATCGTTTATATTGCGTTCAATGTACTGCCATGTCGGCCATTCGTCATCAAAGATCAGAAGCGGGTAAAGGCCGTAGAACGGAATCTTGACCGGGTCGGAAAAGCTGACGTGGGAGTAGCCGACCGAACTGGTCAGTGAGCCCGGCCCACTGACAATTTCGCGCTGGCCGTGCTGTGGATCATCCGCCCAGACCGGAACCGGCGGACAAAATACGATGGTCTCGCCCAGGGGTCCGCAGAGCACGTGGGAAATGTAGTCGCCCTTCTCGAGCTTTTGTGCGCGGTATTGCAAGAGGCCGGGGCCGGTCTGGATAAGGGTATTGATCTGTGCGCCGGCGGCAAAATTTGCGATGTCCTGAAGGTTGAGGACGAGCACGATGCGATCGGCGTATTCGGGACTAAGCAGATGCTGGATGATCTTGGCGTGCGGATCGTTGTAAAGGATGGCCAGTTTCTCATGCCCGCTGCTGGTTGTGGCGGCAGCAACCGTATTCTGCAAGCTGAAGAAAACCGTGCGATAGCGATACAGGCCCATGCCCGTTTCGATCACATAGAGCACCGCCAAAAGCGCCCACGCGGCGCGCAGGACTGGTCCGCGGTTGGCCCATCGCCACCAGAAAATCGCCAGCGCCAGGACGACCAGCGGATAGCCGACGAAGTAGGTATGTGCCAGTTGGGCACCGGGCTTGAGGTCGATGGCCGTCCAGACCAGGAAGACCGGCAGCAGCAAGGCGATGATCGGGCCCAGAGCACTGTGTTTCGCGGCGGCCGACACGCCCACGCGCGCGCACTGCCAGAACGCGACTGGAACGACGACAAGGATCAGCCCGAAGACGATCCAGGAGTTTTCGCGGATGAACAGCAAGGCGATGGCCGGGTATTTGGGGACTGTGGCGTGAGGATCGGCGCCGGGGCGGGTGGCGAAGTGGTTGGCGGTGGCGAAATGCGTGAAATAATCGATGGTGACGCTAAGCGGCCGGGAGTAGCCGGGATACCAGATCATCCCGACAAGCGACAACAGTATGTACGGCGAAACGATACCCGCGGCGAAGAGAAGTCCGCGATCGACCATGCGCCGCCAATCGCCCCACTCACCAGCGATAACAACCGCGCCCAGCATGGCCGAATACAGCAGGATGCCGTTATCGGTAAGGAAGGCCATCCACGCGACAACGCCGGCCAGAAAGATGCACGACCGGTTGCGCCGCAGGGCCAGCAGGCAGGCAGAAAGAAACAAGGCCATACCGATACAGGTATAATTGCGATAGACCAACTGGACCATCGCCCATGGATTCAGCAGTGCCACGACCGCCGCGAGCATGCCGAGATACGGACTGCCGATACGCCAGCCCATCGCACAGATCGTCAATGCCAATAATCCGAAGGCGAAAACCAGGAATTTGAAGTAAGCCGATCGCGTCACCCAGGCATCGTGGCCAAAGACGCAGCGCGCGGCCATGCCCCAGACGCGCAGGATATCGACAAACACAGGCTTCCCGGCCGGCGCCTCAATGGCGCCGGCATCCGGCGCTCGGAAGAAAGGATCGGCCAGCGCCCTGAAGAAATCGCCGGGGTTATGCACCTCGAAATTCTGCGTGTCGTAATAGCGGGCGGTGTCGTTGTCGAGACGCAGGTCGAGTTTCCACGGGCTGGTCTGTGCGGCCGCCAGAAGCGACAGCGTGAAGCTCAGAAAGACCATCAGCCCCGCGATGACGCCGGGGCGGCGAAGAAACGAACCGTCATCGGCGATCCTCTTTGCGATATCAATTGCATCGGCGGATGCGGGAGTGTCCTTGTCGCCGGGCTCGGCGGCGCTTGGCGGCGGAGGCGTCTTCATGCGGCGATGCACAAAGAGTTCCTTGATGATGACCCAAAGAACAAACCACCCGTTGTAGAAGATCTTCATCTTTCGCACGCCGCCGATGCGCGCGGGTTCCACGGCGGGAATGTCGGTCATGCGCAGGCCGTTCTTCACGCCGCGCAGCATCAGCTCGATCTCCATCATGGGATGACGGCTGCGGGAGAGTTCCAGGTCGTACGGCAGTGATTTGCGAAATGCGCGGTACATCACCAGCAGATCGGTGTTGTGGGCGCCGTACAGCACGTTGGACAAACCCGTGAAGAACCAATTGCCAAAGCCCGTGAGCCAGTCATCGTCATCGCTGTGAGATCCGGGGGCATATCGCGACGCGACGACGATGTCGTACCCCTCCTTGATCTTCTCGATCAGTTGCGGAATGGCATCCACCATCGAGTTGCCGTCCGGGCTGAACGCGACAATCACATCGCCTTGCGCGACATCCATGCATTCCCAATAGGCCCCGATCAGGCCGTCCGACTGCTGGGGAATCACGCGATAGCCGTGTTCTTCGAGCCACTGCGGCGTGCCGTCCGTGGAATGGCCGTCAACGCAGATGATCTCGTCAACCCATTCCGGCCGGATTTGGGGCATGATCACCTTGACGGCGTCAATCTCGTTCTTGGTGGGAATAAAGAGGGTGAATTTCATGCCGGCGGAAGACCCGGGTTGTTGAGGGTGTGTGCGCAATCAACCGGTCGCGCACTTGGGGCACAGGCCGTGCAGTATCACCTCGGGCCAGGACACTTCGTACTGACGGCCAACGTGCAGTGAGCGAACAAACTGGCTTGGGATCGCGACTTGGTCCATGCAGGCGATGGTGCCGCAATCGTTGCAGACAAAATGGGGATGGCGATGGCGCGAGCGATCGACCGGCTTGCCCAGGGCGTAGCGCCAGGTCTGGTCCTCGCCGCGAACGCGATGGGCCAGGGACTTATCGGTGAACGTGCGCAGTGTGCGATAGACGGTGACCAGGTCCGTTCCGGCAGGTAGACGGGCCTGAATCTGTGCAGCGCCCAGCGGTTGGTCGCTATGAATGAGGACGTCGAGGATAGCCAGCCGCATGGGAGTGCGGCGCAATCTCGCCTCTTTCAGCCGACCTTCCAGTCGCGTCCCATCATTTTTCACAGCCGCCTCCGAATTGGGGCGCTCCAACACGGAGGGATGTTGCGGCGCCTCACACCGTTACCAGATTCGCTGCCACCGAGGTCTTATAAGCCTTCAGCCCCGGCACCAATCCCGCCAGGACGGACAGGATGATCACTCCGACCACGTACAGTATACCCCAGATGCCAAGGTCCAGCCAATGCAGCGGCTGGCCGAGCGTATGCAGCACGTAAATGCCGATCCCGTACGAAACGATCAGCGCCGTCACAACTCCCAGTGCCGCGCCCATCAGGCCAACGAGCCCGGCCTCCAGGCAGACGAGTGCCAGTACCCGGCCGCGCGTGGCCCCCAGGGCGCGCACGATGGCGATCTCGCGAATGCGTGCCGTCACGGAGTTGTAGATGGTTGTCATGATCGACACCGCCGCCGTGATCGTTACCAGGCCGCTCATCAGCAGCAGGATGAACGTGCCGTGCTTGAGAAAGTGGTCGAAGAAGTCCAACATGACGCTGGCGGGCTTGACGCACATATATTGGGCGCTGCTGTTGCGATTGACGTCGTAGTTGAACAATTCCAACGTGGCGCCACCGCGGGTCTCGATAAAGATGCCGGAAACCTCCCAATACTTCTTGGGAACCAGAAGCTCCCAGCGATTGGGCGGGACGGGCCTGTACACGTCGATGTCGTCCGGATCCTGCGTCGCAGGCGGCGCTTTCAAATTGTGGGCAAGGTACCATTGCGCCTTGAGCCCGACGGAATGCTCCTCGACGGTATAGAAAGTCAGCAGCGGCGTATAAACGCACAGGTCGGCCGACGTATAGGTGGGCGCCAGAACGCCGACGACCTTCCACTTGGTGTTATGCACGTCGGGATTGGCGCCGGGCGGCAACTCGCCGTGCGTGGCCTGGAAAATGGACCCGAGCTTGAGATCGCCGCTATCAGCCACGGCGCTGCCGATGATCGCCTCGAACGACTGCGTATTGGGATCAAACACGTTCGGATTGAAACACCGGCCCTGAGCAAACTTGAAGCGCATGTCCTTGCGATAACCGATCACTTTGTTGTCGGGCAGAGCTGTCATGTTTTGCGGATCGGCCGGGTTGTCGGGGTTGTCGTAGCAACCGAAGATGGTGGCCAGCGTACCGACGATGCGGTATTTGCCGTTGTAGGTGTCCCCCACGCAGAAGGGCACGGCGTTTCGCACCTTGTCGCGATAGCCCGGCAATGCGCTGGTTCCCTCGTCATCGGCCTCGGCGGCTTGTGTCGCGGCGGCGGTGGTGGCTTGAGGCGCCGCCGACGGCATGCGCAACATCGATTCGTACACGGAATAGGGAATATTGCCTGGGCTGGTATCGATGTGATAAACGGAATTGAAGACCAGTTGAAGCTGCGATCCCTTGGGCCCGACCAGCGCGTCGTAGCCGAAATCGGTCTGCCCAAACATCAGGGAACTGTTGTTGTTCAGGATCAGGATCAGCACGCCCAGTGCCACGCCCAGAAGGATCGACAGCGTGGTCAGCCACGTGGACAGCGCCCGCTGGCGCATCTGTTTGAATGTGAGTTGAAGGATATTCATGATGCGCTCCCCGCCGCCGTGTCGGACACCACGTCGCTCAACGATACCGACCGCGGCAATTGTCGGGCGACCTCCAGATCGTGCGTCACCAGCAGCAGCGACGCCCGCACCTCGGTGCACAGCGACCGGATCAATTCCAGAACCTGCCTGGCGTTCCTGGAGTCCAGCGCCCCGGTCGGCTCGTCGGCCAGCACCAGACGCGGCCGGTTCGCCAGCGCCCGCGCCACCGCCACGCGCTGCTGCTGCCCCACCGACAACTTTGCCGGCCGGTAATTCAGCCGATCCGCAAGCCCCACGGACTTAAGCAGATGCTCGGCCCACTTGCCGTCAGCCGGCCGGCCGGTGAAACTCATGCCCAACAGCACGTTCTCCATCGCCGTGAGCCCCGAAAGCAGGTGATGGGTCTGAAAGACGTACCCGATGTACTGCCCGCGGAAAACATCGCGCCGGGCTTCGCCGATGCGCGTGATGTCGACCGAGACCGGCCCGCCGGGTCCGGGAATCTCAAAGATGATCTGCCCGGAATCGGGGGTCAGGATGCCGGCGATCAGGTGCAGCAGCGTGGTTTTGCCCGACCCGCTGGAGCCGATGAGGGCGACTTGCTCGCCGTCATCGACGCGCAATTCCGGAATATCGATCACCGGGACCGCCGACCCGTCCGGCCCCACATACCGCTTGACCAGGTTTCTCAATAACAATGCCATCGTCCGCCTCTGTTGGCTGTAGAACAACCTCAATCCTAGCACAGATGCAATTTACTTGCAAGAGTATGCACACTTGAACGAACCGCCCGGCCGCGATAGCATCGACGCGGCACGGGCGATTAGCTCAGTTGGCCAGAGCGTACGGATCACACCCGTAAGGTCACAGGTTCGAGCCCTGTATCGCCCAATTCCGTATGACCAAATCACCCGATCCAGCCCGTTTGCCGCCCGTGGCGGCCAGCGGCATTCGCATGCTGGCACTCGATCTCGATGGCACGCTCCTGGACGACGCCAAACAAATCCGCGCCCGCACCGCCGCCGCCCTGACGCTGCTGCGGCAACGCGGCATCAAGATCGTCCTGGCCTCGGCCCGGCCGCCGCGCAGTGTTCGGCATATCCACGCGGCACTGGGTCTGGACACCTGGCAGGTCAACTACAACGGCGCCATGATCTGGGACGAATCGGTGCGCCAGGCCGTGTTTCACCAGCCCATCAAACCCGAGACGGCCCGGCACGTGATCGAGCTGGCCCGTGGGAAATATCCGGAAGTTCTGGTTTCCTGCGAGATCACCGACCGCTGGCTCACCGATCGGCACGATCCAAAGCTCACAACCGAAACCGGCCGGCTGTTCACGCCCGATGTCATCGCGCCGATTGCGGAATTTTGCGTCGTGCCGGTCACCAAGGTGCTGCTGCTGGGCGATGAGGGACGGCTGGCGGAGATCGAGCGGCTGCTGGTCGAGCAATTCGCCGCCCAGCTCACGATGGTGCGCACCGAGGGGAATCTCATTCAGATCATGGACCGCCGGGTAAGCAAGGGCCGGGCCGTGCAGCAGGTGGCCGATCATTACGGATTGACGATGGAGCAGGTGATGAGCATGGGCGATGCTCCCAATGACGTGGGGATGCTGCAACTGTCCGGGATCGCCGTCGCCATGGAAAACGGCTGGGATGTGTGCAAGCATGCCGCTCATTGGGTCGCGCCGTCGAATAACAACGACGGCGTTCTGGCCGCCCTGCGGAAGTTCGGGCTGTGTGAGTAAATCGTGACAAGGTGACACGGTGACCGTTGACGTATGAAGCATGGCCGCGGATGCCGAAGTCGCCCCTGTCACCCTGTCACCTTGTCACCCTGTCACCTTGTCTCCCTGTCATCCCGTCCCTTTCACTCCCGATTCCCCGTCGTCGCCGTCTTCCCCTGCGGCATCGCAATCTGGATATTCGCCTCGCGGAGCTGTTTCGGATCGATGGCCGCCGGCGCGGCGCACATGAGGTCGCTGCCGCTTTGCGTCTTGGGGAACGCGATCACGTCGCGGATGTTGGTGATGCTTCGCAGAATCATGATGAGCCGGTCCAGGCCCAGGGCGATCCCGCCGTGCGGCGGCGCGCCGTATTGCAGGGCACTGAGCAGGAACCCGAACTTATTCTTCTGCGCCGCCTCGTCGATTCCCAGAAGCGAAAAAACCTGCTGCTGAATGTCGTTGCGATGGATACGGATCGACCCGCCGCCGATCTCGCTGCCGTTGACCACGATGTCATAGGCTTTGCTCTTGATCGACTCGACGACGGCCCGGTCGGTGCTGGTGAGCTTGGCCATGTCCTCATCCAGCGGCGAAGTGAACGGATGGTGCGTGCTGGTGAATCGCTTCTCCTCATCGTCGAATTCAAACAGCGGGAAATTGACCACCCAGACCCAGGCAAAATCGGTCGACGCCTTCAATTTCAATTCGCGGGCCATCTTCAGCCGCAACTCGCCCAGAACCTTGTGGACGATCTTGGGCCGATCGGCCACGAAACAGAGCAGATCGCCCGATGCCGCCCCCGTCCGCTCGATCACCCTGGCCGCGATGGGCGCAAGGAACTTGGCGACGCCGCCTTCCAGATTGCCGCCGGCGACTTTCGTCACCGCCAGGCCCTTTGCCCCGAAACCCTTGGACCAATCCGCCAGGGCGTCGGTCTCCTTGCGACTGAGGCTCGCGCCGCCGGGAACGGCGATCGCCTTCACCATCGGCGCCGTTTTGAAAACGTCAAACGTCGTGGCCTGCGCCAGGTCGCTGATATCGGCCAGCTTCATGCCAAAGCGCAGGTCCGGCCGGTCCGAGCCATAATCGCTCATCGCCACGTCGTATTCCATGTGCGGAATCGGGTTGGGGATTTCGAGATTGAGAATATCCTTCCAGATCAGCCGCAGGAGGTTCTCGATGATGGCGATGATGTTCTCGCGGTCGATGAAGGACATCTCGATATCGAGCTGTGTGAACTCCGCCTGCCGGTCGGCGCGAGGGTCTTCATCGCGGAAGCAGCGGACGATCTGCATGTATTTGTCGCAGCCGCCGACCATGAGAAGCTGCTTGAACAACTGCGGCGACTGCGGCAGCGCATAAAAGCTGCCGGGGATGAGGCGCGACGGCACGATGAAATCGCGGGCGCCTTCCGGTGTGCTGCGGGTGAGGAACGGCGTCTCGATTTCCCAGAACCCCTGATCGGAAAGAAATTGCCGCATGATGCGCGTCACCTGATGCCGCACGCGAAGGTTCTGCTGCATCTCCGGACGGCGCAGGTCAAGGTACCTGTATTGCAGCCGGCGCTCCTCGTTGACGTTCTCAAAGTCATGCGGCGAGAACGGCGGCGTGGGCGATTGCGAAAGCACGTCCATCGTCTTGACGCGAACCTCGATCTCGCCGGTCGCCAGCTTGGGATTGATCAAACCCCGCCCGCGCGCGTTGACCAGTCCACTGGCCGCGATAACCCACTCCGTGCGGAGTTTGCGGGCATCGTCCATCACGGCCGGCCCGCACAGATCGGCGTCGAAGACAAGCTGCGTTACGCCGTCGCGGTCGCGCAGGTCGATGAAGACCAGGTTCCCGTGGTCGCGATAGGAATGAACCCAGCCGGCAATTTTGACGGCCGTGCCGACATCCGACTTGCGGAGTTGCCCGCAGGTATGAGTACGATAGCGCGTTTTGATGGCTTCCATAGTGCGTAGCCTTGTACCGCAACTCGGAAGGCAGCGAAAGCCCACAGAGAGGGGGATGGCATGGTGACAAGGTAACGTGGTGACGGCGTGACGGGGTGACGGGGCGACGTTTTGCCCGCGCCGCGCGCGGGTCTGCCTCTCCCTTCTCCTCTTTACCGGCGCAGCAATCTCCCGTCTCGCGCAATCTTCATCCCACTAACGTTTGCCGCGTCAGGAAGTTCTTCGACCAGCGCCATTATTCCTCTGCGGGATCGGCTGCTCGATTGCCGTCACCGCAAGCAAAGCCAAGGCCATTCTTACGGCGTCGTCACCGACCACGGCTTTTTGGCCATATAGTCACGGAGAACCTGTTCGGCCGGTTTGTTCTTGCACGTGTACCCGCGATCCGCTTCGCCGCCGTCGCCGGGGTCCCAACTCCACATCATAAAGCCGGCCAGGGATGAATTGCCGTACCAGGCCTGGAAGAACCCCTGGTAAAGCCGCTTTTGCAGGTCCAGATCGACGGGCTCGGATTCCTGGGTGTAGTCCCAACTGGCTTTGGAGGCGTTGGCGAGACTGCACCAGCCGGCCTCAAGGAACAGGATCGGGCGGTGTTGTTGTGCGGCAAAGGGAAGCAGATCCTTCTGGATCGGGTTCTTCCAGTTGGCGACGATCTGATCGGTGCTGACGCTGGCGTTGTCGCCCAGCTTCCAATAGCTGTTCATGCCGATCATATCGAGCTTGTCCCAGAACTTGACGCTGGTGTAGTGATCCCAGTTGGAGGAATAGGTGAGCTGGCCGTGAAAGATCCCCCGGACGTAGCGGATGATGTCATCCCAATTTTGCACCTTGGATTCGGAGCTGACCAGTTCCGAGCCGACGACCAGGACATCGACGCCGGTGTTGTTGGCGATGTAGGCGTAGAACTCGAGCATATCCTTGTAGCTGTCGAACCAGCGGTCCCAGTCCGTGGGCTTGATGGTCCCGCGCCAGTCGTTGCCCTGGGGATCGTCCAGCAGGACAATGGGCATGAGGATGACGCGCAGGCCGACTTGGCCATCGGGACGATGCACGTTCTTGGCGTAGGTGATGATCTCGGAAAGTTGCGGCCCTGTGAGTGTCTTGCGGGAGTCGATGTAGATGAAGGTGCTGGTGACATTTTCCTGGCGCGTATCGACGACCAGCGAGACAGTATCCGCGCCCAGGGCCGCGATTTCGTCGATGCACTTCTTGTATTTGTCCACCCAGTCGGTGCGCTGAAGCTGCATGGCGATGCCGCGATATGGAAGCGACTTAAGCGACGGCCCGGTGCTTGCCGCGGGCGTGTCGCCATGGGCATATTGGGCGCCGGTGCCGGCCGTGCCGGTCCCCTGCTGCGTCGCCGCGATCATCACCAGGATGTACAGGAGCACCGCCGCGATTATCGTTCTTTTTCCGGGCATATCGATTGCGCCTCTTGTAAGCGAATTGCGGGTATCATAGGGGCCGGCGCATCATCCGGCAACGGCGATGGGTTGGGGTTTACCACTGCCGGGCGATGACGAACTGGGCCATCTGGTCCAGGGACCGGCGGGCTTCGGAATCGCCAACGGAGTTCAGAGCGGCGCGGGCGCGGGCGATGTGTTGGGCGGCGCGGGTTCTGGCGTATTCCACGGCGCCGCCGGGGAGGATCAGGTTGCGGATGCGGTCGATCTTGTCGGATTCGTGGCTTTGCAGCAGCGACCGCAACAGCACCTGATGCTCGTGCGGGGCGGTGGCCAGGAAATGGATCATCGGCAGCGTGAGCTTGCCCTTTTCGATGTCCAGGCCCAGCGTCTTGCCGACCGAATCCGGATGGCCGACGATGTCGAGGATGTCGTCCTGAATCTGAAATGCCGTCCCCAGGCACATGCCGTAGGTCTCGAATTGGCGAACGGTCGATTCATCGGCCCCCGCGAACCGCGCGCCCAGCGAGCAGCTTGCGCCGCAGAGGCTGCCGGTCTTGCGGCCGATAATCTGCAAGTACGTCGTCTCGTCCAGATCGAGATTGTTGCGGTTGTCGATCTGTTGCAGTTCGCCCTCGCAGACGCAATTGGTGGTCCGGCCGATGATCCGGCTGGCCGCCTGCGAATCGAGGCTGCTGCACAAATGAAAGCTGTGGCTGATGAGATAATCGCCCAACAGGACGGCCGCCTCGTTGCCGCGGAGATGGTTGATCGTCGCGCCCCGGCGGCGAAGCTCGGCCTCGTCCAGCACATCATCATGCACCAGCGTGGCCATGTGGACCATCTCCACCACGGTGGCCAGGACGATGTGTGCATCGGTGAGAGTTCCGGCGCTGCGGCCGGAAAGAAGCAGAAGCGTCGGGCGCAGCATTTTGCCGCGGAACCGGCTGACGTGGCGGACGAGGGTATTGACGGCATCAACGCCGCTGGCCAGTTCCTTGTGGAAGAGCTTATCGACTTCCAGAAGCTCATCCGCGATGCATTCGGTCAGGCCGGCCAGTGTGTCCGTGTTCGTCATCGTTATCCAGCGCCTTTGGGCAGGATTATAGTGGCCGGATCGCCAGCGTCGAATCGTTGTTGGAAGTTTCGAAAGAATTGAAACTACTGCGCGGTTCGAGGGTCAACGTGAATTGGCCGCGGGCGATTCCCAGCACCTTCGCGTCTTTCGGGTAAGATCGTATACAATTCCCTTATGGACGTGATCTATCTGGACAACAACGCCAGCACCCGCATTGACCCGGCCGTCGTGGCGGCAATGCGGCCGTATCTGGAGGAATGTTACGGCAATCCGTCGAGCATCCACCGGCTCGGCCAGCTTGCCCGGCAGGCGATCGACGAGTCGCGGACGAAGCTGGCAAGGCTGATCGGCTGCTCCGATTCGGAAGTCACGTTCACCGGCGGCGGGACGGAGGCGATCAATACGGTCCTGCGCGGGTTGCTGGCGGCACGAAGCCCGCGAACGCAGATCGTGACCTCGATGGTCGAGCATTCCGCGACGCGCGAGTTGTGCCGTCAACTTGAGAAGGCCGGATCGCAGGTCACATGGATCGGCGTGGATCGCGACGGGATGCTCGACATGGAGATGCTCCGCCGCGCCATCGGGCCGGAGACGGCGTTGGCCACCTTTCTGTGGGCGAACAATGAAACCGGCGTGATATTCCCCGTGGCCCAGATCGCGGCGATCTGCCAGGAGCACAAAGTCCCCTTCCATTGCGACGCGACACAGGCGATGGGAAAGATCCCGATCGACGCGCGGGCCGCGGGGTTCGACGCGATGAGTTTCGCAGCGCACAAGTTTCACGGCCCCAAGGGAGTTGGCGGGTATTATCTTCGCCGCCGCGTCCGCATCGGCGGCCTGATCGTCGGCGGGCCGCAGGAACATTCGCGCCGCGGCGGAACGGAAAACGTGCCGGGAATCGTCGGGGCCGCAGCGGCGGCGGAATTGGCGGCGGCGCATCTGGCCGAGATTCCCCGCGTGGCGGCGATGCGCGACAAGCTCGAACGGGCCATCCTCGACCGCATCCCCGAAACCCGCGTCAACGGCCGCGTCGATCAGCGCATCGCCAACACGACCAATATCGGGTTCCGCCACCTTGAGGCCGAGGCGGTATTGCTGCTGCTCAGCGAGCGCGGCGTGTGCGCGTCGGCCGGAAGCGCCTGCTCCAGCGGAAGCCTTGAACCCAGTCACGTGCTGCGGGCGATGGGAGTCGATGAGACCTACGCGCACGGCTCGCTGCGGTTCAGCCTGTCGCGCTACACGACGGAGGCCGAACTCGACACGGCGGTGGAAATTCTCTCAGGGGCGATTGCCAAGCTACGGCAGGTGCTGCCGGTGGGAAGATAGGATACAGGAACATGGACCTGCCGAGATTGCTCAGTGATTTCCCCGGCGTGGGCGGCCGGATCAAGCAGCGCGACGAGGATTTTTTCGTGCAGGAGATTCCGCTGTACGAGCCGAGCGGCCAGGGCGAGCACGTCTATTGCGAGGTGCAGAAGGTCGGCATCACGACGTTCGAGGCGATCGACCGCATGGCCGATGCGCTGCACGTGTCCGGGCGCGATATCGGATACGCGGGGATGAAGGATGCCCACGCCATCAGCCGTCAGGTGTTTTCGATTCTGGGGACGACGCCGGAGGCGGTGATGGCGGCTAAGTGGCCGGACCTGAGCGTGCAATGGGCGGCGCGGCACGGAAACAAATTGCGGCTGGGCCACCTGGCGGGCAACCGCTTTGCCATCCGCATCCGCGATGTGGCGGCAACGGATGTGGTGAAGCTCAAACCGGCCGTCGAGAGATTGGCGGCCAGGGGAATGCCGAATTATTTCGGCAGCCAGCGTTTCGGGCGGCGCGGCGACAATGCGGACCTGGGTGCGGCATTGGTGTCCGGGGATGACAAAGCGGTATTAGGTCTTTTGCTGGGCAAGCCGATGCCGCGCGTGGATGATTCATCCGCGCAGGGCGCCCGCGCTGCGTTCGACGCGGGGGATTTTGAAGGGGCGATGAAGCGCTGGCCGCGTCGCAGCGGCATGGAACGCCGCGTTCTGGCCCGATTTATCAAGACGAAAAATCCGACGGCGGCGGTGCGATGCGTGGACGAGCGCTTGCGGCGGCTGTGGGTGTCGGCTTTGCAATCGGAAATCTTCAACGCCGTGGTAGCCAGTCGCATTAACACGCTGGATCGACTGATTGATGGCGATCTGGCGATGAAAACGGACAACGGCGCGGTGTTCGCCGTTCCGCAGGCGGCCGTCGAGCAGGCCCGCTGCGATGCCGGCGACATCAGCCCGACCGGCCCGCTGATCGGCTATCGCATGACCGAGGCTTCGGCCGCTGCCAGGGAAATCGAGGATGCGGCGCTGGCGACACGCGGCTTAAGCGGCTCTGATTTCCGCGTCGCCGGCCGTTTGAAAGTCAAAGGCGCCCGCCGGGCTTTGCGTGTGATCCCCCGCGATCTGGAACTTTCCGGCGGCCCCGACGAGCACGGCCCGCATATCACAGTCGCCTTCTCCCTCCCGGCCGGGAGTTTCGCGACGGTCCTCATGCGCGAACTGATGGGCATCGACGAGCAGGACGCCTTAGACGCGTAGCGGGCGGGGACCGCCCCACCGCGAAGGCGGCAATTCTCCCGACATGCCTTGTCAGATATCCATTTACCCAGCACAATCCCGCAAGATGAAACTCGGACCCTTTACTGGAGAACCGTATGTCGATGGATTTGGTCGCTGAAGTGCTGCGTCGGAATCTCGAGATGATGAAGATGACGCTGGCGGATTTTTCGGATGCGGAGATGATGACCCGGCCGTGTCCGGGGGCGAATCATCCGGCCTGGCAGGTTGGACATCTTGTGGCATCGGAATCGCGTATGCTTGCGGCCGTTGGCGGCCCGGCGGCGTTGGTGCCGGAATCGTTTCTGGCGAAATTCACCAAGGAAACGTGCGCGCGGGATGATGCGGGCTTCTTCCCGAAGAAAAGTGAATCGCTCGATCAGCTTGCCAAGGTGCGCGAGGCGACGATCAAGTGGGCGATCGGATTGAAAGAGGCCGATCTGGCCAAGCCGACGCCGGAACCGATGCGGCAATTCGTGCCGACGGTGGGACATCTGGCTCTGATGCTGCCGGTGCACGTGGCGATGCACATGGGGCAGATTCAGGTGGCCCGGCGCAAACTCGGCAAGCCGATTCTGTTCTGATGGTAAGAAAGCGGACCGCGCAGTCGCGCAAGTATTGAACGAATGGCCCCGTGCGGGTAAACATGAAGCCAGCGGACCCGCCCCGGGGGCTTTTGCAGCCGCCGCCGCACCCGCCCGATCCGGCTTGCCGGCCGGTCTGCGAGGATTTGAGGAGACGACATGGCCACACCCCGAAGTGCGTGGGGAATCGACATCGGCAACCGTGCTTTGAAAGCAATCAAGCTCGTCCGCGAGGGCGAAGGTATCCGTGTCGAGGAATTCGAGATCATCGAACACGAAACCGTCTTGTCCAACGCCGGGGACAATCGCGAATCGCTGGTGCAAAGCGCTCTGGCGAAATTCAAGCAGGCCCACCCCGGCCGCAGCCACGCGGCGATCTCCGTCAGCGGGCAAAGCAGCTTCGCGCGATTTATCAAACTGCCGCCGGTTGAGAAGAAGAAGATCCCCGAGATCGTGCGCTTTGAGGCCATTCAGCAGATTCCGTTCCCGCTGGACGAGGTCGAGTGGACGTATCAACTCTTTGAGCAACCGGACAGCCCCGAGGTTGAGGTCGGCATCTTCGCCATGCGCCGCGACCTGGTGAACCAGCACATCGCCAACTTCACGGCCGTCGATATCGACGTCGAAGCTGTTCAGACCAGTCCGCTGGCGGTGTACAACGCGATCCAGCACGACGGGCGGATCAATGGCACGACGATGATCATGGACCTGGGCGCCGAGAACGCCGACCTGATCATTGCCGAGGGCGAATCGATCTGGCTGAGGTCGGTTCCGATAGGTGGCAACAACTTCACGGATGTTCTGGCCAAGCAGTTCAAACTGAATTTCCAGAAAGCCGAGGAACTGAAACGCGACGCCGCGACCAGCAAATACGCGAGGCAGATTTTCCAGGCGATGCGGCCGGTGTTTGCCGACCTGGTCGCCGAAGTTCAGCGCTCGATCGGTTTTTATGCCTCGGTGCATCGCGACTCGCGGATCAAGAAGATCATCGCCCTGGGCGGCGCATTCCGCCTGCCCGGCTTGCAGAAATATCTCCATCAGAACCTGCAACTGGATGTTGAGCGGTTTGACCGCCTCACGGCCGGGGCGCCGGCGGATGCCAAGGCGGCCGCGTATTTCAACGAGAATCTGCTCTCGGTGGTCAGCGCGTACGGCCTTGCGCTGCAGGCGCTGGGAACGGGGAAGATCACCAGTTCGCTGCTGCCGCAGGCGATCCGCCGGGAAAAGAAATGGCGGGACAAGACGCCGTGGTTCATCGGGACGGCGGCGCTGTTCCTGCTGGGGCTGGCCATCGCCATGGGGCAGGCCTACTTTCAGCAAATGAGCTACGACAAGCAGCAGGCCGCCGACCGTCGCCGGGACATCGATCACACGTATACGACGGCCAAGAACCTGAGCGATCAATGGGACGCTCTTCAGGGCAACGGCAAGGCGGAGCGGGTCACCATCAATAACTATCGCTCCATAGCCAACTATCGTGATCTCTGGCCCAACGTGCTTCAGACGATTCTCAAGCCGCTGGAGACTCTGGGCACCGATGCCGCGCCGGTTCGCTCGGTGCGAAAGACCATCACCTACGACTCGATCCAGAGCGAATACGTCAACGACATCGCGGCCCGTATCAACGGCGGCGCTGGCGCCGCCGGTGGCGGGACGACTACACCGCCGGCCGGCGGCTTTGGCGGCGGCGGCGCTTTTGGCGCTCCCGCCGGCGGCGGCGCCGGGCAGGTCGCATTCCTTCCTAATGACGACATGAAGAAGGCCGCTGGCAAAATCGACCCCGGCAGCCGCGGCATCATCCTCACGCTGACCTGTCTCACGCCCAACGCGGACAGTTCGGTCTTCATCTCCGATACGCTCATTAAAGACTGCTTTGCGCTGCAGACCAAGGATTCGCCGGCGGCCGCCAAGGCCGGGTTCTGGTTTCTTGGACACAATATTTGCTCGGTCAACAAGGTCTCCACGCTGCCGACCTTTTGCACGAAATTGGCCGACTGGTACACCAGCCGAACGCAGGTTGAGGCCATGCAAAGCGGCAGCGCGGCGCCCAATCCCGGCGCAGGGGCGACGGGCACATTCGGCGGCGGCGGCGCGGCGGGTCCGCCCCGCCCGGACGATCCCAGGTACATGGATCCGGCGACCAAGGAAACCATGATCAACGACTGGGTCATCGTCCTGCAGGTCGTGTTTGTCGTGCCCAAGACCGGTCCGTGAATGTTGTTCCCTCGCGGGGCGAGTTTGCCCGGAGTTCGTCATGAAACGCATCCTGGAAATACTCAAGAAAAACCTGATCAGCGTGATCTGCGGCGTGCTTGCCGTCGCCGCGGTGGTCCTCAGCTTTTATCCCACCGCAAGCTGGTACGACAATCCGACCGCCGTTCCCGGCCAGACCACGGGCCTTGTGCAGGAACTCAATGCCGAGGTGCAAAAGGCCACTGCTATCGTTACGCTGAAAAACAAGGACCGCACATTGCCGCTGCTGGGTCCAACGGGCGAGCCGGCTCCGCTGAAACATTTTCCCAACAAAGACATCATTGAAAAGGCCAAGGGCTACTTCGCGGACATGAAAGCCAACTGCGACACGCTCAAGCTTGATTTCGACAAACTCAATTCGCACGACCTTCTGGTTCCCGAGACGCTTCCCAATCCCGATACCAACGCGCGCGTCAAATTCCGCGAGGCCTATCTGGCAGGCAAGGCAGCGCCGTCAACGGTCGTTTTGGCGGGGATGCTCAACAGCGGCTGGCCACTCAGCAGCGCGGAAATCGCCGCGGCCGACGATACGGAAAAAAAGAACAACTACGACTCCCAGGTTCACCTGGTCAACGGCAAGCCGGACCCGGACGATGTCAAGCGGGTTGAAAAGGCATGGTCTCTTGCCAAGCCGCAATTCGAGCTGGGTAAGCAGGTCGACGTCGCCAGCCATCAAAGCATCTACGTCAATCCCACCATGCTCAATAACGCGCTGATCTATGGGAGACCGACAGAAACTCCCAGCGCGTACGCCATCTGGACCGCCCAGCTTGAGAACTGGATTGAACAGGACATCGCCAACGGCATTATCCATGCCGACACCGATCCGGGCACCAACCAGATCCCCCCGGACATCCGCCAGGCGGCCGTCAAGCAATGGGTCTCCCTGACCATTCCCGCGACGATCCACGCCTTTGGCGCTGCTCCGGGCGATGCCAATCCATCCAATCCGCTGGGAGATGCGCCCAATCTCTCGATCACCGGCCGGGCCTGCAACGGCATGTACGACGTTGTCCATGTCACCATCCAACTCGACATCGACGAGTCCAGAATCCAGCAGGTTCTCTGCAATCTCACCGCCCATCAGCTACTGACCGTCACGCATGTGGACGTAACCCCGCTGGACGGCCCGAAGTTGCTGATGGACAATTTCATCTACGGCACGCAGCCCTGCGTCCGACTCACCATCGACCTGGAGGATTTGTTCATGCGAAGCTGGATCGACAAGTACAAGCCGGCGGGCGTGAACACGGCCATCAATGGCGGCAAGGAACCCACCGCCGCCGATGCCCCGTGATTCCCCAAGCCCCCGGCGGTTGCTTGTGACGTCAGCGGCTGTGTTTCCGCAGGTACACTATGAAAAAAGTAATCCAGATTCTCGAAGACTATGTGCAGTGGGCCGCTGTGGCACTTGGCGTCCTCTGGGTCGCGTATATCGTCATGACCTACGTCATCAACGTTCCGGCGACCACGTTCCCACCCGACCGCACCGTCCTGACCGTCGGCGCGATCGACGAGTATATCTACAACCACCAACAGCAAGACCTCGACAGTGCCATGAACGACCCCAAGCCGGTCGACTGGCCGGTATCCAGCGCTGTCAGTGGCCCCGACCTGCTCAAACCGCAGACGGCGGCCCCCGTGTCCTACGCATGGATGATGGCCCCCTCGCAGGATGTGGTCAATGGCGGCGTCGGCGTCGCCGTCGGCCGTCCCAACCAGCAGAAGGGCGTCGTAACCAAACTGCCGGCGCTTCCGCCGGTGGCTCTGGCAGCCCCGGTGTCCGGCCGATCCCAGCTCGATATTCCCAGCCTGACCAAGCCCGATGTCGATTGGGTTGTCGTTAACGGCACCATCCCCACGGCAAAGATCGCCGACGCATGGACAAATGCATTCGGCGGCACCCAACTCCAGATTCTCAATACTTATTTCCTTCAGGCCGTTCTCATCCGCCAGGAAAAACTGCCCAACGGCCAGTGGGGCCCGGATGTGGCCGCCCCCATGCTTGCCGGCCAGACGCCTGCCAACCCGCTCCCCGCCTTTCCGGCCGACGGCAATGTCCCCGCAGAGCTTGATTACCGAGCCCAGATCCAGAACCAGAACCTCGCCATCACCAATCCGCCCACCTACAAAGTCCTGCATGGCGATCCATGGCCTGCTCCCGCCGGCGGCGCCCCGGCTCCTGCCCCGCAGCCCCCGGCCGGCACCCCTCCCGCGGGCGCACCGCCGGCTGGCGCGGCTCAGCCGTCGATCCCGCCGGGGCCGTTCCTGCCGGCTGCCAACATGCCCGACATCCCCGTCTGCCTTCACGATGAATCTGCCAAACCGCGATATACCTATCGTTACAAGATCGTCTACCGGCTCTATAATCCCGCCTTCCAGCTCAATGCGAACATCGCCGCGCCGAATGTCGCCACCCAATTCTCCCTTGTCAGCCCGGCCAGCGAGTGGAGCAAAGAGGTCACCATCCAGGCGCGCACCTACGCCTTCATCAAGTCGCTCAAGCCCGCCGGCAAGGACATGGTATCCGCTGATTTTGACGTCATCACCTGGACGAGCGGTGTCATTCACCTGCATAGCTGCCAGGTGCTTGTCGGAGACGAAATCCGTGACGCCGATTTCGTGACCGGGCTCACGCTCATTGACGCCAACAGCGCCAACGGAACCGTCCTGGTTGCCAATGACAGCGACGGAAGCGTCACCGCCCGCGATATCGCCAGTGACACCAAGGATCCTCAATACGCCTCGTTGAAAGCCAAGGCGATCGCCGCCCAGGCGGGTGGCGGGAATTAGGCCCTATCGAGCAAGGCGCTTGTTTCAATGCCGCGTTCACTCTAGCATCACCTTATGAGCCAAACCCGAACCGACTCATCTTCTGCCGCCGATCGCACCGTCACCATCCGTATCCGTCGCCAGGACGCGCCGGACAAACCCGCGCGATGGGAATCCTTCGCCGTGCCCCGCCGCCCCTACATGAACGTCATCTCCGCCCTGCAATACATCGCCGCCCATCCCGTCACCACCGATGGCATCGCCACCACGCCGCCGGTCTGGGATTCCGGCTGCCTCGAAGAAGTCTGCGGCGCCTGCACGATGGTCATCAATGGCCGGGTGCGCCAAGCCTGCTCGGCACTTATCGATAATCTCCAGACCGCCGAGAACAGCGCCCAGCCGATCACGTTGGCCCCGGTCGGCAAGTTTCCGCTGGTCCGCGATCTGTTTGTCAATCGCCAGCGGCTGTTTGACGATCTCAAGCGCATCAAGGCCTGGGTGCCGCTGGACGGAACTTATGATCTGGGCCAGGGGCCGCCGGTTTCGCAGGAGCAGCAGGAACGCCGCTATCCGCTCTCGCGCTGCATCTCCTGCGGCTGCTGCCTCGAAGCCTGCCCGCAATACTCCATCCACAATCATTTTGTCGGCGCCGCCGTCATCAGCCAGGCGAGACTCTTCAACGATCATCCCGTCGGCCAGACCCTGCTCCCCAGGCGGCTGGAGGTTCTCATGGGCCCCGGCGGCGTCACCGATTGCGGCAAGGCCGGCAACTGCGTCGAGGTTTGCCCCAAGCAGATCCCGCTGCTGGAATCGATCTCGGTGGTACAGCGACAGGCGACCGTCCACGCCATCAAAGAGTTCTTCTCACTGTAACCGCCGTTATTTCTTGTCGCCGGCGCCTACGGCCCCCGTTCCCGGCTTCTCCGCGTCCCGCGCATCGCGTCGCGACATCATAATTTGCACGACCACCGGGATCAGCGATATCGTCACGATTGCCAGGATCACCACTTCGTAATGCTTTTGCACGGCCGCGTATTCCCCGAACTCAAATCCCGCCATCGTCAGCAGCGCCACCCACAGCATTCCCCCGGAAATGCTGAATCCGATAAACCGCCGCAGCCGCATGCGCCCCACACCCGCCACAAACGGCGCAAACGTCCGAATCACCGGCACGAACCGCGCCAGGATGATCGTCTTGCGGCCGTGCCGGTCGTAGAACCGCTGCGCCTCGTCCAGGTGCTTTCGATTGAGAAGCCGCGACGATTCCATCTTGAACACGCGAGGACCCAGGTGATATCCCAGCGCATAATTCACCAGGTCCCCGCAATTTGCCGCCAGACAAAACAGCGCCATGACGAACACCACGTTCACTCCCGACTCCTTTGCCGCCGCCACCGCACCGATGGTGAACAGCAACGAGTCGCCCGGCAGGAACGGCGTCACCACCAGCCCCGTCTCGCAAAAGACGATGCTGAATAGCAGCACATACAACCACGGCCCCATGTATCTGGCCAGATCCCCCACTGACGCCGCATCCAGATGCCGCACCGTCTGCCATATGTGATGAAACAAATCCATACCTTCCCTAGATACCCGACCCCGCGTGACGGGGCAACCACGCCGCTGCGTGTTCCGCCTTTGCCGGCCGAGTGCGCCTGAATTCCTGGGCAAGGGCAACTCGATGCGGAGCAAGCTCTTACCCCCTCCCCTTGTACTCAGGGCGAGGCGTAAAGGCAGCCTCCCGGAAAATCGGGCACACCCCTGTCGGCCGCAAAACCGGATTTTCCTTGATTTGAGTCGTTCAGGGCATAAGCTAGAGCATCGCAAAGCGGGGCTGTTTTGAGCGCGGAAGCGGAGGGTGAAATCAGAGCCGTGTCCCACCTCGATTGTGCCGATCGTCGCAGGATCGCCCGCAGGGCCAGCCGCCGCTTTTGCGTGCTCTGCGAAGCCTTGGAACCCCGGCGGCTGCTCAGCGTCGCCGTCGGGTCCATTTCGGGCACGGGCGATGCCACCACCGGCAGTATCACCGGCGTCCTGTACAACGATCTGAATAACAACAACCACCAGGACAGCGGCGAATCAGGCCTGGCCGGGTGGACGGTCTTTCTTGATGCGAATAAGAACGGACGACTTGACCCCGGCGAGGTCAGCACTACCACCAACTCCAGCGGACAGTACACCTTCTCCAACCTCACGCTGGGAACGTATGTCGTCTCCGAGGTTCTCCCGGCCGGGTATATTCAGTCCATTCCCGGCGCCAGCGGACTTTCGCCTGGCGTTGTGACATCCGTCACGCTCTCGGCTTCCAGCCCGCGCGCCCATGCCGCCGATTTGTCGATCGGCTCCGGCCCGGCCGGTCAGACCCACCCCAACGTCTTTCTCAAGGGTACCGCCCCGCTCGGCGCGGTCGCCCCAGACTCCGGCGTCGTCACATCCGCGGTATCCGCAAACCCGGCAGCCGCCGGCGCCGCTCTGCTGTCCGCACAACAGGTCACGCCATCAGAATACGATACCGCGTACGGCCTGAGCAGCCTGACGTTCGGATCGGTCCCAGCCAACGGCGCCGGCCAGACCATCGCCATCATTGACGCCTACAACGATCCGAATATCGCTTCCGACCTGGCCGAGTTCGATTCGTATTTTGGCGTTGCCGCCCCGCCGAGTTTTCAGGTTGTCTCCGAAACCGGCAGCACAACCGCCCTACCCACCGACTCCGGCACCAGCGGCTGGTCGCTGGAGGAATCGCTCGACGTCGAATGGGCCCACGCAGTCGCGCCCGCCGCCAACATCATCCTTGTCGAAGCCAACAGCACATCCTACAGCGATCTCTTCACCGCCGTCGATTGGGCCCGCAATGATCCGGGCGTCACCGCCGTCTCCATGAGCTTTTCCGGCACTGAAAGCTCCTCCGTCTACAATTCGTACAACTACCATTTCACCACGCCGCCCGGACATCCCGGCGTCACCTTCCTGGCCGCGACCGGAGATTACGGCATATACGCCGGCCAAGGCTCGACCACGGTGGCCGTCGGCTATCCCGCCTCCAGCAGCGAAGTTGTCGCCGTCGGCGGCACCACGCTTCTGCTGGCCGACAGCACCGGCGATTATGGCTCCGAATCCGCCTGGGGCTCGGGCACATCAAGCAATACAGCCGGTGGCGGCGGTGGCGGCATCAGCAAGTACAACAGCCAGCCCCCCTATCAAACCGGCATCGTGACCCAAAGCACAAGCTATCGCACTACGCCCGATATCGCCTTGGACGCCGATCCCAACAGCGGCGCCTGGGTTATAGATAGTTATGACTATCCCGGATACCTTGTCGGCGTGGGCGGCACCAGCTTCGCCACACCTTCCATGGCCGGCATGATCGCCATCGCCGACCAGGGCCGCGCTTTGGCTGGCGAAGCTCCGCTCGACGGCCCGACCCAAACGCTCCCGGCCATCTATCAACTTCCCGCCGCCGATTTTCATGACATCACCACCGGCAACAACGGCGACGCCGCCGGTCCCGGCTATGACCTGGCCACCGGCCGCGGATCACCCATCGGTAATCTCTTTATCCCCGGCCTGGTCGGCTACAACAGCCAGCAACCAGTCACCGAGTTGAGCGTCACGCTCACCAGCCGATCTTCCAACGCCACTGCCAAGAACTTTCCCGACCAGTTCACGGATCTGCCACCCACCGTGGCCACGCAACCCACGGCCACCGCGACAAACTCGGCGGGCATCATGTACGCGCTGAACGTCCTGGGCGCCAGCGCCACTGGCGCCTCCAAACTTGTCTACACCTGGTCGGTCGGTTCCGACGCCCCCGGCACTGTGACTTTCAGCGCCAACAACACCAACGCCGCCAAGACCGCCACCGCCACATTCTCCGTCGCCGGTGATTACACGCTGAGCGTGCAAATCACCGACGCCGTCGGCCTCTTCACGACAGCCAGCGTTATGGTCAACGCCACCGCTGCGTCCAACTCGCTGGCCGGCACGCTCCTCACCGTCACTGGAACCCCGGCCGCCGATACCATCGCGCTGACCACCGCTTCCGGCGAGCTGACCGTCACGCTCAACGGCGTCGCCGGACTGCCGGAACTGCTCAGCCAGATCAGTGCCGTCCAGATTCTCGGCGGCAACGGCAACGACGTGATCTCGCTCGATCCCAACGTCCCGCCCACCAGCATCGTCGGCGGTACCGGCATCGACACCGTCAACACGTCCGCCACCGCTCTTGTCACGTTCACAGATTCCGCAGCCGCGGCCGGCCTCATCAAACAAGGCGCCGGCATCCTGACTCTGGATGCCGCCAACTCCTTCGCCAGCACCACCATCAGCGCTGGCACATTGCTCGTCAGCTCCGTCGGCGCGCTGCCCGCGGCTTCGGTCGTAATCGATAACGCCTCGCTGGTCGTGAACGCCAACACCGTCCTGACCGGCCTGTCCGGCTCGGGCGGATTGACCATCGGCGATGACGCCGTACTGCAACTGGCCGCCACCGCTTCGACCAGTTCCATCGCCTCGCTCACGATCAATGCCGGCAGCCAGCTCGACATCACCAACAACGCCATCCTCGTCAGCGAATCCGCGGACCCGCTGTCCAGCGTGGCCGCGATGGTCAACAGCGGCGATAAAGGCGGACTTTGGAGCGGTTCGGGAATCGTCTCTTCGCTGGCCGCCACCATTCCCGGCCGCACTGTCGGCTACGGCGACTGGACCGCCATTGCCAGCATCCCCGCCGGCGACGCCGAGGCCAAATTCACCGTCCCCGGCGATGTCAATCTTGACGGCACGGTGGATATCAACGACCTTGCCATTGCGATCAACAATCTCGGCCTGCCCGCCGGATATCAGGGCGGCGACATTGACAACCAGGGCGTTGTGAGCATCACCGACATTGTCACGATCATCAACGACCTCGGCGCCACCCTGCCCGCATGACCGCCGCGCATGTAGAATGTCCGCATGAGCGGCGAGTTTGAATTCATCGACTGGATACGCCGGGAGCAAAAGACCGGCGATTGCGTGCTTCTCGGCAGCGGCGACGATCTGGCCATTCTCAGGTGGACCGACCAGCCTCTGGTTCTCATTGGCGTGGATCAGGTTCTCGACGGAGTGCATTTCGATTCCGCCCGCCACGATCCGCGCGCCATCGCGCGCAAGGTCATGAACCGCAACCTCTCCGACTGCGCCGCCATGGCCTGTCTCCCCGCCGCCGCCGTCGCCACCGTCGCACTGCCGCTGGGCACGACGTTGCCATACGCGCAGGAATTCTATCGCGGACTTGAAGAAGCCGCCCGGCCGTTCGACTGCCCCATCGTCGGCGGCGACACCGCCTCCTGGCCCGGCAAGCTCGCGGCCACCGTCACCATTCTCGGCCGCACTGGTGGATTGACTCCCGTCCGCCGCGACGGCGCTCGGCCGGGCGACGGGATTTTCGTCACCGGCCCGCTGGGCGGCAGCATCCTCGGCCGGCACATGACCTTTCCCCCGCGAGTCGCCCTGGCCCGCGAACTGGCCGCCGCCTTTCCCATCTCCGCCATGATCGATATCTCCGACGGCCTTTCGCGTGATCTGAACCACATCGCCAGCCAAAGCCGCGTCGCCGCCATCGTCGATGCCGCCTCTGTGCCCATTCACGCGGACGCGAGCGTCGATCGCGGCGACGGCCGCTCACCCCTGGAACACGCCCTGCACGACGGCGAAGATTACGAACTCCTGTTCACCGCCGCCCGCTGCGATCATCCCGCCGCGTATCGCATCGGAACCATCGTCGCCGGCGACGCAGTTTTTCTCGAACAACATGGCCGGCGCCAGCCGCTCAAACCGCTGGGATGGGAACACAGATTGTGAACACCCGCCTGACCACGCACCTGTCGGACAGTCCCCAGGCCACCGAGACAATCGCCGCCGGCCTGGCCGCCGAGTTGCAGGCCGGCCAATGCCTCGCCATCGACGGCGACCTGGGCGCCGGTAAGACGCAATTCGTTCGCGGCCTACTGATCGGCCTGGGCGGCAAACCCCGCACCGTCAACAGCCCCACCTTCGTGCTCCTCAATATCTACGACACCGGCCGATTGAAGCTCTTTCACCTCGACGCCTACCGCATCGGCCCGTCCGATTTGGAGAGCATCGGCTTCTCAGAATTGCTCGAGCAAGGCGGCATCGTGGCAATCGAATGGGCCACCCGCATCGCCGCTGCCCTGCCGTCCGACTGCATCCACATCACCCTGGAATCCACCGGCCCCACCACCCGCCGCATTGAGATCCGACGGCCGACAAGCCCCTGAATCCTCCACTGCTTCCGCCGATCCATCGAGCAAACCGGCAGGGAGGCGCCGATACCCTACAGTCGCCCCTCGTACAGATCGGCAATTGGGAAACACAGGTCGTAGTCGTCCCAGAGCAAGTCGCCGTCCTTGAGCGTGAAGCGGGCGAAGGCAATGGGGTCGAGGTAGGCCTGAATCAGCGGATTGCGCGATCGGCGCAGGAACGGGCCGAAATCGACAATCCTCTGCGTGCCGTCGCTGAACGTCAGCCGGAGCCGTAACTCGCCGGCGTGCTCGGCACGCTGGATGAAGATCGCGTTGTTATCGGAGAGTGTCATTTGATTCTCCTCGTAATCACCTCGGACTGAACCTTGCGGTGCAGCACGAAATAGTCGATCCACTTGCGGACAATGTCGTCGGCAAAATGCCCGACAAGCGTTTGCAGACAATCATTTCTGATCGCCCCCAGTCGCTTTAGAAACGATCCACCGCCTGCGTCATTCACGCGCCAAGAATCGAGAGTGCCCGAACTTCCGGGCAACCGCCTCTTCCTCCTCCCCATGTACTCAGGGGGAGCGACAAAGGTGGGGGTTCTTCGCCAGTGGCTCTGCCAGGTCGAAGCCGCGACGAACGCCGCGGCGGTCAACCCCCACCCAACCCTCCCCCTGGGTACAGGGAGAGGGGAATAAAAGGCGGTCCCGCATGGATTTACACTCGCCCGGAAAATCGGGCACTCTCCAAAAATCCGCCACGAAACGTTTGCAGCCCGGATCACGCGTCCTTCTTCGGCCCCAAGTCGTTTTTGTGGGTGGCATCGGATGGATGGGCATCCGGTTTCTTGTGCGTGGCAGCATCCGCGGGTGGGGTTGCCACCGGATAAAACACGCCGCCGCGGTAGTCCTTGCTGGTCTTGATCTCGTGATCCTGGACCGCGACGGGCGCCACCGCCTCGGTGCCCAGCTTCTTGATCTCCACCGGTTCGGGTGGCGGCGGGGCCGGCGTCTTGGCCGCCTGCTCTTTCAGATCGGCCATGATCTTGGCTTCCAGAGCGTCCAGGCGTTCCTGTTCCTCGGGGGATATGGTCATCGCCGCCACGGGCATGGCAGCGGCCGCCTTCTCCGTCGTCCCCTTGCCATAGCGGCTCATGTCCATCAGCTTCTCGCGCGGCGGCGGAGCAAAGCCGCCTTTGATCAACAGTTGTAGCGCCAGCGGCCAGATCACGCCCAGAACCAGAACCGATCCGCCCATCCACATCGTCCACACCGTCTTGGGCTCGGCCCACCATGCGTATTTCACCTGCGGCGTAAGCCAGTCGGCCGCGACGCCTCCCCCCGCTTTCTGAATCGCTTCGCCCTGCTCCCGAAGGTACTCCAGCACCGTCGGCGTCCACTTGGGCGGCATCAGACACCGCTGCCCCGCGCGCATCGCGCCGTGCGGATTACGCTCGATGGCCGTATTGGCATCGTAGATCGCCTGCATCACCGGCCGGGGCACTGACTTAACGCCATAATATCTGGCCGCCATGGTGTCAGGGGTTTCGTTGGCCAGCGCCGTCGTGGCCGACAACGGCAGGTGCGGATAATAAGGAACATCGGTGTTGCAGACGCGCGGATCATATTCGCCCCTGGTGGCATCCAGCACGAATAGCTTCACCTGAACCACCTTGGGGGTGTCGGACGTCGGCGACTTCGTCGGCAGGTCGATGGCCGGATAGACCACCACGTTGATGATCGGAGCGAACTTCTGGCCCCCAAGTGTCACCTGGCCGGCGTTGATGAGCCGCTCGATGCGCACCATCCCCATGGTCGTGATATTGGTGGCATCAAACGGATTCAAATGCATGTAGGCCAGCGCCGTGCCCAAGAGCATGCTTATCAGGGTCCATTGCCACCATTTGATTTCCGCGATAGGCATTGATATCCGTTCCTCAAACCCGCCGAAAGGTCGTTCTCGCCGCCGTTTCCCATCGGCGCGCTTACCTATGTATACTGCCGAGGACGGAAAAAGTTTCAAGTCCGCCCTCGCAACCCAAATAAGGCCCGGCCGTCAGGCGCCGGTATCACCCGTATCCGTTTTTGCCTCCGATGCCGGCATGGTCTCCGAATCCGTCGCCAATTCCGCCACTTGCTGCTCCAAAGCCCGGATGCGATCCAACATTTTCGAAAGCTGCGAGGCCAGGAAGTAATTTTTCCGGCCTTCGGGAAGCGCCACGGCCGGTGAACCCATCATCATCCGACCATCCTCGACATCGCTGACAACGCCCGCCTGCGCGGCAATCGTCACCCGATCGCCTACCTTGATGTGTCCGGCAATCCCCGCCTGCCCGCCGGCGATCACGTGATGCCCGATCGTCGTGCTCCCGGCCACTCCGACCATGGACACGAGCAATCCGTGCGGCCCGATCCGCGTTCCGTGGCCGATCGACACCAGATCGGCGATCTTCGTTCCCGCTCCGATCACCGTGCTTCCCATGGCTGCACGCTCGATGCAGCAATTCGATCCGATCTCCACATCGTCCTCAAGGACGACATTGCCGGCCTGCGGAATCTTGTGGTGAATTCCCTGTGAAGTGGCGTAACCGAAGCCGTCGGTGCCGATCGTTGAGTTGGCGTGTACCGTCACACGATCGCCCAGCACGCAGTCGTCGTAGATCACCGCGTTCGGATACAGAATACAATCCCGCCCTACCCGCGCCCGTGGACCCACATACGCCCCCGGATACACGACCGATCCCTGTCCGATCGACGCCGTAGGATCCACATTCGCGCCGGCATGAATCCCTCCTTGCGGATGCCGCCGGTACCCCTGCAATTCCACCACCGCCCGCGCGAATCCCAGATAAGGATCTTTCATGCGCAAAAGCGATACGCCTTCGCACTTCACTCCCGGCAGCACGATCACCCCCGCCGCCTTCGTTGTCGCAAGCTGTTTGGCGTATTTGGGATTGGCCAGGAAGGCGACCTGCCCCGGCCGTGCATCCTCCAGCGTCGCGCATCCCTCGACCAATACTGATCCCTCCCCCGACAAGTCCGCCCCGATCCGCCGCGCCAGCTCACCCAGTGTCAATGCCACAGCCTCTCCTTGTCCCCCCAGCTTCATTCCAGTTCCTACTCCCGCTCCTCCTGCTCAACACCCCGAGCCATTTGCATTCAGCCGGCTCTGTCCGCATATTTACCCGCGCGGCCCGAACCGTCACAAGTCTCCAACAATCCGCGGAGGATTTCAACCCATGCCCGTCCTTGGAATCGACATCGGCACCAGCGCTACCAAATCCTGCATCTGCGACGAATCCGGCTCCGTGCTGGCCACTGCCTCGTCGCCGCATCCAATTTCCTCGCCTCGGCCGGGTTATAGCGAGCAAGACCCGCTGCACTGGTGGCGGGCCGCAATCAAAGCCACGCTCGCCGCTCTTGCCAAGACCCACCTCAAACCCGCCGATATCCGCGCCGTCGGGCTGTCCGGCCAGATGCACGGCAGCGTCTTTCTGGCCGATTCCCTTACTCCCCTTCGCCCGGCCATTCTCTGGAACGACCAGCGCACCGCCAAGCAATGTGCCCAGATCGAGTCCGCCGCCGGTGGCCGGGCCGCGTTAATCGACCTTGTCGCCAACGCCGCCCTGACCGGATTTACCGCACCCAAGATTCTTTGGGTGCGCCAAAACCAGCCTGCCATTTACGATCGCACGCGGCACATCCTTCTGCCCAAGGATTACATCCGCCTTCGCCTCACGGGCGATTACGTCACCGACGTTTCCGACGCCAGCGGCACATTGCTCCTGGACGTTGCCCATCGCGTGTGGTCCGAGGCGCTGCTCCAGAAGCTCGCCATCGATAAGTCGCTTCTGCCGCGACTGGTGGAATCGCCCGAAATCGCCGGAACCATAACACCGCAGGCCGCCAGGGAAATCGGCCTTGCCGCCGGAACGCCCGTTGTCGGCGGCGGTGGAGATCAGGCGGCCGGCGCGGTCGGCAACGGCGTCGTCGCCCCTGGCATCGTCAGCGCCAGCCTCGGCACCAGCGGCGTGGTCTTTGCCGCCAGCGACGAGCCGTGCCTCGACCCGACCGGCCGGGTTCACACCATGTGCCATGCCCTCCCCGGCGGCTGGTGCGTATTTGGATGCATGCTCAGCGCCGGCGGCAGCTTTCAATGGTTCCGCAACAACCTCGCCGAGGCGGAAATCGCCTGGGCGAAGAAACATCGCGCCGATCCTTACGAAAAACTCGTTGCCCTGGCGCAGACCGCCCCGCCGGGTTGCGAGGGTCTGTTCTTCCTGCCGTATCTGACCGGGGAGCGTTGCCCGCACCCCGATCCCAACGCGCGCGGCGCGTGGATCGGCCTGACTTGGCGCACCACGCGAGCCATGCTGATTCGCTCACTTTTGGAAGGCGTCACCTTTGGCATGCGCGATGCGATGGGCATCATGCGCGACATGGGTATCAATCCCAGGGAAGTCCGCGCCAGTGGTGGCGGCGCCCGCAGTGCATTCTGGCGGCAACTCCAGGCCGATATCTACAACACGCCCGTTGTCGTCACCAACGCCGCCGAAGGCCCGGCGTACGGCGCGGCTCTGCTGGCGGGAGTGGGCAGCGGGGTTTGGTCGTCGGTTCCACAGGCATGCCGTGCCGCGATCCGGCCGGTTGAGAGCATCAGGCCCGATAAGAAATCGGCCCGGCGTTACCAGCAGTCATATGCCACTTATGTACAGCTTTACCCAGCCCTGAAATCCCGATTTGCTGATATCGCCGCACTAAATTATTGACGACAAATCGTACGGTGGATTGCATGCGAATGAACGCTGTCAATACCGATCGGGCCGACAGCGACTCCGGGTCGATGGGGCGAATGACCGAGAAGGACTTCGCCGAGTGGTCCCAGAGCCGGGAGCTCGTCCGCGCCGAGTGGATCGACGGGCAGGTCATGAAGATGGCCTCGACCAGCGACGAGCACGATGCGCTGCAATGGTGGTGCCGCACGCTCATACAGGTGTTTGTTGAAAGCCGCCGCCTGGGCACCGTGCATGGACCGAATTTCCAGATGCGCCTGGCCGCACAGCGACAGCGCCGCGCCCCGGATGTCCTGTTCGTCGCCACCGCACGCCAGAAGCAGCTTCGACCCAATTATCTCGACGGCCCGGCCGATTTGGTCATCGAAATCATCGCCCCCGACAGCCGCAAGCGCGATCGCCGCGACAAATTCGAGGTGTATCAAGCGGCCGGCGTAAAGGAATACTGGCTGGTCGATCCGCTGGACGAATCGCTGGACGCCTTCACGCTGGCCGGCGACAAATACCGACCCATGTCCAATCTGGACGGCACGCTCAATTCAGTCCTTCTGAGCGGCCTGCATATCCGTCCGCGCTGGCTCTGGCCCATCGAGTCACGAGCCATAATCACCGACGCACTGAATGAACTGGGCGTCATCGATGCCGCAGCGCCCACCGCGTGAGATCGCCGGTTGGGAAGGCGGCATTCGGCACCTTGATCCGCCGGTGCGACGATGATCGCCAGGCCACTTGCGCGGGCTGGCAGTAAAGAACCGGAACCTGGCTGCCCTTGATCGCCAATTGCGCGAACCTGCGTCCCTGGTCATCGAAGAACCCGACTCCAGCAACGCCAGGCGGCCTCTTCATCAAATCCAAACACATTGCTCACAACACGCGAATCTACGTTTCTCACAGATCACACACAGTATTCGCGCCACGCTTACACAACAGGTCGATAGTCTCAGATAGTGAAACACAATCCGTTTGGGCGGCCATGGATGGTCGCTTCAGAACGGCCGGATGGACCCGGTCGGGGGTCACAGGCCTCTTTGGTCAGCGCTGCCGTACCTGGCGCCGGCGGGAGGACGCTTGTGAACAAACGAGTCGATCTTCACTGTCACAGCATCGCCAGCGCCGACGGCGCTGAGGCCGTGCTCGATGCCATCCACTGCCCCGAATGTTACAGCAAGCCCGCTGACATCCACCAACAGGCCAAGTCCCGCGGCATGGATTGGGTCGCTATCACCGATCACGACACCATTGCCGGCGTCCTCACTCTGGCCGATCGTCCCGATGTGCTCGTCGGCGAGGAAGTGACCTGCTATTTCCCGATCGACCGGTGCAAGATTCACCTGCTGGTGTGGGGACTGAACCCCACCGACCACGCGGCCCTGCAGTCGCGGGCCGATGATATTCACCGCGTCGCCGAATACATCGAACACCGCCAGCTTGCCCACGCCGTGGCCCATCCGCTCTACCGCCAGAACGACCGCCTGGAGCGGCATCATCTCGAACAACTGATTCTCCTTTTCAAGGGCTTTGAATGCCTCAACGGCGCCCACGCTCCGTCGCATCGGGCCGCCCTTGAGCCGTTGCTCTGCGGCCTGACGCGCAACGATATCGCACGATTCGAAGCCGCTCATCGCATCCGCCCCCGCTGGCCCGAGCCGTGGATCAAATCCCGCACCGGCGGCAGTGACGATCACGGCCTGCTCAACATCGGCCGAACCTGGACCGAAGTGCCCAGCGGCACGAACACGACCGCCGAGTTGCTCGAATGCCTGCGCACCGGCCAATGCCGTCCCGGCGGCGAGGCCGGCTCCAGTCTCAAGCTCGCCCATAATTTCTACAGCGTGGCCCTGGGCTATCTTTCCGATGGCGATCACCAGTCCGGCCCGGCGGCGCTGCTCATGCAGCCCCGCCGCAAGGTCGGTCCCGTCGGGCGAACTATCCGCGCCGCCAAGCGCAAACTGGCCGCCGCCGCAAGCCGACTGCCGCGCTGGTCCGGAAGCTCGACCTCCCGGCTGCTCGCCCCGCTGGCGGCCAAGTCATTCGCCGACGGCTGGACGCGGCACAAACAACTGGACCGCGCGCTGGCACGCGGCGAAGCGCCTCTCGGCGAGCACCAGGCCATGTTCGATCTCATCAGTGGCCTGGATCGCGAAATGACCGCCGGTCTCCTCAAGGCCATGGGGCTGGCGGCAAAGCGCATCGATGTGCCGGGCGTTTTCGATTGTCTGGCTGCCGCCGCGGCGCAGCAGTGTTTCCTTTGGCCCTACTACTTCGCCCACGTGCATCAGAATCGCGAACGCGACGCACTGGCTCGCCTCACCGGCTGGCAGGCGGGCGCCGATCGCCGCCCTCGCGTCGCACTCTTCACCGATTCGCTCGATAACACCACCACGCCCGGGATTTGGCTGCATCATTGGCTGGCGTCGGCGCCGGCCTCGGAAATCGACGTCTGCGTCATGACCTGCCAGGACCACTCCCACCCGATCGACGGCTGTGTCCGCCGCAATTTCACCCCCGTCGCATCGTGCGCCATGCCGCTTGGTTTTGGCGGACGCCTGACGCTGCCCTCCGTTCTTGAGGTCTTCCACGAATGCGACCGCCAGCAGTTCGACGTGATTCACGTCGCCACCCCCGGAGTGATGGGATTGTGCGGCCTGGCCGTCGCCAAGATGCTCAGGTCGCCCCTGCTCTGCACCCACGCGATGGATTACGCGGATCTCATCGAGCGACAGACGCAAGAAATGCGACTCTCGGCCGCGGCACGATGGGTTCTGCGAATGCTCTATTCAACGGCACACACCGTTTTCGCCGCCAAGCCGCAGCGGGCGGTTCTGCATCGGCTCGGAGTGCCCGACGACAAGATCGCCGATCTGCCGACTCCCGAATCCGGCGACCTTTTCTGGGCCCAACATCTGCGGGCACTGGCCAACGATCGCATCGATAATCTCTCGCCGGAAACAACGGCTGACAACGAATCGCCGCGTCCCGCGGCCGTCGCCTCATGAAACGGATGTGATCGCTCGCCTACTGCACCGGCTGCTGGCGGGCGATGCGGCGCAGATCAATGCCGGCGCGATATTCGGCTTTGATGCTGGTCGTGGCGCTGGAGCGCACCCAATCCAGATATCCGAATCGCCAGAGATAGGCGAAGCCGACCAGCAGCACTCCGAAGAAGAAAAGCATGTCCACCAAAGCCGTGGCACGAAGCTCAAAGGCGCTGATCCCCAGGTCGCCTGCCAACTTCCAGGCATTACCCCACACCACCGCCCATGGATAAAACAGCGCGACTTCCACGTCGAAGACCAGATAGACCAGTGCCACAATATAAAATCGCAGATCGAATTGAATCCAACTGGTTCCGATGGACGGCTCGCCGCATTCGTAGCAGGCGGCCTTTTCGGAATTGGGCAGATGCGGCCGAACCACCGAACCGGCCACCAGATTGGCCAGCACGAAACCCGCCCCCAGGCCGATGAAGATAACGATCGACAACAGCACTTGCATGCCGCCACCTTACGCCAAGCTGGCCCGCCAGACAAGCGCGCCGCGGCCGACGCCGACGTGGAGAGTGCCCGAATTTCCGTGAGGCCGCCTTTTCATCCTCCCCTGGTACGCCGGGGGAGGAGTGAGGTGGGGGTTTTTCGCGCGGCGCGCCATCGCTTTACCGGCATCGAACCTCGCCACGGGCGGCCCCCACCCCGACCCTCCCCCGGAATACCAGGGGAGGGGGAAAGAGCTTGGCCTGCATCGACTTAATTTTGCCCGGAAAATCGGGCACACTCCCGACGTGTGAATGTAACTCGACAAGGGCGAACCCGGCATCTTGCTTGTCCCGTCACCCCTGCTCAACCCAGCCAGTTCAATAGCGACGGCCAAAGGAAGCCGACACTCCAGTCAAGCCCAACGCCTCCGTCCGATAAATCGCGCCCCACCGCGCCATCTCCCCGGATCCCCGGCTCTCCTGCGAATTTCTTGCCTCCCTCCATTCCTGGTGTAGATTGAATTGCCGGGACCAAAACACCCCGGCCAATACACTTCCGCCCTCTCGCCCAAACGGCGGAAAATCGCCTTGCCGCGGTTACTTCACCCGCCGGCTTCCTGCCAGCCACGCACCTCGCGTGCTGGCCCGATCCGGTCCCCTGGCGCCAGTCACCTCAACGACCGGCCGGAGTCGCGTAGACCGCACGCGCTCCGGCCCTTTTTTTTGCGCGCCCCACCCCACCCTTGGTCAACATGCATGGCTCCGCGCCTCCCTGACCTGAGCCTGACGAAGGTTGCGCCTCCGCGCCTCCGCGTGAGATTCTTCCTAAGTGATTTACCGCACTATGGTTACGCCCAAAACTCGCCGCAGTCCCCTTCTTGCCCACCCTCATTTCCAGCCGGATATCGCGGTTTCACGCCCCATCTGCGACGAAAGAACGCCCCAGATGTCTCGAAAAAGTCCGAAGACGTGCTGAAATAGTCCGAACTTCGCCCGGCCGAGTCCGATCTGGGCGCGCCAATTTGGCCCCGCCGGGGTATTCCCTACTTAATCGCTAAACAATATCGGATTTGCCGGCCTTCGCGGCGAGCCCCGTTTTGCAATAGACGGAAGCTCACGCCGTAAGTCACTGGAGGTAACGCCGCAAGGGCGAACGTGGTAAAATCGGCATGGCGTCGGGCGTGGCGCCCAGCGGCCGGGCAGCCGGAGGCGAACCCGGGATAACGCGATCCGTCGGGCGGCCGCGCGTTGCCGGATCGAGGATGCGTGATGAAGCATGAATTCGCCAAATTCGGTTGCGCCGGAGGTGAATTGCCTCATCGCAGGGTCGCGGCCCTCAGTTGCCCAAATTGGCGAAAGATCGGCTCTGGCCGGCGACGGACGAGAAGGCGAAGAGAAATGCATGACTGCAAATGTATCTCAAAGCGACGCGCGTCACCGTTCCATTCCACTCCGACCCCGCGGCCGCCCGGTCGGATGGCGCAAACGCACGGGTCCGAGTGGGAAAGGCATCTAACGGTTCGCGGGACCTTTATTTCGTTCACAACACGGCCATCGGGCCATGGCAGGTGATAGACTAGCTGGGAGATCGCGTGGGAATTCTTGAATATTTCACCCCCGCCCCGCGGCGGTCGCCGAACCTTTGGATTCGCGCGCTCGTGATCGCGGCAGCAATCGTGTTACTCCTGTTCTGGGCTGGGGCCATACGAATTGGCGGACGGCTAAGCCCACAGGCGCTTGGGACGTACGAGGAAATCGATCAGCTTATTTACGCTGTCGGCGTATATGCGAAGTGCCATCAAGGCAAATTCCCCGGCCCGTCGCTGCCGGCGGCTATCGCACAGATCCAGGCGGAACAGTGGTTCGCGCAGGAGCTGCAGTCGACGCCTGATCAAAAACGAACCTGGGCGCTTGTCGTGAAAGGGCTTGACGCCTGGGGGCGTCCCCTGAAGTACGAGGTCGATCACGCGGGCAAATGGATGAAAGTACGTAGCGTCGGGCGAAACGGAATCGAGGAGCACGGGCGCGGCGACGACATCGAGATTGGATGGGAATTCAATCGCTACGGCGAACTCTGGAACAACTTAAGCGATCTAAACGCGCCGTCGCCCGCTCCCGCAGCCCGCTGATTCGATGGTGAGTAACTGAAGCGACACGACCATTCGTGGCATCGTTGCAGGACGGACGTCCATAATAGGGTCATGTCCTGCAGGTCTTGGCGGCCGGGCGGGAATTTTTCGCGGGGGTGCAAGGTGACAAAAACGCGAAAAGTGTAACATTCTGTAACCCCACCCGCCCGCACGGCGCCAAAAGCGGTCCCGGCGGCGCGGAAAAAACCTGGGCCGGGGTGACGAATACGCCCGATTTGTCAGATTCTGTTACCACCTCAACAGGTGACAGGACGGTCCGGCTTATCAATGCTTGATCCCCTCCCCTGGTCCTCCGGGGGAGGGCAAATGCGGCGTCGGCGCATGTGGCGCCGCAGCAGCGTTGCGCGAAGAACCCCCCACCTCAATCCTCCCCCGGCGTACCAGGGGAGGAGGAAGATGCGGGTGCCCGGAAATTCGGGAATGCTCCGGCGCGCAGGGCGGCCTCAGATTATTTGACCCAGCGCGGAACGGGTGCTATATTCTAAAGGTATCTTAGCCAGAAACCAACAATAAGTCTGTTGTGGCACGGGATTTGCGCCTTCTTGACTTGTGTGCATTGGGTCGCTCCGGGTTGTTGGTATTTGAGGCGGGATTTGCCAGTCCCTGAACACTGGGGAGCAGCGTGAGCAGCCCGACCTATTCCAGCGCCAGCGGCGATATCAAGTCCAGAGTCCTGGCCGATACCGATATCGTCGAACTCATCGGACAAACCGTCTCCCTCAAACGGCTGGGAAGCAAGTTCGTCGGGCTGTGCCCCTTCCATCAAGAAAAGACGCCGTCCTTCAGCGTCAACCCGGCCAAGGGCTATTTCTATTGCTTCGGCTGCAAAAAGGGCGGGGATGTCATCAACTTCGTGATGAACCGCGACCGGGTCGAGTTCAAGGAGGCGCTGAAAACGCTGGCCGATGCGGCGGGAATCGAATGGAACCCCGGCGACGGCGCCCACGCCCGCGAACAGGCCAGCGAACGCCAGACGCTTCTCAACGCCAACTCGGCGGCGTGCCAGTTCTTTGAAAAATACCTGGCCGGGCCCAGTGGCACGGCGGCGCGCGAATATCTGGCCAAGCGGGGGATCACGGCCGAGTCGATCAAACGGTTCCAGATTGGGTTGAGCCCCGATGCGTGGGACGGCCTGCTGAAGAGCCCGGTCGGGCAGCGGATTACGGCGGCGTGGATGGCGGCGGCGGGTCTGGCCAAGCGACGCGACGCGGGCGAGGGGTTCTACGACACCTTCCGCAACCGCGTGATGTTCCCGATCCGCGACGAGCGGGCTCGCGTGATCGCATTCGGCGGACGGGTGATGCCGGGGGCGACCGATCCGGCCAAGTATCTCAACAGCCCGGAAACGCCGCTGTTCGCCAAGGGCCGGTGCATGTTTGGCCTGGACATGGCGCGGGCGAAAATCGTCGAGACGCGAACCGCAATCGTCGTCGAAGGGTATACCGATGTGGTGGTCGCCCATCAGTGCGGCGTGAGCAACGTGATATCCGTGCTGGGGACGGCCATCACCGAATATCACGTTTCGCAACTGCGGCGGCTGGCGGATCGGATCGTGCTGCTGTTCGATGGCGATGCGGCGGGCGATGCGGCGGTGGATAAGTCGGTGGAGTTGTTCCTGACCCAGCCGGTCGAATTGTGCATCGCGACGCTGGCGCCAGGCGTTGACCCGGACGAGATGCTGCTGTCACAGGGAGCCGAGGCGTTTGGAAAGCTGATCGCCGATGCCCCCGACGCGCTGACGTACAAATGGAAGCAGCTTGTGCGGCGGCTGTCATCGCCGGAATCGGGATTGACGCAGACTCAGGCGGCCCTGGAGCACTATCTGGCCGTGCTGGCGCAGGCGGCCAGTGCCGGGTTTGTCGATAACATACGCTGGCATCAAGGTTTATCGCGTGTGAGCAAGATGGTGGATGTGCCGGTGGACGTGCTGCAGAAGCGAATTGCGGCGTTGCTGAAGCCGAAAAAGGTGGCCCGGCCGGTCGCGGCCCAGGGCGCGGATGTTGCGACGGCGTCTCAAGACGAAAAAACTGAGGCAAACTTATCGCTTCCCAGTGGCCGAACGCGGGCTGAAGCGGCTATTCTAGGGGTATTGCTGCTGGAGCCGGCCCGGTGGGCGGCGGCGCAGAAAGTGGTTGGCCCGGCCGATTTTACGGATAATCGGCTTGGCGATATAGCTGAGGTATACTGGACGCAGCAACGCGAGGAAGGGCAGCCGGTATTTAACGAGTTCCTTGCGCTTTTGAGCGAACAGAACAAACAAGGCCTGTCGGACCTGGCCGTGGAGATTGTCGAGGATGTGAGAACCGGCGGGCCACCGGACCAGCTTCTGAGCGGCGCGTTGGATTTCATTGTGCAGGAGCGTAATCGGGAACAGCAGCGGCAACTGGAGGCGCGATTGCGCCGGACCGGAGATGATCCGCAATCGGAATCGCAGACGATAGATTTGCTGCGCCAGCTTCAGGAAAAGGCGCGGCGGCCGGACTTGCGTCGCGGCGGAACAGGCTCCGCGGCGGCGAGTTCACTTAAGGATTAAACGAAATGTCACGCATTGATTCGCCACTGATTGGATCGGGATCGCAGGAGGAGGTCGACTTGCGCGTTCAGGCGCTGTTCGATCTGGGAACATCGCGCGGATATCTGACCTACGAGGAATTGAACGAGAGGCTGCCGGACGAAGTCGTCTCGCCGGACAAGCTGGATTCCCTGCTCATGATGATCGATGAGATGGGGATCAAGCTGATCGACGACATGGACATTTCGGAATTTCAGAAGACCCCGCGCAAGGTGAGCAAGCCGAAGCTGGCATCGGCCGCCGCCGCCGCGGTGGTGGTCGCGCCGACGCGAGCGCCCGTGGCGCCGGTGGCGCCGGCCCCCGCGGCCGAGCCGGACGCTCCGGAAGTTGAAGGCGATGACGACGATGATGATGAAGTGGATCTGAATCTGGACGCCGAACTGGCCGAGGCCAGCACCAAGCGGATCGACGATCCGGTGCGGATGTATCTGACGCAGATGGGTGAAATCCCGCTGCTGACGCGGGTTCAGGAAATCGCCCTTGCCAAGAAGATCGAAATCACCCGCAAGATTTTCCGCTCCAAGGTGCTGGAGAGCGATTACTGCCTGCAATCGACAGTGGAAATTCTCCAGCAGGTGGATGATGGCGATCTGCCGTTCGATCGGACGATGAAGATTTCCACGGCCGAGGACCAGGCCGACAAGAGCACGATCGGGCAGCGCATTCCGACGAACCTGGAAAGCGTGCGGAAGATGCTGGCGCGGAACCGCGAGGAATGGGATTCGCTTCGCAGCGCGCGGGGCCCCAAGGAGGAGGAGGCGCTTCACCTGGCGATCCGCCGCCGCCGCCGCCGCAGCGTCAAGCTGCTGGAAGAGCTTTCGCTTCGCACCAGCCGGGTGACGCCGCTGATGAAGAAGCTGTCGAGCATCTCGACGAAGATGATCGAGCTCGAGCTGCGCATTGATGAACTCAAGAAGCTCAAGGAGCCGGGCGAGGACCTGGAAGTCTGCCGCGAGGAACTGAGCGGCCTGGAAGACCTGGTGCTGGAAGACGCACAAAACCTGCACCGCCGGGTGGTGGCGGTCCGCAAAATTTACAACAAGTACGAGGACGCCAAGCGGAAACTGTCCGGCGGCAACCTGCGGCTGGTCGTTTCCATTGCCAAGAAATACCGCAATCGCGGGCTGTCGTTCCTGGACATCATCCAGGAAGGGAACACCGGCCTGATGCGCGCGGTCGACAAATACGAATACCGCCGCGGGTTCAAGTTCAGCACCTACGCGACGTGGTGGATTCGCCAGGCGATTACACGGGCCATCGCCGATCATGCCCGCACGATCCGCATTCCCGTTCACATGATCGAGACCATGAGCAAGCTGCGGAACATTTCCAAGCAGCTCATGCAGGAACTGGGCCGCGAGCCGACCATCGAGGAAATCGCCAAGCGCGCCAAGATGTCGGTTTCGGAAACGCGGCGGGTGCTGAAGATCAGCCGCCATCCGATCAGCCTCGACCGCCCCGTCGGCGAGAGCGAAGACAGCTATTTCGGCGATTTCATCGAGGACGAGAAGGCCGACAACCCCGTGGAATCGGCCACGCAGGAGATGCTCAAGGACAAGATCGAGCAGGTTCTCAAGACTCTCACCTATCGCGAGCGCGAGATCATCAAGTTGCGCTATGGCATCGGCGATGGATATACGTACACGCTGGAGGAAGTCGGCCGGATTTTCAAAGTGACCCGCGAACGCGTGCGTCAGGTTGAGGCCAAGGCGATCCGGAAGCTTCAGCATCCGGTGCGGGCGCGGAAGCTGGAGGGTTTTTTGCCGGGCGGAACACCGAGGTAGGGGAGATGACTTGGTGACAAGGTGACTTGGTGACACGGCGAGCAGTATCACCCTGCCATCCTGCCCGGGCGAGAGGATTTTGGCAAACGAGCACTGGCGGCATCGGCCGGGTGTCGATATAGTCCATGGACTGCCGCTCGCAACGGATTGCCAACGGAGGTACGGATGCCTGTCCTGACAGCCAATTCCCGCGTTGCTTCACCTGATTCCAACGGCGAACTGGATCGCATACTTCAATTGCAGGTGCCGGTGATCGTGCGCCTCGCCGGGCGAAAACTGGCCCTGAGCGAGGTCATGCGGCTGGGGCAGGGCTCAATCATCGAATTCTTCAAGCGTAGCGACGAACCCCTGGAGTTGCTGATCAACAACCGCGTGATCGCCCTGGGCGAGGCGGTGAAAGTGGGCGAGAACTTCGGCTTGCGCATCACCCAGATTGGCGATACGAGATCACTGGTCCGTTCGATGGGCTCAAGCGCCTGACGGACCTGCCGCAAAAAATGGAATGCGGCCAAGTCGCAATGCAGCATCCCAGCACACTGTCGCGATAGAAAGGCGGCCCCCCCTCCCGCCTGTCTTCGCTACACCTGCGCTCGCCTGAGAATTGCCTTCTTCATGCAATCTTCAGGTTCATCTAACTTACTCTCCCGGCCGCTCGTTGTTGAGAAAAAAATATTCCGATTGAAATTACGCCTGAACGCCGTGGCAAGGCCGCCGTTTCAGTGACCAAGTTTCAGGCACGTCACCTGATCGACACCGCCGGCCACGCACGAATTGCGGGCGTAGATCATGCCGTTGGCCAGCGTAGGCGCCGTCCAGTCCTTGGCCGTCAGAATGTTGACCCGGCCGAGTTCCTTGTAGGCGTCACTGGACGCGGCAACCAGAACCAGATCGCCCTTGGGGGTCTGGACGAGGAGTTTGTCGCCCACGAGGAGGAGTCCGCCCTGCGAGCCAAAGCCCTTTTGGCTCCATTTCACGGTGCCGGTCATGATGTCCAGGCACGCCAGCGGGCCGCTGTTGTCGTTGTGGTTGAACAGGCCGTAGATATAGCCGTCGCGGTATACCGGCGTGGACCAGAGCGACATATTCTGCCGGGTCGTGTGCCACAACTCCTTGGCGGTCCACTTCTGGCCATCCTTGCTGATCTGGCAGGCGGCGGCGCCGATGTTGTAGCCGTTGGAGCAGTAGACCACGTCGCCGTTCTTGCCGCCGACCACGGGCGATGAGCAGGTGGCGGTGGCAACCGGCTGGGCGAAAGTCCAAAGAACATCGCCAGTCGTGGGATCCACGGAGACCAGGCCATTGGCCATGAAGCAGATCGCCTGAAGCGTGCCCTTGATGGTGGCAATGGTCGGGGTGGCGTAGGTGTAGGAATAATTGGTCTTGGCCCAGGCCAATTCGCCGGTGTCCTTCTTGTAGGCGAGGATGCCCTTGCCCGGCCCGCCGCCGGTCACCAGAACCAGATCGCCGATCACCAGCGGTGATGAGGCACTGCCCCACTTGAGCGGCTTGCCGCCCTGTTCGCTAATGACATCATGATTCCAGACCGGCTTACCGGTTTCGAGTTCGAGACAGAACAGCTTGGTGTAGGTGCCGTAGACGTAGACGTGCTTGCCGTCGATGGCCGGCGTGCTGCGCGGGCCGTCGCCGTTGGCGTCCTTGATGGTCTTGTCGATGCGGGTGCTCCAGGCTTCCTTGCCGGTGGCGGCATCGAGGCAAACGCAATATTCGTCCCCGGCGCGGTCGCTCATGAGGAAGGCCTTGGCGCCGACGACGGCAATCTGACCGAACGAATCGCCGATGGAGGCTTTCCAGACGAAGGTGAGGGCAAGCTTCTCAAGCGGGACGGTTTCGGCAATGCCGTCATCATTGGGACCACGATATCGCGGCCAGTCGGCGGCGTTGGCCGAACCGGCAATGCCGGCGACAAAAGCCAGGGTGGCGGCAACGGTCAACGCAAGACGGATTGATCTGCTCATGAACAACCCCGCCATCGCCGTGGGCAACGCTGCTGATTTGGGCGGTATTCTAACACCGCTCATCACCCAGCTTGGGCAACACTAAGCCACGGATCGGTTCGAGAGGCGCGTCCGCCTCGCGGATACACCGCAACCAACCAAATACGGCCAACCCGCAAACCATCATTCTAACGCAATGTGGTGATAGAAAGGCGGCCCCCCCTCCCGCCTGTCCTCGCTACAACTGCGCCCGCCTGAAGATCGACATCTTCATCCAATCTTCAGGTTTAATTAACTTACGCGCGCACCTCCAGGATGTTGCCACAAAGAAATATTTTTCTTTCAGCGGCTAATCTGCAAATGCGGCCAATTGCCCGATTTCCTGTTTCCTGGCACGAAAATCAGCTTTTCAGCGTCTTAAAGCCCATTGCCGCCCTTTGGTGACTGATTTCCGCCCATGCGGCTGGATCTTCGCTCAAGGCGCCCGTCAACGCCGATGTCGACATTCCGAGCGAGCGGGCCGCATCGGACACGCTCCACTTTGTGGCCGCCAAAACGTCCAGAATCAGGCCCAATGTGCCAAGATCGATCCCTCGGCGATGAACAATCCGAAATCGGCCATGCCCCGGCGTCTCTTTGCCAAACCAGGCCGGCCGAATGAAGGCAGACAGATCAATCTCTTGGCGCAAAGCGATCGTCATGCGATGGCGAAGCCGGGCCAACGCTTGCTCGCGGTTAACGCTCTGCTTTCTAGACTCGTTGGCGATGGCGGATATTCCCGTCGGCAGATGCGTCAGCCGGATTGCCGAACTTGTCTTGTTCCGTTTCTGCCCACCCGGCCCGCTGGCGCGAAAAGCCTCCCATCGACAGTGGCGCAAGAGTTCGGCATCCGGCCCCGTCCGGGCCAGCCGGGCCGTCCGAGCTTCAGGAGCCGCCGCCGGCTCCCTCGATGACTCGCTGTTTTTCACAATCTCGGATTTTAATGGAAACATATCGAATACTTCCGCGATCACTATCGAAATCTTAATGCAAGACTAACAATTGGCGTTTAGGCTTGCCAATTCAAGGAGAAACGAATGACAAGGCTACATGTTTTTGCGGCGGCGATTGTGCTCCTCATCGGCTCATCCATGGCGGCGGCCCAGGTCCACCTGAGCGGCTCGGGGGCTACCTTCCCACAACCACTCTACGAGCGCTGGGTTGCTGAATACCAGAAGACCCACCCCAACCTCAAGATCGACTACGGCGGCGGCGGCTCGGGCAAGGGGATCAAGGACATCACCGCCAAGGTCGTCGATTTCGCCGGTTCCGATGCCCCGATGGCCGCCAGCGAACTCAAGGATGCCGGTGGTGCTGACGGCCTGGTCGAATTCCCGACCTGCGCCGGCGCTGTCGTCCCCGCCTATAACGTGCCCAACCTCACCAAGGAACTTCAGTTCGACGGCCCCACCATCGCCGACATCTACATGGGCAAGGTCACCAAATGGAATGATCCGGAAATCGCCGCGCTCAACCCCGGCGTGAAACTCCCGGCCCAGGCGATCACACCCGCCTACCGCAGCGATGCCAGCGGCACCAATTTCGTCTTCACCAGCTATCTGGCCACCCAGAGCGCGGACTTCAAGAAGACCATGGGCCCCGGCGCCAAGCAAGTCACCTGGCCCGTCGGCCAGGGCGGCAACGGCAACCCCGGCGTTGCGGCCATCGTCAAGCAGACCGCCGGCGCCATCGGCTACATCGAGCAGAACTACGCCGATCAGAACAAGATCGACTTCGGCACCGTCAAGAATAAGGCCGGCGGCTTCGTCAAGGCGACTCCCGATGCCGTCTCCCTTGCCGGCGTTGAAGCCGCCAAAACCCTCAGCGGCAACCTGCTGGCCACTGATTTGTGGAACCAGCCCGGCGAGAAGGTCTATCCGATCAGCAGCTTCACCTACATCATTGTTTACAAAGACCTCAAGAGCGTGAAGACCAAGGAACAGGCCCAGGCCCTGGTCGATTTCCTCTGGTGGGCCATGCACGATGGACAGAAGATCAACTCGTCCATCGACTACGCCCCGCTCAATGACGCCGTTCAGGCCAAGGTCGAGGCGGCGCTCAAGACGATCACCTACAACGGCCAGGCCCTCACGCCCGCCGGTTCCAAGTGATCTCGTGCGATCAGTCCGGCCGCTTGCTGGACGGCCGGGTCGTCGGTTAGATAACGCCGCGGCGGAATGCCTCAACCTTCCGCCGCGGCCATTTTATGAGCCAGGACGCACCGAAACCGACTGATCCATTGCCGGCACGGCCCCAGGCGTCGGCCTCCGAACCGTTGTTCCGCAACAGTCTCTCATCGCGTCGTCTGGGCGGCGACGCCATCCTGCATACACTGACCAGCGGCAGCGCCATAATCATCCTGCTCATGGTTGCGGCGCTTCTGATTGTTCTCTTCTTCGCCTCCACGCTGACCATTCGTCAATTCGGCGCGCGGTTCCTGACCAGCCAGGATTGGCGATATCAGGAGGTCCAGGCCGACAAGCGCGACGCCAGCGGCAACTTTGTCTTCGACGCCGACGGCAACCGTGTCAAGGAAACGCAAGAACCCAGTTTCGGGGCGCTACCCTTCATTTTCGGAACGGCCGTCTCTTCCGCCATCGCGCTGATCGTTGCCGTCCCCCTGAGCTTCGGCGCTGCCATGTTCCTGGCGCGCGTCGCGCCGGCGTGGATGGTTCCGCCGGTCTCGTTCCTCATCGAGTTTCTCGCCGCCATACCGAGCATCGCCTACGGAATCTGGGGGTTGTTCGTTCTGGTTCCCCTGCTGCAGAATTACGTCGAGCCGTGGCTCTTCCGTCAGTTCATGCCCATCCGATCCATCTCCCTGAACAATGCGACGTTCGAGGATCCCAACCCCGGCGATGGCGCCGCCACGTTCAAGGCGACGATCACGTGGGATACGGACGTGACTTCGCGTGGCACGATCACTTACGTCGGACCCGCGGCCCGTGGAGGCTCGATCTTCGCCGTCGTCGGCTCGCACACCTACGGCGATGAAGGCACATATCCCGTCAGCGTCGTGGTGACCAAAGACGGCAAGGACTTCGCCACGGTCTCCCAGGATGTAACCGCCGTCGCCAGGCCGCCCCCGCGGGGAATGCGATGGCTGTTCTTCACGACCAACCCCGTCACGAACCAGCCACAACAGATCGCCACCAACGGCCGCGACATGCTCTGCGGCGGCCTGGTGCTGGCGATCATGATCGTGCCGATCATCACCGCCATCAGCCGCGAAATCCTTCGCCAGGTGCCGCGGAATCAGATCGAAGGCACGGTCGCCCTGGGCGCCACCTGGTGGCAGAGCTCCAAGGAGATGCTCAAATATTCCCGCAGCGGCCTGTTCGGCGCCGTTATTCTTGGCCTGGCCCGCGCCGCCGGCGAGACCATGGCCGTCACCATGGTCATCGGCAACAACAACCACATCAGCGCCTCGCTGTTCTCCCCGGGCCAGACGATGGCCAGCCTGCTGGCCCAGGAATTTCCCGACGCCTCCAGCGCCCTGCAATACTCGGCCCTCAGCGAAGTCGCTTTGATCCTGCTGGTCATGTCCCTGCTGTTCAACATCGTCGCTCGCTACCTGGTCGTTGGCAAAGGCGGTCGCACCGCTTCGTCGCTTTGAGACAAACACCATGTCACTGGCCGTTCCCTCCAATCCGAGCCCGCCGCCGAAACTGGCCCTGACCGGCCGCAGGAACGTTTCCTCGCTGCACAACCGCGTCGCCCGCCTCTTCAGCCATTTCATGCTCGGCGTCTGCATCGTCTTCACGGTCGTCATCCTTGGCCTGCTGGTGGTCGTCACCGGCTATCTCTTTTCCATCGGCATCGCCAATCTGCATTGGAGCTTCTTCACCAGCGATCCCATTCCGGTCGGCATGAGCGGCGCTCCCGGCGGTTTACGCCACGCGCTGGTCGGCACTCTCATCCTGATCTTCATGGCCAGCGTCATCGGCGTGCCCGTCGGCATGGCCACGGGCATCTACCTTTCGGAGTACGACGTCGGCTCCTGGATCGCCAAGCCGGTCCGCTTCATCTGCGACGTGCTGGCCGGCGTGCCGAGCATCGTCGTCGGCATTCTCGGATTCCAACTGCTGGTCGCGCCCTTCGGCAGCGGACTCTTTGCCCACATCCCCTACCTGCGGGACATTCAGGGTTGCAACGCCTGGGCGGGCGCGGCCGCTCTGGCCTTCATCATGATCCCCATCATCGCCCGCACCACCGAAGAGATGCTTCGCCTGGTTCCCGGCAGCTATCGTGAAGCCTCGATCGCCCTGGGCGCCAGCAAGGCCCGGACCATCTTGCGCGTCGTGGTGCCGTCGGCCACCAGCAGCATTGTCACCGGCGTCATGCTCGCCGTCGCCCGCGTCGCCGGCGAAACCGCACCGCTGATCTTCACCGCCAACGCCAGCAACTACATGCCCATCGAGTTCGATTCGCATTTCCCCTTCCTCCACGGCATCGCCGTCAACGGGCCGTTCCCCTCCCTGACCGTACAGGTCTTCCGCGACGCCACCAGCGCCTACCCGGAACTCAACCACCTCGCCTGGAGCGGAATTCTCGTCCTGATCGCGCTGATCTTCTGTATCAACCTCTCGGTGCGATATGCCACCCGCACCCGCCGCACGCGGGCGCGCAACTGACGCCCATCCTGCCCGACGCGGCCTTTGCCCGCCACATCTTGCATTCTTTTGCATTCCCGGCCACCTTCCCGCCTTGACTTGTCCGCTGGTGAATCCTAGATTCTACCACGTGTTGTGTCAGGGCCATAGAATGCACCAATGGCCCCACCCAGGCATCAATTGAGCGTGCATGTCAAAGTCGGAAAGCCAAGTCAGCAGCGGTACCACTAACTTCGACAGCGAAGTGGGCCGGGTTGTTGTTGAGATGGGACTGGCCACCCGCACCGAAATCGAACACTGCCGAGAATTGCAGAAGCAGTCCAGCGATCCCAACGGCCGCAGCCTGGCCGATCTTCTGGTTGACAACAGCTTCATCACCGTCAACCAGAGCAAGCGCATCCGCCAGCAGCTCACCGAACGCCAGACCAGCCGCATCCCCGGCTATCAGATTCTTGGCCAGCTCGGCAAGGGCGCGATGGCGACGGTTTACAAGGCCCGGCAGCTTTCGCTCAATCGCATCGTCGCGGTGAAGATCCTGCCGCGCAAGATGAATGAGAACCAGGAATTCGTCGAACGCTTCTACAAGGAAGGCCAGGCCGCCGCCCGCCTCAGCCACAACAACATCGTCCAGGCCATCGACGTCGGTTCCAGTCCCGACGGGCTGCATTACTTCGTCATGGAATACATCGAGGGCAAGACCCTCTACGACGTCATGGCCCCCAAGCCCCAGGGCGACGGCAAGAGCTTCTCCGAGGCCGAGGCCCTGGACATCTGCATCCAGATCTCCGAGGCCCTGGCCCACGCCCATCAGCGCGGCCTGATCCATCGTGACGTCAAACCCAAGAACATCATTCTGACTCCCGACGGCGTCGCCAAGCTCACCGACCTGGGCCTGGCCCGCGCCACCGACGACAAGGACGCCGCTGAATCCGAGGCCGGAAAAGCCTACGGAACTCCCTATTACATCAGCCCCGAACAGATCCGCGGCGATGTCGATATCGACTTCCGCGCTGATATCTATTCGCTGGGCGCGACGCTGTATCACCTGGTCACCGGCCGGCCGCCCTTTGAAGGCGATACGCCCAGCGCCGTGATGCACAAGCATCTCAAACAGCCGCTGGTTCCGGCCGATCACATCAACACGGCCCTGTCCAGCGGCGTCGGTGAGATCATCGACGTGGCGATGGCCAAGCGCCGCGAGGAACGCTACGAATCGACCGAGCAACTGCTGGAGGATCTGCGGGCCGTGCGCGCCGGGCAGCCCCCCAGCCACGCGCGACGCCAGGTCGATCTGGAATCCCTGGCCAAGATCGAAGCCACCGGCAAGACCGTGGACATCCTGCCTTCGCCGCGAGGCGACGACTCCGGCCCCATCTGGTCCAACCCCAAGGTCATGGCCCTGGCCGCGGTGGTTGGCGTGTCCATCGTGGTGAACATCATTCTGCTGGTGATCCTGCTGATCCACAAATGACTCCTCGCCGCGGGGGCGCGGCAATACGCGGCCAACTGCAACCCGGGACAATGAGATGAGCAATCAACCTCGACTGGCATTTATCGGATTGGGGATCATGGGACAGGCGATGGCGATGCGACTGGTCGAGGCCGATTATCGCCTGACCGTCTACAACCGCACCCGCGCCAAGGCATCTCCCCTGCTGGCGCGCGGCGCCCGCGCCGCCGCCACCCCCGCCGCCGCCGCCGCCGAGGCCGATGTCGTCTTCATCTGTGTCACCAATACTCCCGACGTCAAACAGGTCTGCACCGGTCCCGGCGGAATCATCGAATCCGCCAGAGCGGGCCTGGTCGTTGTCGATCACTCGACCATTTCTCCCGAGGCCACCGTCGCACTCGCCGCCGATTTCGCCGCCAGGGGATCGCTCTTCCTGGACGCACCGGTCAGCGGCGGCGACGTCGGCGCCCAGAACGGCACGCTCTCCATCATGGTCGGCGGCGACGGCGCCGCCTTTGAACGCGTCGAACCCGTCCTGCGCCAAATGGGTCAGACCATCACCTACTGCGGCCCCAGCGGCCACGGCCAGCTCACCAAGCTCGTCAATCAGATCCTCGTCTCGGTCACCAACCTGGCCGTCTGCGAGGCCCTGGTCTTTGCCCGCAAATACGGCCTGAATCTTGAGAAAACCCTCGCCGCAGTCGCCGGCGGCGCCGCCGGAAGCTGGCAACTGGCCAATCTCGGTCCCAAGATGATCGAGGGTGATTTCCGGCCCGGCTTCACCATCAGCCTTCAGCAAAAGGACCTGCACCTGGTTCTCGAAGCTGCCGAACGCACCCACACCTCCCTGGCCGCCACCAGCCTTGTGCATCAGTTTTTCAGCGCCGCCCAGGCCGCCGGCCACGGGAAGGACGGCACGCAGGCCCTCTACACCGTGGTCGACAAACTCTCCTCGCCGCAATAGGACGCGCGTCGCGCCGTTTGCGTCCTGGCGACGGGACCGGCCGGATGCGCTTTTCTTCAACAGGGCGTTGAATCTTCCGCCGCCGCCAGCCTATGGTGCAACATGCCCAAAGAAGACCCTCGCGTGGACAATTACATCAGGAAAGCGTCGCCGTTCGCCCGGCCGATTTTGACGCACGTGCGGCGGATCGTGCATGCCAACTGTCCCGATGCTGAAGAAACCCTTAAATGGGGAATGCCCGCGTTCATGCACAAGGGCATCCTGTGCATGATGGCGGCGTTCAAGGAACACTGCACGTTCGGATTCTGGCATCCGGCCATGCGCAAGAACATCACCACCGGGGACAAGACCGGCAACGCGATGGGACAGTTCGGCCGTGTCGTCAGCCTGTCGGACCTGCCCGGCGATAAGGAATTCGCACGGCTCGTTCGTTTGGCGGTGGAACTCAACGACAAATCCGACGGCGGCCCGGTCCGGTCGCGACCCAAACCCAAGCCGGCAGCGCAGGTGCCCGAGGACATGGCGGCCGCGTTGCGCAAACATCCAAAGGCGCAGACCGCGTTTGACGGGTTCCCGCCGAGCCATCGGCGCGAATACATCGAGTGGATCACGCAGGCCAAGCGCCCCGAGACGCGCGAAAAACGGATGCAGACCATGCTCGAATGGCTGGCCGAGGGGAAATCACGGAATTGGAAATATCAGAAGTGCTGATTAAGAAGATGTGAATCAACCGCAAAGACGCGGTGACGCAAAGGAAGAAGATACGCCGAGAAATCTGCGACAATATGCCTGGACAAATTGCCAAAGTGACCTTGGCGTGAATTTACCTTGGCGTCATTGCGCCTTTGCGGTTGATTCGCATTGACACACGCGACTCCTCAAGGGAAGGCCGCTAAAGACCGTCCAGCAATGCCTGTCGTTTCTCCTGGAACTCGCGTTGCGAAATAATGCCCTCATCCAGGAGCCGCTGGATATTCGCAAATCGATCCGCATCCGTGACCGGCGACCGGCCCTGCGGCCTGTTAGGTTCAATGGGAAACCCCTGGCCGCCCCACCGATCCGAAAACACCGCCGCCAGGATCAGGACCGCGCTGGCCACGCGCATGGCCAGCGTGAACAACTGCACGGCACTCATCAAGAACATGCGATCGCGGTGGGCAAAATCGACAAACCAATGAATGTTCAGGTTGATGACGCACCCAATGGCTATCGCGATTAACTCGGCAGCGCATCCCAACACCACGAGCCTCCATGCGAATGGAATGGCTGATCTTCTGCGTGCGGCCAGAAAAATACCGAGTACATACACCACCACAAGTGGTACGTCATAGACAACAATAAGCATCTGCTGTATTGTCGGCACCACATCACCTGGGACTCGGCGGCTTCAGTTCCCCGGCATCGTCGCCGGGGGCGCACCTGCGCCGCGCGGGGCACGGGCGCCGCCGCGAGCGGCGCCGGCACCGCCGCCACTGAGGTCGACCGGCACTTTGAAATCGTCCGGCATCGGGACGGGATGGTTCACGTCAAACGTGCCGGTATCGTCGACCAGGTATTTCGCAAGATCGAGCTTGCCGGACTTGATTCCCTCGACGACGCAGCGGGACAGCACGTATCCGCCGTAATTGCTCGGGTGAGTCCCATCGCTGAACGCCCTGCCGACAAGGTCCGGCCCCAGTGCGTTGAAGACGTCGGTGCTCATGGTGTTCAGGTCGACAAAGCCGCATTTGGCTTCGGCGGCGGCGGTGGCGGCCGCCTTGGGATAGTCGCCGAACGAATTGGCGATCTTGCCGTTGGTCATGTTCCGGCGGGCCATCAGGGAGACGACGACAAAATTCGCTCCCTTGGCCTGCGTCTCGGCGGCGTATTTCTCATACAGCGTGCGGAAGTCGGTGTTGGCCGGCGAATAGGTGTTGGCGAAATTGCTGTCGGGATGGCTGGCCGGATAGATGGGATTGTTCCCCGTGGCCTTGGAGTCGTTGGTGCCGAACTGCATCATCACATAGTCGCCCTTTTTGAGCTGGCTGAGGATCTTGTCCCAGCGGCGTTCGGTGCGGAACGCCTTGAGGGTCTCGCCGGATTCGGCGTGATTGGCAACCGCCACACCCGGCCCGAACCAGCGCGGCAGGAACTGCGCCCAGGTTCCGATGCCGCCGTTGGGCTGATCCGTCACCGTCGAGTCGCCGCCCACGAACACCGTAATGGCGTCGTCCACCTTTGTGATTTCCATTGCGCACAAGCACGGCCGGGTGTCGCAGAATTGCAGCGTCAGCTTGTCATCCCACGTCAGCGAATTGATTTCGCGGCTGTCGATATCCACGGACACGCCCGGCGAAATGACCGCCGTGCGCACATTCACGGTGAACGATCGCGTGGCAAACTTGCCCGATTCGGTCGCGATCCGCTCCAGCATCAGCCGCCGCGATTCGGCATACACCGTCGTCAGCGAGGTGCCCTTGGGATCGCCCAGCGTCAGTGTGACCTTGTAGTTTCCCTCGGGAACGGCGACGGAAAACGCGAACGGCCGGGTGCTGGTGACGTAGTGGCCGTGAAGGGCATCGGTGCCGCCGTCGTCGACGCCAGTGGGCTGTGTCCCCAGGTCGAAACCATAGCCGCGGTCCTTGCTGTAGGCGGTCGTCGGCTGGACCTGCGTATATCCATCCGGCACGGCGCCGGGACCGAAGCTGAATTTGAAATGAGTATTTGCCGCCGGGGTCGTGTCGGCCGCGATGGCCCTGGCCGTCCACGTTGCACTGATCGCCAACACAAAGGCCGCAACAAGCGGCGTCACGTTCCGCACGTTCATGTCCGATTCCTCCGAGAATTGACTCGCCGGCCCCACCTGAGCACGGCCGGGCACACCCTACACGACCGGGGCGGCGGTTTCCAGAGGAATGTTCGAACTGGCTGTCGCGCCAGTGAGTGGCGAGCCTTACTCGCTGAGATCTTCCATCAGCTTGTCGACGGTGACGTTGAGCTTCTGGTCGGTTTCGTAGGTGCCGGCGTCAATCTGCGCCTTAATCTGTGTGACTTTGTCGGCGCGGATGTCGTTGCTGCGGAGCAATGACAGCATGCCGCTGACGCCGGACAATTCGAGCTTGTCCGTGGGCGAAAGCGAAGAGGCTCCGGCCGTGTTGGCGGGAATCTGCTTCTGAATGGGGTTGGAAATGATCCGCTGAATGGGCGTCTGGCCCTGGACTGGACCGATGCTGCTCATGTCGTGCTCCCACGCGAAGTACCAAATGCCGCCTGGCGGAGGCATTTCTTTCCGGCCGGCAGACTCCGCCGCCGCGCCGCGCGACTCATTCGTCGCTGTAACGCTCATCGACCCCTTTGTGACAGTTCCTTGACGGCTTGAATTGTCGGACGGAATTGTCGTAACCAATTTCAAATAAATGAGTTGCGCGATTTCAGAGGGCCCATTCGGCAAAAAAATCCGATCGGAATGTCATTTCTGCCGCCGGAAAAATCGTCCCATCTTGTCCATATTACCCAATTTGCCTAGGCGTCATACTCGGCAGCATGGCTGCGCTGTCTTTTATCGGAACAAGCGATTATCGGACAATCGCCTTGCCCAGGAAGATCGATTCCGCCAGCCGGTCGGTCATGACCTGGTTTCGATAGACCAGCGGCAGCAGAAATTGCAGATTCTGCTGCGGGCCGCGAAGGTAATCGCCCAGCGTCGTCCGCCATTCGTGCCGGTAAGCGCCGATGGCATCCTGCAAGTGCGTTTCCCGGAGCGATTTGGCCAGCACATCCACCGCAAACAGGGCCGACCAGCAGTTTGGATACACATCCTCCGCGCAGGCCGAATAGAACCCTCCCGCCGGCCCAACCAGCAGCGTTCGGTTCCCCACTCCCTCATGCGCCATCGCACCGGCCAGCGGCAGATCCACGTATTCCACGGCCGGCGCCGTGGCCAGGCTCGCCGCGTCAATCAGTCCGTGCGCCGCCAACACCTGCACCCAATGCTTGAGCAAAATCTCCCCGGCCGGCGATGTTTCGTCCTCGATCGGCTCGACCACCGCGACCTGCCATTGCTTGCCATGCGGCAGCAGCCAACCCCACCGCAGGCTCCCCTTGAGATCCAGGGACATGACCACCGGCGGGCGGCTTCCCAGCCGGTTCTCCGTCGCCGCCTCCAGCCGTGCGTAGGTATATCTGTGCATTACGCCGGATTCCCAGGCATTGGGAATGCCCAGAGCGCGTCGCTGCAAGGGAGGCAGTTCATCGCACACGACCAGCGCCCGCGGCTTGAGGCGAACGTTCCCCGCCGTGATATCGATCCCCGCCTCATCGGCCCCGTGGATCTCCAACGTCTCCGGCTCCCGCAGGCGCACGCCGTGCGCCTGGGCCATCCGCGCCGTCGCCTGTGCCAAATCCCCCAGCGATCCGACCAGAGCCATGGTTCGGCGCTGATGGCATTCGCCGCTGGTCGAGCACTCCTCGCCCAGAAACCGCGCCCCGAACGTGGCCGTCCAGTCGACGTTCCTTCGCAGCGGCGCCAGAAACGGGTGCAGATCGAACAGCTTAGGGTTTACCAACACCAGCCGATCCGCCGCGGCCTGGCGCGAGTCGGGTCGAACGGCCTGCCGTGAGTCCGGTCGAACGGCCTGCCGCGGGATTGCGCAGCACATGACCCCCAGCCGTTTCTCGTGCAGCAGCGCCGCGACGAAATGGGCCGCCGGGTGCGACCCCAACACCACCACATCCGCCTGTTTCTCCGATTTCTTCATCTGTAAAACCCGGCCAGATGATAACCGCTGTTCCGCATGGGCTCCAGACACGCCGGCGGCCCCGGTTCAATCCACCCACAGAATGTGAACGCGGCGGCGAGCTTTTGACGATAAAGCATGGGTTTGGGCTGGCGAGCACCCGCCGGCCGGATTTGCGCTGAAATTGTATGGCTAAGCCGCTTCCACAATGTTGTTCGCGCGAGGCATTCGAGATGCTTCGGCGGCAGGTTCGGGATATGGAAACCCCTGATGCCCTTGTGGCCGGGGCGGTGGCCATCTCGATTCCGCATTGTCCCGGCGCGGACATCGCCAAGGTCAACACCCAGATCGACGCCCTGGTGAATCGCGTTCGCGCCCGGGTCCGCAGCGACCAGCCGCAGGCACGCCTCGCCCATCTCCATCAGGTGTTGTTCGATGAGGAAGGGTTCATCGGGAACTCCGAGGATTATTACAACCCGATCAACAGTTTTCTTCCGGCCGTGCTGGAATCGCGCAAGGGCCTGCCGATCACGCTCTGCCTGCTGTACAAGGTGATAGCCGAACGACTGGGACTGAGAGTGTGGGGCGTGGGAATGCCGGGGCATTTTCTGGTGGCCGTCGAATTGGGCCAGGACTACGGCGAGGGCGGCCCGGTGTTGATCGATCCGTTTCAGCAGGGGCGGGTTCTGAGCATCGGCGAGGCCTATGATCGGATGAGGGATCTGCTGGGTTCGGACGCTACATGGAACGCCGACATCTTCCACCCCGCGTCCAACCGCCACTGGCTCACGCGCATCCTGCAAAACCTGCTGCACGTTTACGGCAACGGCGACCGCTATGCCGACGTGGCCGGCGTCCTGGAACTGGAGATGCTGCTGTGGCCGGAGCAGGGACACCTGCAACGCGACCTGGCGCTGGTCCTGGCCCGCATCGGCCTGGCGCAACCGGCCAGCGTGTGGCTGGGGCGCTACCTGCGCAGTCATCCGCAGGATCCGGATCGCAACGATCTCAAGCAACTGCTGGACGTGCTGCGGGCGTGAATCAACGTCTTTGCGGTTTATTGTTTCTTGACCACCGCAACCGCGAATCCGTCATACCCCTTGCTGCCAACGGTTTGAAGGGCCGCGGCGGTCACGCGCTTGTCGGCCGCCATCGTCGCGGCGAAACGGCGCATGCCGATGATCTCCGGCTCCTGACTTGCCGCATCGGCGACACCACCTTTGCGGACGACATTGTCCACGACGATCAAACCGCCCGGGCGAGCCAGGCTCACCGCCCAGTTGAAATAGTCGGCCGTCGCGGGCTTGTCAGCGTCAATAAAGATCAAATCGAACGGCGGGCGTTTTTCCCCGGCCAGAATCGGCAGCGTCTCCAGTGCCGGACCCAGTCGCACTTCCACCATATCGGACAAGCCCGCCCGCGCGATGTTCGCCTTCGCCACCCGTGCGTGTCGCTCCTGCGCCTCCAGCGTCACCAGCCTTCCGCCGGCCGACAATCCCCGGGCCAGCCAGATCGTGCTGTATCCGCCCAGCGTGCCGATCTCAAGGATGTGCCTGGCCCCCACCAGAACCGCCAGTACGTGCAGGAATTTCCCCTGGCTGGGGCTGATCTGAATCGTGGGTAATCCGGCCGCGGCGCTGTCGGCCAGAGCGGCATCGAGCACCGGATCGGCCGGCACGAGCAGATCGTCGAAATACCTGTCAACCTCGGTCCAACGCGCCTGATCCATCGGCCACTCCTAAAACTGCCTTCGCTCGCCGACGTACGCCTGGAGCGATTTGACTTTCCACTGCTCTTTTTGCATCGCACGGATCGCCCGCGCCGCCGCGTGGGCGCCGGTGATCGTCGTCACGATCGGAACGCGATTCAGAACCGCCATGGCCCGAATCCGCCCTTCATCCGTCGCCGGACCCTTCTTCGTCGGCGTATTGATGATGAGCTGCACCTGGCCGTTCTTGAGCATGTCGGAGATATTCGGCCGGCCCTCGGCCAGTTTGGTGATCGCCTTGACCGCGATCCCATGCTGGGTCAGGCATGCGTGCGTGCCTGTAGTGGCGACGATCGAGAATCCGGCCTCGGACAGGCTGCGCGCCACCGGCACGATCGCTTCCTTGTCGCCCTGTCGCACGGAAATAAACACCGTCCCGCCCAGCGGCAAACTCGCCCCGGCGGCGATCTGGCTCTTGGCGAAAGCGTGCGGGAAATCGCCGTCGATCCCCATCACCTCGCCCGTCGAGCGCATCTCCGGACCCAGAATCACGTCCACGCCGGGGAATTTGCTGAACGGAAATACCACTTCCTTGACACTGATGTATTGCGGATCAGGCAGTTCCCGCGTCAGCCCTAATTCTTCCAGCGACTTACCCGCCATCACCTTGGCGGCGATCTTCGCCCACGGCATGCCGGTCGCCTTGGACACGAACGGCACGGTCCGGCTGGCGCGCGGATTGACCTCAATCACGTAGATCTCCCCGTCGCGAATCGCATATTGCACGTTCATCAGCCCGCGCACGCGCAACGCCGCCGCCAGCGCCCTCGATTGATCCTTCAGCCGTTCCACGATCGCCGCCGGCAGCGAATACGGCGGCAGCGAACAGGCGCTGTCGCCGCTGTGAATTCCGGCCTCCTCGATGTGCTCCATCACGCCGATCACGATCGCCCGCGACGATTTGCTGTCTCCGGTGGGGTCATAATCCGCGACGACATCCACATCCACTTCCGTGGCCGCGTCGATGAATTTATCGACGAGGATCGGCGCATCGGCGATGGTCGACGCCTCGGTCGCGTTGGCCATGTAATAGTTGAGCTGGCTCTCGTCCGACACGATCTCCATCGCCCGCCCGCCCAGCACGAAACTTGGCCGCACCAGCACCGGATACCCGATCCGCCGCGCCACGTCCCGCGCCTCGGCCAGCGAACGGGCGATGCCGTTCTCCGGCTGGCGCACGCCCAGTCTCTGCGCCAGTGCCCGGAACTGCTCGCGATCCCCGGCCGCGTCCAGCGATGCCACCGTCGTCCCCAGGATCGGCACGCCCGCCTCCATCAGCCCGCGGGCCAGATTCAGTGGCGTCTGGCCGCCAAACTGCACGATCAGCCCCTTCACTTTCCCGCCCGGCTGCGAAAACGGCCGGCCGTTCAGTCGCTGGCAGATATTAAGAATGTCCTCATGCGTCAGCGGCTCGAAGAAGAGCAGATCGCTGGTGTCGTAGTCGGTGCTGACCGTTTCCGGGTTCGAGTTGACCATGACCGACTCGATCCCCATCTCGCGCATGGCGAAGGCCGCCTGCACGCAGCAGTAATCGAATTCGATCCCCTGGCCGATGCGATTGGGGCCGCCGCCGATAATGATAACTTTCGGTTTGTCCGACAGCCGGATTTCGTCCTCCGACTGGCTCTTGCCTTCGACAGTAAACGGCTCTTCGTAGGATGAATAATAATAGGGTGTGGCGGCCTCGAACTCGGCGGCGCAGGTATCCACCAGCTTGTAAACCGGCGCGATGCCCAGCCGCTCTCGCGCCGCGCGGACATTCGCCGCCGTCGTGTTCCACGCCGACGCGAATTGCACATCAGAATATCCCCACTGCTTGCCGCGCCGCAGCAACTGCACATACGGCCGCAATTTCGCGTCGTTCTGCAAATCCGACGCGCCGCACGCCGGCATCGGCTTCTCGACATTGAGCATCTCGCTCTCAAAATCGACAAGCTGCTTCATCTCCGACAGGAACCACGGATCGATCCCCGTCAAATCGTGAATCTGCTGGATGCTCCACCCCATCTTCATCGCATAACGGATGTAATACAGCCGGCCCTGGCTGGGAACCGCCAGCTTGCGGCGCAGCTTTTGTTCGGGGATTGGCCATTCCTGATCCATCGACTCGCCGTGCGCCGTCGGATCGTCGCCCGCGGCCGCTCGCGGCTTGACGCCCTTTTCCGCGTTAAGCCACTTATCGTAGCGGTCCAGTCCAAAGCCAAACCGCTTGACTTCCATGCTGCGGATGCCCTTTTGCAGAGCTTCCTTGAATGTCCGCCCGATTGCCATCGCCTCGCCGACGCTCTTCATCTGCGTCGTCAGCGTCTCATCGGCATCGGGGAATTTCTCGAACGTCCAGCGCGGAATCTTGATGACGCAATAGTCGATGGTCGGCTCGAAGCACGCGACGGTCTTTTTCGTGATGTCGTTGGGCAGTTCGTCCAGCGTGTAGCCCACCGCCAGCTTGGCCGCGATCTTGGCGATGGGGAATCCCGTCGCCTTGCTGGCCAGGGCGCTGCTGCGACTGACGCGCGGGTTCATCTCGACGACGACCATCGTTCCGTCGGCCGGGTTGACGGCAAACTGGATGTTGCTCCCGCCGGTTTCCACGCCGACCGCCCGGATGATGGCGATCGACGCATCGCGCATGCGCTGGTATTCCTTGTCGGTGAGCGTCTGGATGGGCGCCACGGTGATTGAGTCGCCGGTGTGAACGCCCATCGCATCGACGTTCTCGATCGAGCAGATGATGACCACGTTATCCGCCCGGTCGCGCATCACCTCCAGTTCGTATTCCTTCCACCCCAGCACGGATTGCTCGATCAGGACCTCCGACACCGGCGATGCGCTCAGCCCGCGCTGCACGATCGTCTCGAATTCCTCGACGTTGTACGCGATGCCGCCCCCCGTGCCGCCCAGCGTGAACGCCGGCCGGATAATCAGCGGCAGGCCGATCTCGCCCATCACCCGTCGCCCTTCATCCATCGTATGGGCGATGCCCGATCTGGGTACTTTCAGCCCGATGCTGATCATCAACTCCTTGAAGACCTGCCGATCCTCGCCCCGGTTGATCGCCTGGCGGTTGGCCCCGATCATCTTTACGCCGTGCCGCTGGAAGATCCCCTTGTCGAAACACGCGACGGCCGCGTTCAAGCCGGTCTGGCCGCCGAGGGTCGGCAGCACAGCGTCAACCGGCGTGCCCAGTTCCTTTTCGCGGGTGAGAATCTTGTCGATGGCCTCGGGAGTGATCGGTTCGATATACGTGGCATCCGCGAATTCCGGATCGGTCATGATGGTGGCGGGATTGGAATTCACCAGCACAACGCGGAATCCCTCCTCCTTCAGGGCCCGGCAGGCCTGCACGCCGGAATAGTCGAATTCGCACCCCTGCCCGATCACAATGGGACCGGAGCCGATGATCAATATACACGAGATGTCCGTGCGTCGCGGCATGCTTGGGTTCACTCCAAAATCAAAAGCCCGACTACTGTATAAACCATCGCACCAAATTCAAATTGACGGGGAAAAAGAAATTCGCCGCCCTTGTCGGCCGGAGAGTGCCCGATTTCCCGGGCGAGTGTAAATCCATGCGGGACCGCCTTCTATTCCCCTCTCCCTGTACCCAGGGGGAGGGTTGGGTGGGGGTTGACCGCTGCGGCATTCGTCGCGGCTTCGACCTGGCAGAACCACTGGCGAAGAACCCCCACCTCCGTCCTCCCCCTGAGT
>Ga0181520_10000670_pt1 | contig 73790 bp, 60 predicted proteins | sample PEATcosm2014_Bin_29_FD_132451 | JGI IMG/M metagenome (GOLD analysis project Ga0181520, IMG submission 132451) | Peatland microbial communities from MTU Mesocosm Facility, Houghton, MI, USA - PEATcosm2014_Bin02_30_metaG | ecosystem: Environmental > Terrestrial > Soil > Wetlands > Peat | place... | reverse complement strand
GGGCAACAAGGGTTCCTTCACCAAGAGAACGATCCCCACCAGTACGGGCACGGAAAGGATGAAGCGTACGGTGGTGAAGCCGACCGCAGAAATATCACCAAGTATGGTTTTGGTCAGGGGCCAGTTAGACGCCCAAATGAATATGAGCAGGGCCAGTTGAAGATAGTTGGTTTGGTGCGTGCCACGTTGGGGCAGTGCTTCGGGTTTCGTTGTCATATGCAGTTCCTTGTGCGAATAGTCGAGATGCCGCACCCAGCGCGAACGTGGAGACGACACTCTGTTTGAGAAATTCACGGCGCTTCATTGAGACTCTAACCTCCCACGGTCTGTGATCTACTCAGGACTAAATGTTTCGGAGGGCCTTAAGTAACGGCGAAATATCCCAATAGACTCGATAGTGCGTGATCTTGCCACCTTCAATCCTGATGTTCTCGGCCACATAGACGTCGTACACGTTGTTGTTGGCCAAGATCTGGCCGTGTTCGTGCACAATGCCGACCGCTTCGGGACCATCCACTATCAACCGCAGCAGCTTGAACGAGAGCAAACGCGCATGCATTGCCCAAACCTCGATACTCTTCATAGCTGCCGACACACCGTGATAAGTTCCCAACCATGGCGCCAAATCGCTGACGCCCGGCGTCGAGGGAATGTTTTCCCACACAACGTCTTCATCCAACAGAGCCTGAGCGTTTTGCAAGTTGCCCTGTTCCAGGCTTGAGAACCACGCCTCGGCGACCTGCCGTGGTGTCAACGGCCCATGCATTTCCACTTCTTTCGTGATACTTCGATTCGTCGTTTGAGTGTCCCCCGATTCAATGCCAATTTCGCTCAACACAATTTCCCGGTTTCACAGAGGCACGCTTCAGAGCCACGTGAAGCGGATGCAGCACAGGATTGCCGTGAGTAATGGTTATAGGTAGCGTTCTTAGCGGATCGTGGCTACCCCGGCATCAAGGCATCTTAGACGCAATTATTGGGTACGAAACTGAGCTATGACAGTTCGGCAATGGTTACCGGCCGACGCTACTCCACCCGTTGAACAAGATTGACTTCGAGTTCTCCATCCAGCAGGCCGGCAATTGCCTTCGTGAGCTTCTGAAAGTGTGGACTCGCCGCATGTTTATCGAGGGCGTCCTTGCTCTTCCACCATTCGTAGAAATAGAAACGCCCAGAAGTATCGGATGCATACAGCTCGTACACTTTGCATCCCGGTTCTGCATGAGTCGGGGCTAAGATCTCCTGCAAGGCCTTTCTCAATTCCTCTTCTTTTCCATTGCGGGCAGTTGCCCGCGCGATGATACGTACGTCCGGCATGTGATTCTCGCTCCTTGTGGTTGTATAGATATTGGGTCGCGGCATCTGCGGTGTTCTGGCAAATGAAATTTGAACTACGCTCGATGAGCTAACAACGGCTGCTGTCAGCGATCAAGCGGTGCGATAACGATCAAGCCAATGGGCGTAGGGCGCGGGAAGAACCCAGGCTGCACGATCCACGCTTAGCTCACGGGCCGCACGATAGGGCCAATGAGGGTTTGCCAGTAGAGGACGGCCCAGCATCACCACGTCGACCTTTCTATCGCGAATGAGGCTATCCGCCTGTGCCGGCTCGCTGATAAACCAGCTCGTTGCTGTCGGGAGACCTACTTCTTGGCGAACTCGCGCTGCCACTGGAGCTAGGAATGCAGGTCCCCAGGGAATCTTGGCCGTCGGAGTCGAAAATCCAATGCTTACATCGATAAAGTCGAGCCCGATGGTTTTGAAGCGCCGGATTAGTTCAATCGATTGACCGAGAGTCTCTTGATCCCGGCCATCGAATTCGATCACGCCAAGGCGCATCGTAAGCGGGAGACGATTCGGCCAGACATTTCGCACCGCCGCCAGCGTCTCAACTAGGAAACGACTGCGATTCTCGAAACTGCCACCGTATTCGTCCGTACGGTGATTTGAATAGTCAGAAAGGAAGCTCTGTGCCAGGTAGCCATGCGCAAAGTGCAAAACCAGCCACTCGAACCCCGCAGCGACAGCGCGCTTGGCAGCAGAGACAAAATCCTCACGAACACGAGCGATATCTGTTATCGTCATCGCGCGAGGTACTCGTTGGAGGTTGGCTCCAAATGCGATAGCGGAAGGTCCGATCGTTTCCCAGCCGCGCGGATCGCCTTCGGCGATATGGTCGTCGCCCTCCCAAGGGCGATTGGCGCTTGCTTTACGTCCGGCATGACCGATCTGAATGCCCGGCACCGCTCCCGCAGCCTTGATAGCGTGGACTACCGGCACGAAGGCTTCAGCCTGTGCGTCATTCCACAGACCGAGGCAGCCCGGCGTGATCCGCCCTTCCGGAGAAACCGCGGTAGCTTCGGCTATCACAAGCCCCGAACCGCCACGCGCGAGGCCGGAGAGATGGACTTGGTGCCATTCGTTGACGACACCGTCATTGGCGGAATATTGGCACATCGGCGACACGCCAATACGATTCTTGAGGGTAATGCCCTTGAGCGAGAACGGCTGGAACAAGGATGTCATCGTTGCTTCTTTCTCGAACTAACCTGAGGTTGGCTCGTCACGAAGCCCCCTTCGCCCACCACTTTGTTTTTCATTTCACCACCTCATTTTGCATCCCCAAAGGTTCTTCCATCGAACGATCAGTGTTAGTTCAGCCCGAAGTCCTTCAGAAATGCGGTTGGGTTGAGTTGTCCACTCGAGGCAGTCACTCCACCGTCGACGGGTAGATTCACTCCATTTACAAACGAGGCATCGTCGCTGGCCAGGAATGCGATTACGCTCGCGACTTCCTCAGGCTTTGCGCCGCGTCCTAACGGGATACGGTCGAGGATCTTCTCCATTAGCGGGTGATGCTTTTGGAATGCCGCCGTCATCTCGGTCAAAGTCAGGCTTGGATTAACAGCATTGATTCTCACGCCGTGAGGAGCCAGTTCAAGGGCCAGGGAGCGCGTCAGATTCGATACGGCGCCCTTCGAAGCATTGTAGAAACTCTGATACCAGTCCCCTCCAAGACCTGAAACCGAGGACACGTTTACAATCGATCCCTTTGACGCGAGTAAGTGCGGTAAGGCAGCGCGAATAGTGTAGAACACACCATCCACGTTCGTTTTCATCACCTTGTGCCAATCCTCCTCGGGAGTTCCGCCAAACGGGCCAAGAACCGAGATAGCGGCATTATTGACGAGGACGTCGATTCGATTGAATCTTTCGATCGTTCGTTTCACCAGTCCAAGAACATAGTTCCTTTCGGATATGTCGCCACTGTCAATGAGAACTTTGTCGCGCGGAAAACCCTGAGCAGTATCTTCAAGCCTGTTCCTTCGCCGCCCGTTGAGAACGAGTGCCGCACCTTCTTCGAGAAACCGTTTGGCCGTCGCCGCACCAATTCCAGAACCTGCTCCGGTGACAATGACGACCTTTCCTTCGAACCGATTCATTACCTTTACTCCACTGCGCTCTGGCGGAGACACTCTGTCCGGCCAAATCGTCGCTTGAATTTCCTGCCGATTACGGCGATATACGTTGTCGTATAGGCCGGCAAGCGTCGCTATTAAACGGCGAGCGAAGCCGATGTCGCCACGCAAACCAATTTCTTGTTTACAAACTCTTGGATACCGAGATCGGAGAGTTCTTTCCCGTATCCCGAGCGCTTGATTCCGCCAAATGGAAGGTCTGGGGCGCTGATAAAGGGATAGTTGACAAAGACCATTCCGGTATCGAGACGACTGGCAACCCGCTTGCCGTGCTCAACGTCGGACGTATAGACAGAGCCGCCCAAGCCAAAGGGAGAATTATTGGCTAAGGCAATCGCTTCCTCCTCATCTTTTGCTGGGAAGAAGAGAGCCACCGGACCAAAGAACTCCTGCCGGAAGGCGGGATTATCGGGCGTGACATTAATGAGGATCGTCGGCTGCATAAACGTGCCTTGATGGCGGATACGATCGCCACCCGCGAATACTCGCGCGCCATGAGCAACCGCTTCGCGGACCTGCCTTAGCAGAAGGGTCAGTGCGGTCTCGGACGCCAATGGCCCCAGCGTAGTTCTCTCATCCAATGGGTCGCCAGGCCTCAGCTGCGCTAACGCGTCACGAAACGCATTGAGAAACTGTTCTGCCCGCGTCCCCACCACGATGAAACGTTTCGCGCCGATACAGGTTTGGCCGGTATTACCGATACGCCCCAGAACGGCCATCTTGACGGCGTACTCAAGATCGCAATCCTCCAGCACGATAAACGCATCACTTCCACCCAGTTCCATCGTCGATCTCTTCAGGTTCTTGCCAGCACGAGACGCCAGCACTTCACCCGCCTGCTCCGATCCAGTAAGCGCGACGCCCTTGGTGCGCGGATCATCGATTAACTCTCCGACCTGATCGCTTGAAATAAAGAGGTTCGTGTAGGCACCACACGGCGCTCCGGCATCAGTGAAAAGTTGCTCGAAGGCGAGAGCACATTGCGGCACGCCCGAGGCATGCTTTACTAGGAGAACGTTGCCGGCCATCAGGTTCGGAGCGGCAAATCGCGCAAGCTGGTAGTAGGGAAAGTTCCACGGTTGAACACCGACCAACACCCCAAGCGGAGAAAACTCGAGGTGCGCATCACCGATTTTTGTATTGACGGCCTGCGGCGCAAGAAAAGCCTCGGCATGATCCGCATAGTATTGGAGAATCGCGGCGCTCATCTCCACCTCGTCACGGCCTTCCGCGATCCTCATCCCCATTTCAAGCGTTGCAAGGCGAGCCAAACTTTCCTTTCGTTCCAACATCAGAGACGCGGCGCGGCTTATGATCTTGGCGCGATCCTGGAAGTTTGCCTTGGACCATATGTGCTGAAAAGTGCTGTCGGCCTTTGACAGCGCACTTTCCATCTGCGAATCGGTAAGTCGGTCGAAACTTCGGAGTAACTCGCCACTGAACGGATTGACACTTTGATATGCCACAATGCTTTCCTTTCAAATCAATCGCACGAACCCGCGCGTTACTGACGGCTCTGGAAGTATTCGGCGAGAGAAGGTGCTTTCGGCAACCAACCGAGCCGCCGTGCGTTGACTCCGCTTACCAGGCTGTTGGAGGTGATGCCATAGCGACCGGCATCGCCGTATTGGCGAACCAAGTCCTCTACATTCAAGCTGACTGTCTTGCCGCCGAGCCCAAGAAAACAGCTGACCATCTCAGCAATTTCCTTAAAAGATGCATCACCGTTTTCCGCGAAGAAGAAGGAACCTCCAGGAGCCTTTTCTAAAGCCAGTAGATACAGGTCAACCAAGTCATCGATATGCACGTTTGAGTAACGATTGAGACCCTTTCCAAAATAGACGCCAGCGCCCAATTGTTTTGAGAGTGCCATGAGCTTCGGGAGTTGGTCGCTGTCCGGCTGCAAACCTCGCCCAACCCCATAGATCATCGAAGGGCAAATTACGATGGAACGAATCCCTTTATCGATGGCTGCCTGGCGAACAAAGTGATTCATCGCTACACGGGGTCGACGGAACGCGACTGGTTCGAAGTAGGTGTCGTCGGTGACGACGGCGAAACCTACAGACTCTCCATCAGCCGAATCCGCAACAATGCCCGAACCTGTTGTGCAGATCAGTGCCTTCCCGCTGCGTTCGAGCGCCGAGACCAGCGTCACGACCGACCCTGGATGATCGGCACTTGCGGCGTGGATTACGGCGTCTGCTGCATCTGCTGCGTGCGCCAATACCTCTGAATCATCTAGGCTCCCAAGAACCGGTTCAATCCCGCGGTCCTTCAACTGAGGAATCTTGTTTGCGGACCTGACCAATCCAGTTACGTGATGGCCAGAAGCAATGAGGCGTTCGGCGACTGAACCACCGATATAGCCGGTTGCGCCTGTTACAAAAACTTTCATCTTCCTTCTCCTTTGTTTCTCTCTGGAAAATTCTCATGCATCCTTACCAAGCAGGACACGCATAGTTGTCACGCAACGCAGGTTCCTCTTGCTTGCAGCAGGGCCGCCATGCGCTCTGTTTCGATTTGCATAAATGCTTTTGCCGCATCCGGACCAGAGAGCGACAGATCGAGGTCCAGACCATCCGCCAATCGTTCGATCTGCACGTTGAACCAAGGCAGTAGATGAAATACGCTCAATGAATCTTCGGGAGACGGCGCCTCTTCCATCGCGCCCGTGAGCAGGCACGAGGGCGTGAGAGGATTGGCAATCAACGGCCGACCGAGACCAACCAGATCCAGGTCACCGCCTTCGAGAGCAGCCACCATTCCTTCGACACTGCGGAAATTGCCAGTGACCATCACCGGCATATGGGCCACGTCGCGAATCGCCCTGGCAAATTCAACAAAGTACGCTTCTCGTTTGATCGTGCTTTCAGGGCGCTTGTCCTCGCCCTCTTCCTTGACGGTAAGGCCGACAATCTTCGGTTGTTCGAGAGAGCCGCCGGAGAGTTCCAAGAGGTCAAGAGTGGTGTGATTGAGCATCTGCGCCAGCGCGATGCACTCGGAGTGAGTGAATCCGCCTTTCTGAAAATCGGATGAATTGAGCTTGATTCCGATCGGGAAATCGCTCCCGACAGCCTCGCGCACGGCCGCAATCACCGCAAGCAGGAGCCGTGCGCGGTTTTCCAGAGAACCTCCCCACTTGTCGGTACGCCGGTTCGACAAGGGGCTCAGAAACTGTGAGAGCAGGTATCCATGCGCGGCGTGCAGTTCCACCCCGGTGAAACCCGCCGCCCGAGTTTGCCGCGCTGCAAAGGCGAACTGTTGGATGGCTCGGTCAATATCCATTTCCGACATCTCCCGAGGCGGTGCAAACGTAAGCCCGGCGCCACGTGGCACAGAGATTTCGACGTTGGACGATGAGAGGGGGGATTGATTGATAGCGTCTGAAACCTGTCGCCCGGTGTGGCTCAATTGCAGCCAGAAATGAACGCCTTCAGCTGTACCGGCTTTTGCAAGTGATTTGAGAGCTTCCAGCCCACTTTCGTCGTCAATTACAATGTTCCCTGGCCGTTCCAAATGCCAGCGGTCCACCTGCACATTACCGGACAAAAGTAGGCCTGCACCCGACTCCGCCCACCGCCGATAGAGGATTTCAAGCCGTCGTGTTGAATGATTATTTGCATCAGCCAAGCCTTCGCTCATGGCCGCTTTCGCTAGACGATTGGCAATCCTTGCTCCGTTGGGCAGAACGATTGGACTTGAAAGAGAATCAGGCATTCGCAACCTTTCATCACAGTGAAATAGGGTGCTTCTATCCATACGACAAGCATTGTTGTCGTATGCGATGATGCGACAATACTCGTTGTCGTCTTAGTTTGTCAAATCTTTGCCGGGCGATTACGGACCTGTTCCGCTTAAGGATAGAAGCGCTCCTGCATAGCGAGGAAACAACTAAGAACGCACCCCGGTTGCAATCAAAGCTGCGCGGGAGAGCGGCGTTCAATGGGCGTGTGATCTGTCCAGATCACACTCACCCTCACCTGAGCTGGGCAGTATCAAAATGTCGAGGGAGAAGGCCTATGAAGGCGGTCAACAACGTACTAGAGTTTAGAAGAACCAGCATATGGGCCGCAGGAAGACTTGTACTCTAATAATCGCGCGCTGAATGCGGCCAGCTAGGAACCAGACGATTTCGAAAACCAAGATAGTTAAGTCCACCCTGAACGCCCGGCTGCTTCGATTTCCTCCAAAGTGCGCCCTTTAGTTTCCGGAACCAGATAGTAGCTGAAGACAAACGCCGCTATCGCAAGCAACCCGTAGAGCCAGAATGCCCAGGCCGGACCGATCAGTTCTACCAATGATAGAAAGGTAATGGATACAAAGAGGTTAGCAATCCAGTTCATGCTGGCCGCGGTTCCCTCAGCTTGGCCGCGAATATTTAACGGAAAAATCTCCGCGATCAACAACCAGAAGATTGGTCCCAGACCAATTGCAAAGAAAGCCACATAGGCCATCAGGGTAATTACTGCCAACTGCACAGTCGCAGCGTTCTGTGAGCCAGATCGAAATACCAAACCAAGAACACCAAGGCTGACAATCATCCCGCCTATACCCGTCAGCAAAAGTGGCCGTCGCCCTATGCGATCGATCAGCCACATGGAAACTATGGTCATCAGTACATTCACTAGGCCGATACCTGCAGTAGCAAGAATTGCCGCCGAAGCGGAGGGAAGGCCTGCAGACCGGATAATGGTGGGCGCATAATAAATCACCGTGTTAATACCTGTGACTTGCTGAAAGATTGCCAACCCTACGCCAACGATCAACGCTGGACGCACGGACCGGTGCAGAAGGTCCGACCAAGCTCCGTGCTCCTCGGTATGTGCGAGGCTTTCCAGGATGTCTTGCAACTCCGGTTCGACGTCTTGGGGTCCGCGTATGCGCACCAGCACGGCACGCGCACTCTCCCGGTTTGAATGAGTAGCAAGCCAGCGCGGGCTTTCAGGAAGAAATATCATGCCTAGGCCAAGAATGGCACCGGGAATGACAGCAAGGCCAAGCATCCATCGCCACGCTTCGCTCTTGGCAAAGCCGTAATCAACGAGATAGGCGGCCAGGATACCAATTGTTATGGCCAACTGAAATAGTGAAACTTGCCAGCCACGCGCTTCGGGAGGAGATACTTCGGAGATGTAGACGGGTACGGTTGTCGAAGCCAGTCCGATACCTAGTCCCACAACTACTCTGCCAAGTACAAGTGTTGTCAGGGATGGAGCAACGGCGCAGATCAGTGCTCCCACGATAAAGACGACTGATGTCCCAATGAGCGTTATTCGGCGGCCAAATCGGTCCGCGAACTTACCTCCCGTCACTGCACCAATGGTTGCCCCCAGGAGCACCATGCTCACCACCAATTCCTGAGGAAATGTTGTTAGGGCGAAATCCTTTGTAATGAAGATAACTGCGCCAGATATCACACCAGTGTCATAACCAAACAGAAGTCCACCCAGCGCGGCAAAACTTGCGGCAACGTAAACGAAACTGGTATTGGGCGAAGACGGAGGATTGCCGGACGCCGAGACTCCTTCACTATTTGGTGATTGTGAATTGCGCATGTGTGCCTTTCTGCGAGCCAGGTGCGATCCAGACGGTCACTTGGGACGGCTCTACGAGCTGGCGCATTTCAATATTCCAGAACGCAAGCTCTTCACGACCTATTGTGAACTCCACACGCTGCGATTCGCCTGGCGCCAGAGAAACCACCTTGAATCCTTTGAGTTCCTCCATTGGAAGATTCACGCTCGTGCCTCGTTGTCCGAGATACAGCTCTACCACTTCTTGTCCGGCGCGCACTCCGGAGTTAGTTACCGTCGCCCAGGCCTTGACGCTGCCCTTACCGCTATTCAACTCTCGTGCACTGGTGGATGCCCTACTCAACTCGGCAACTGAGTAATCAAAATGGGTGTAGGACATGCCGTATCCAAACGGAAACAGGGGTGAGTTTTGCTCATCGATGTAACGCGACAGATACTTTTCCTGCGAATTAATTGGCGGATGGCTGAGATCGGTATTCCGAGCAGGACGGCCGGTTTTCGGCGGGTTGTAATAGAGCGGCTCCTGGCCAACAGTGCGCGGGACTGAAACAGGAAGTTTTCCGCTGAAATTTACGTCACCAAACAACGTTCTTACCAGCGCAGGGCCAGCCTGTATACCTGGATACCATGCCTCCACCAGTGCGGCAACATGTGCCGCGGCCCACGGAAGTGCCAGTGGACGGCCACTGAACAGAATCAGAATGACAGGTTTCCCAATAGCAACAATCCGTTCTAGAAGATTCTGTTGATTTCCTGGCAGACCGAGGTATGCGCGTGACGCAGCCTCTCCGCTCATGGACGCAGCGTTTTCTCCGAGGGTGATGATAATGAGGTCCGCCTGTTGAGCAACGTTCACGGCCTCTTGGAACCCGCTTTCACTGGTGGTGTCGATGTCGGTGCCTTTGGCATAGAGCAGGCGCCCTCCGGTCTGTTGCATTCGCTGCATCAAAGCAGACTTCAGGGTGACTACCGTGTTGGCATTGCCTTTTCCGGGCCACGAACCAAGCATGTCTTCTGCCGCATCGGCGAAGGGGCCCAGCAGGGCGACCGTGCGAATATTCGAGCTGATCGGCAGTACCGGCGCGCCATGGAATACTTCGTTCGTCAGTAGAACCAGTGATCGTTCGGCGATTCTTCGCGCGAGCTCAACATGGGTCGAATCGAGCATAGGTCGTCCCTCAGATCCAGAAGGGACGTAAGGGCGATCAAACAAATTCAATGCGAACTTTACGCGCAGCACGCGACGTACCGCCTCGTCGATAACAGATTCGGAAACCTCTCCAGAGTGCACCAGTTCCGCGAGAGATCGCCGATACAATCCGCTTTCCATGTCCATGTCAACTCCGGCACGGATCGCCTTCTTCGCGGCGGTAGCTGGATCGTTGGCCACCCCTTGCTCCATCAGTTCGGCTACCGCATTCCAATCGCTCACCACAAAACCCCGAAAACCCCACTCGCCTCGCAAGATATCGGACAGAGTCATCGGGTCCGCGCTTGCCGGCACGCCGTTGAGTGGATTGAATGCGCTCATGACCGTCGCTGCGCCGCTGTCGATTGCCGAGCGAAATGGCGGCAGATAGATCTCCCGCAGTGTGCGCTCAGAAATATCGGCAGCATTGTAGTCACGGCCACCTTCGGACGCGCCATAACCGGCCATGTGCTTGGCGCAAGCCGCCATAGAGTCCTGATTCGCCAAGTTGTTTCCCTGGTAGCCACGTACGTAAGCTGCGGCCATGACTTCGCCGAGGTACGGATCTTCGCCCGCGCCTTCCACCATGCGTCCCCATCGAGCATCGCGGGCTATATCTACCATCGGAGAAAAAGTCCAGCGCACGCCTTCAGCAGTGGCCTCCTGTGCGGCGATTCTCGCTGCCTGTTCGACCAATTGAGGATCCCATGTGGAAGCCATGCCGAGCGGAACCGGAAATATCGTCCGATATCCATGTATAACGTCCAGCCCGAACAGCAGTGGAATCTTGAGACGAGACTGCGTCACGGCAATCCGCTGCAATGCATTCGTTTCAGCTGCGCCGGTAACATTCAGCAAGGAACCAAGCTGCCCCTTGGCGACCAGTTCTCGAAAGCTTATGTTCCCCGATTCTGGTCCTGTGGCGTTTCCTGCTGAGAATTGCACGAGCTGTCCAATCTTTTCCTCCAACGTCATCTGCTTCAGCAATGCGTCTATTCGTCTCTCAGTGATCTGCTTAGTCCAGTTAGCCGCAAAAAGGGATGAGCTAAGTAGCAGTGTAAGACCGAGAATTGTCAACCTTTGCCGCATTCTGTCATCTCTGAATTTGCTACAAGCACCTAACCCGTAGTTAGCTCGCCAAGGCAAGGTCGTCGCCGCCTCTCTGAGAAATACGGGCGGGCCTTGTATCGGGACGTAAGTGGTGCTGGCTTCGCTTGGCATGTCGAAGAACCTGGCGCTCGAGTAACAGCAGTTCCGTTGCACGCACCCGGGCAGCGCCATGAAACCATTGCTGCACGATGTTGTCGCAAAGTAAGTTCCCAATCGAAAGCAGGATCATGCCCTGATGGTGAGCCATCCACTCTCTCACCACAAAGGGATCATGAGCCCCAGAGCCCGTCATTGCGCTAAAGTCAGCCGCTTCGTAGAATCCGAAGTAGCTCAACAAACCAAGTTCAGCCATCCGGCGCAGGTTAGCAATCGCATCGGCGGGATACACCATCAGTGCCATCGCGCTTGCATACGGCGCTACCACCAACCGATCTGGCGCACGGTCGCGCATGGCCAGTTCCGGCGCACCCATTGCGGCATAGCCATAGATGCCATCGTCGTCCAACTCGCTATAGCCTGCCTCAGAGATACCCCACGGGATTTGCTTTGCGGCCGCGTACGCCATTTGCACCCGCACCGCCCCTCGCATGCTTTGGTGTAAGAGTGTGCCATGCCGGGAACGCATCCAGATCCCTGGCATCAAATACTCGAACATCGTTCCTGACCATGAAATCAGGGTCGGGAAACCACCTCGGGCCGGCGCATGAACGCGGCCTAATCGGGACCAGGTGTCTTGAGCAATATCCCCCTTGGCAATTGCAATGAAAGCCGCGATGCGCGCCTCAGACGCAAGCAAGTCATAGCACGCTGGTTCAAGAGTACGCGTGTTTAAGTAGCAGCCAACTGAGAGAAGCTTGCGGCGAGGATGCAGAAGAAAACTAAAGTCCATCTCAGCCACAAAACGTTCGACCCTAGCCGTAATGTCGCATAAGTCGCGCACCAAAGAGGTGGACTTCATGTACGCACCAGGAAGTAGCTCCAAAAGCCGCTTGCGCCGGTTACACACTTCTGCTGAAACTGGTTTATGGGCTATACCGTCCAAAAGCCTTCTCTCAATCTGCAGAATATAAGCTGGCAACTGCTCCAGCGGCGGTTCGGCTTCGATGCTGGACTCGATGCACAATTCTCGACGCAGAGAGTCAAACTCCGGCAAGAGCCATGGCATAAATCCGGTGAACAAGGCTTGCACTTGGTCTCTGCGCATTTGCAGTTGCGTTGCAAACCACTGAGAGCCGCCTTCCGCGCGTAACGGGAAAACGTGCACAACTGGTTCTGAAACAAATTCAATCAATCGGTCCAACCAACGCTCATTGCTCTCCCCAGACAGATCCAGCGGTCCGCTCGAGTAAGACGCCGGCTCAACAAGTAGGCGGAGATGATCCAGGTAGCCTTCCACCAGCACGGGTGATAGTAGCGGCCTGTTTAGCAGTGCGGCGCAGCCAGATTTGAGAGAAATCAGCGATGCCGCGAGATTTCCGCTGTCGACGCTGGAGACGAAGAGAGGAGGTTCCGGCGCTCGGGTCCGCGTGTTATACCAGTTAAGAAAATGTCCACGGTAGCGCCGCAATTGAGTCATTGTCTCAAGGGTTCGCTGCGTCTGCTCCACGAATTCAGGAATGGTGAGATAACCCAGTTCGCACGCAACCTGACGTGCATTCAACAAAAACCCGAGGTTGGTTGGTGAGATACGTGCGGCGATGTTTGCTGGCTCCTCCTGGACGTTGTCTGGAAGCAGCCAGTGATGCTCGGCGGTGCTGAACTCCGCGAAATATCTCCAGGTGCGGAGTGCTGCAAGCCGCAGGAACCGTCTGTCCTCGGCAGCAACGGCGCTGACAACTTGACGTGGAGGCCGGTCAAGCCACACCGCGACTACCTTGGCGCACGTCCAAGGCGCAACAAGCGGCAGCGCGACCCAGAACACTGACGGGCGCGACCAGAGCAGCACTGCACCGATGGCAATTGCAAACACCGGTGTGCAAGTCAGGTACAGATCAAGCCGTGTACACCTGCGGCTTCCCAGTTCTGCTTCAGCTGCGGACTCCCATTCTAGCAACCGTCGCCCTGAAATTGCGCGCCGATACAAGCTCCGGAAGATCGCGTCGAGGGAAACCAGCGCATCGTGAATAAGAAAAATCAAAACTAATAAAACACTGGTGAGGGCTGTTTTCAAAGATGCAAAAGCAGCGTCCACCTGAACCAGGTTGCGGGCAAACACCGCCCGCGCCAGATTCACCGCAAACTGGAAACCCGGCGGCGCAAACAGTATGCAAAGCAAAACAGCAGTCCAATGCAGCGCTGAGCCTGGTAACACCAGCCAACCAAGTACAAAGAGGACGAGGGTAGCGGGCGCAACCATGCTGCGACGCAGGTTATCCAAAATTTTCCAGCGTGAAATGAGGGAGATCGGATTAGCCACACGACGGCCAGTTTCATCCTGCACCTGCGGAAACAGCCACTCCGCGATCTGCCAGTCTCCGCGAATCCAGCGATGCTTGCGGCGAGTATAAGCGCTGTAGTGGGAAGGATAATGATCGACAATCTCGACATCGCTCACAAGTCCCGCGCGCGCATAAGCTCCTTCAAGAAGGTCGTGGCTCAGGATGGTATTGCGCGGGAAGCGGTGTCCGAGGACAGCATGCGCGTTCCGCAGGTCGTACAGCCCTTTGCCTACAAACGTTCCTTCCCCATAAAGATCCTGATAAACGTCCGAAGCCGCGTGCGTATAGATGTCGAAACCTACATCTCCAGAATAGATGGACGCAAGCCGTGACCGTGATGCACTCTCGGCGCTGACCGCAATCCGGGGCTGCAGAATCCCAAATCCCTGTGTGACGACGTTGCGATTGTCGACTATAGCTCGACCTAAAGGATGCGCAATCGCTCCAATCAACCGTTGCACCGTTCCGCGTGGGAGTTCCGTATCGGCATCAATCGTGAGCACATACCGAACCTGCGGCAACACCGACAAATCGCCTACCTTGTACGGAAAACTGTCATACTCACTGAGAACGAGCCGATTGAAATCAAGCAACTTGCCCCGCTTGCGCTCCCAGCCCATCCAAACGCCCTCACGCGGGTTGTACACCCTGTGACGATGAAACATGGCGAAGGTACCTGCACCATTGCCTGAGTACTTCTCATTCAGCTCCCGTATAAGCTCCCCGCAAAGCTTCACTACCTCATCGTTCTCGCGCGGTTCTTTATCCGAGTCAGGCGGGTCCGTCAACAATGCGAAATGCAGGTTTGCGCTCATGTTTCCCAAATAACGAACTTCAAGATCGCCGACAAGTTGCCGGGCCTGCTTCTCATTCAGCAACAGAGTCGGTACAACGACCATGGTCACGCAATCGTCAGGGATGCCCTCCTTGAAGTCGAGTTTGGGCAGAGTTTGCGGCTGCAACAGCGAAGGGATCAGATAATTCATGATTTGCTCGGCACTCTCGGAGCAAGGCAGCAGCAAGAGAAGAGCGGCAAAAAAGGCAGTCCATAGGAAGTTTACATTTGCCCACAAGAGGGCGGCCAAAACCATACTAAACGTCAGGAACTCGATGCCTCCTAGATAAAACGCGTCCGGGTATTGGCGCACAAACCTCTGGCACCGCTCACGAAACGGAAGACGCACATGAGCACGGCGGAGCAGCATCTCCTGTCCTTCAGCGATAAGGTAGTAGCCCACATGTGCCCGGCGCTCCGCCAGAACAGAATCGTCTTCGCGTGCCCACTGGGACGTGCGAGCCAGCGATAAAACGAGCTCCGCGATTTCGAGCTCTGAAAAGCCTGAGCGTTTCGCCATTGTAACGACGGCACCGTGATACATCTCCCGGCTCTCTGAATCCATTCGCGCGTACGCGCCTGCTGGATCACGGCGCAACACTGCATCGAATACGATCAAAGGCTCTAGCAGTTCCTGCCACGGCGCCTGATCGATCTCGCGAAGGCTCCTAATACAAGTCTCAATCGACAAACGTGCGCCTGCAACAATTCGCGAACCGCTCGCGTCGTTTGGCAGGAGAGGCCTTACAGACACGGCGATTCGCTCGATCAGTATGCACCGGAGCGCCGGGCCCATCGCCCGCAATTCCTCAAGGCGCAGCACAACAGTATGCTGCATTGCTCGCAGATAGATGCTGAACGCGGAGTCGCTAAATCGGTAATTAAGAGACGCAAGCAGATCTTCGGCAATTATCAAAACCCTCGGCGCAACGTGGCCGCCGGAGCAGCGCACGTACGCGGTCTGGGTCAGTGCGTTCATTGCTTCCGTGAGCGAACCGAGCGCGCTGTACAGCGAGCCGAGATTTTCGCACAGCCAATCATCTGAAGCGGAATCGTCGCTGTTCGACGCACGTTCAATTGCCGCAAGCGCCAACTGCACTTCCTGTTTCAGCTTCTCGATACGTTGCGAGATGTGCGGCGAAGATTTTACAAATGGCAACTGCCCAATGGTGTCGGCAAATTTAGCAGCCCTGGTTGCAAGACGGTCCTTTCGGGCGTTCTTGACCTCCTTCGCCGCAGGAGACCCTTCGGGCAAGTACTGGTTCAAACTAACGATCTGTTCAGCCATCTCACTCCAAGCAGTCGCTAGCGATAGCTGGCGGCCTGCATATCAAACATTTCGGCATAGCGTCCACCGAGAGCCATTAACGCACGATGGTTTCCATCTTCCGCTATTCGGCCATTTGTAAGCACAATGATTCGATCGGCCATGCGTACGGTAGAAAAACGATGTGAAATGAACAAGGTCATTTTTCCCGCCGTCAGTTCCGCAAACCGAGCGAACACCTCGTACTCGCTGCGGGCGTCCAGAGCGGCTGTTGGTTCGTCGAGAATTAAAACTTGTGCATCGCGCAGGTAAGCGCGCGCCAGAGCGAGTCTCTGCCACTCGCCACCGGAAATATCGACTCCCGAGTGAAACCGGCGCCCGAGCATCTGTTCATAGCCGCCAGGGAGCTTAACAATCACTTCGTCTGCCAAGCTCGTTTGGGCGGCGCTGACAAGTCGTCCCGTATCGTGCAGATACTCAATTCGTCCGACCGCGATATTCTCGCGAGCAGTCATTTCATACCGCATGAAATCTTGAAAGATAACGCCGATCTCCTGATAAAGATCTTCAATGTTGTAATCGCGCAAATCCACACCGTCGAGAAGAACTTGGCCGCTGGTAGGGTCGTACAGTCGGGTCATGAGCTTTACAATCGTGGTTTTACCTTCGCCGTTTTCGCCAATAAGCGCGACGCGCTCTCCTGGCCGCAACGTAAAGCTCAGTTGGTTCAGCACCAACCGCGCGGAGCCTGGATAAGCAAATGAGACGTCGCGAAATTCGAAGCCCCGAACAATTGGACGTGGAGCTGGCAACGCGACAGGCTTGGACCGAATTGTTGGCTGCATCTCAAAGAAGGCCAGCAGATCTGTAAGGAAGAGAGCTTGGTCCGCAATGCCTGAGGCTGTCGAGAATATCTGCTGAATATTATTACTCGCCTGCAGGATTGCACCTGCAAGAAAGTACAACGTTCCAATGGACAGCTCCCCTTTGACGGTGCGCCAGATAACCCACGCATAAGCCAGGTAATAACCAAGTGTTCCCAGTACGGTCAGCAGCGCGCCTATCCGGAGCCTGCGTCCGGATAACTCGACGTTTTCCCGATAGATCTCATTTGAAAGTTCAGTGAACCGCCCGGTCAGAAAGCCTCCAAGACCGAATAGTTTCAACTCCTTTGCCGCTTCTTTGCTGCCTCCCAAAATCCTCAGATAATCCAGGTGACGGCGGCTAGGAGTTTGGCGGAAATTCTTTGCGTACTCCAAGAACGCAAAGTGACTCTCACCCAGAAATGCAGGAATGACCCCCGCTGTCAAAATCAGAAGCAGCCACGGAGAGAAGTAAACGATGGAAATTGATAAGGACAGGGCGGCGGCGACCTGCTGCAAAAGCCGACCTAGTGACTGGATCATTCCTAATCGATCGGTCGCCTGAACACGGGCACGCTCAAGCCGGTCGTAAAAGAGCGGATCTTCATAGGCCGCCAAGTCCAATCCGGTAGCATGCTTCATGACTTCTATGCTGACGTGGCGGGTGTACTTGTCCGCCAGCAAAGAGTCGAGATAGTCGACGACTCGCGTGAACACGCTGCCGCATACAGCGAGCGCAAACTCTGCTCCTACAAGCCACCACAGCACCTTTGAAACAGGGTGGTGGTGTGCGAGCACCTCTACAATTTGATCGATAATGAGCTTGCTAATTGCGAGCAGGCCAATCGGCAGCAGAGCAGCAATGATGCGAAAGACAATGCTAAGAGATACGACCATGGGGCCAGACTGCCACACAATCTTGAGCATAGGCGGTAGCTGCCGTAACGCCAGTATGCGTTCGCTCAGCGGTGTCCAGGCACTGTTGTCTTGTTGCCTTGGCATCTAGAGATATCGCCTTCCTTCATTCTGGCTGCTCATGCACACATATGCGCGCAGCTGCATAGGGCAGCAACATAGAGCGTTGCTCTTTGACGGTGGCGTAAAAGGTATGATGCGTGAAGGACGTGACGTGTCGCTCTGTCAACGGAACTTTGGAACCTGCTGAGAGTGCTAAGGTGTCGAAGTTTCTGAAGTCACCGAAATTCGTAACCCTGCTTAAGCTCGCAGCGAAAAGTACGCGAATGGTCTGCTTCAACCCGTGCACTGCAGTCGGCCCAACTCAGGCATAAGTCTGGCCCAAGCGGAAAGACAACGCGATTTCCATTCACCTCAGCTTCGATGCTCACGCCTTCTGCTTCAGCGGGCAAGGTAAAACTCAGGTTCTGTCCCAGAATCGCTGGGTAGGATTGGCGAATGGCCTGGTCGGTCATCGGATGTACTACTTCCGCCTCTACCAGAAATGTTGCGCTATCGGACCAATCCCGAACAGAAACCTCGATGACTCGATTGTCTTCCGCAAGGCGGTTGGAGTCGACCCTTGTAAAAGGACATGGGCCAGCAATACAGGACACCACGGGGTTCCTAAACTCATTGCCCTCGCCGGCATCAAGCGACATTGCAGCTACCGTCGCTTTCCATCTTCCATCCGGCGAGCAAAGTTCCTGGCCTTTGCAATCAATGTTGCCGGTGTTTACCACTTCAAACGTCTTTGCCGCGCTTCCAATGTCTATGGCTGTTGAAGTCCTTGCGGAATACCTTATGAACACCTGGGAAATGGAGGCCAAGCGGCCGCCTGGCACAGCGCTTGCAGCGCGAGGAATAGGCAACATCCGGACAACGTACAGCATGTTTCCGGCAGGAATTGTCAGATTGAGCAGCATGTAATCTGGATGCCGAAATGTCAACGAAATCGGCTGGCTCCGCTTGAGTTCAGGACGCAGGCTGAGGTGGAAGAGCCCTGAGGAATCGGATTTGCTGTCGCGAAGGGCAAGTCCATTAGCAGCTGTTATGTCCACGCCAATGATAGGTGCCTGCTTGCCGGGATCAGAATCCTGCCTGATTACAACTCCTGTCAGTGTTATGGAATGTTCTTTCTGAATGAGCGTCAACTGGAAAAGTAGAGCGCCGCCACCCACAACGGCGAGTCCTGCCCAAAGCGCTATTTTTTGTTTACGAGTCACCGGTACCTCTCAGAAATACCAATATGATGCACTCTCAGAAACGATAATCAGAGCTAATCGAGGTGCTTAGTTGTGGAGTTCTACTATGAATGAGGTATGTGGAATACATCTCACCTTTTCAGAAACCCGGAGCAGCCTCTTTGGAAATGTATTCAACCCGGAGATGTCGATTGGAATCCATAAGGTAAGTGGATAGAAACTATTCGGCCGGCGGTGTGCTTACGCGGCGCGCCATACTCAGCGCGCTGCTCGGCTTCGGTGTTACGATGCCATTTGCTCAAAGCGAAGCTCTGAGTTGTCTCGCGAATCCGCCGGAACCAACTTTCCTTTCAGAAGACGATCACAAGTTCCTCGACGACTTGGTGCGCGCCAATTGTTTGTTCTTCACAGAGCAAGCCAATCCGGAGACTGGCTTGGTGCGAGATCGATGTAATGCTCGATCCTTAGTTAGCAGCAGCACCGTTGCGAGTATTGCCGCCACCGGTTTCGGATTAACTGCGATCTGCATCGGGCAGCATCGGGGCTTTATCCCACTCTCTGAGGCCCGCACGCGAGTTCTTTCTACTCTGCGATTTCTGTGGACAAAGCTGCCCGTACACCGGGGATTCTTCTATCACTGGGCCGATATGAACACGGGTGAGCGAACATGGAATTCAGAGGTCTCTTCCATTGATACGGCCATTTTGCTCTGCGGCATTCTGACTTGCCGGCAACATTTCCCGCATAGCGAAATCAGTCAGTTGGCACACAACATTTTCAACCGTGTAGATTGGACTTGGCTCTCTGAAGATACAACGCTCTTGCCGCATGGATGGACGCCTGAGATTGGATTCCTACCGTACCGCTGGGATTATTACAGTGAGTTGATGGCAATGTACCTGCTCGGCCTAGGTTCTTATTCCCACCCCCTGAAGTCTAACATGTGGGATGCGTGGAAGCGCATTACCTTCGAATATGACGGACTGCGCTACATCGGATCGTTCGCGCCGCTGTTCGTACACCAATACTCTCAGGCGTGGTTTGATTTTCGCGGTCAGCGCGATCGATACACTGACTACTTCCAGAACTCGACCATTGCCACCGATGTACATCGGCGTTTTTGCCTCGCTCTGGCAAAGGAATTCCCCGCCTACAGTGACGAGCTTTGGGGAATCACTGCATCGGATTCACAGAAGGGTTATGTCATCTGGGGCGGTCCGCCGGCTATGGGCCCGATCGATGGTACCATCGTTCCCAGCGCAGCGGCAGGTTCGCTGCCATTCCTCGTGCAGCCCGTGATACGTGTACTTCGGACGATCAAGAATCGCTATGGCGCGGCGTGGAGCCGCTATGGTTTTGTAAACGCATTTAATCCGTCGAAGAACTGGTATGACACCGACGTCATCGGAATTGACACTGGAATCACAATGCTGATGGCAGAGAACACGCGTACATCGTTCGTCTGGGACACTTTCATGAAGAACTCGGAGGCGCAGAGAGGGATGCAACGCGCCGGCTTTCACCGATATCGGTAATGATTGGATTCACTCAGCACTTCCACTTGGCGCGGTATCTGCAGCAAACATCCGTCTAGTCTATTTCCAACATACAAATCGGGGACAGAGGCTGCCCCAGGTCAACAGGGCCTTAGGATACCCTATTCCTATTTAGATTCGAGAACTCAAGCAATCTCCTTGATTTGCCCGACTCTAAAAGCAAATCCAGCAATGCATAGTGGAGAGTGTCGCGGCAGAGCTATTGCTCAGAACTCCCTGCCGCCTTCACCCTTCTATGCATTGGACAAGACGTGAATTGTTGCGGACGTTTGCTGGCGCCGCAGTTCTTTCAGTAGCTCGCAAAGGATTTGCTTGGAACCTGCTTCTTCGTCACGAAGACCGCGACGGGACAAGTGACGCGAGACTACTTGACGAGTTGCAACGCGCCTCATTCGATTTTTTCTGGAACGAGGCTGATCCAAAGACCGGACTGGTTCGCGACCGGGCCAATGCCGGCGGCGGCGATACTCGCCGAATGGGCAGCATCGCGGCTACCGGATTTGGCCTTGCCGCCATGTGCATTGCCCATCGGCGCAAGTACATGCCCGGCGACGAGATTGTAGAACGTGTACGCCGAACCCTTCGCTTCCTCGCTTACGAGTCTCCCCATATTCACGGCTTCTTCTATCATTATGCGGATCTGCGCAATGGCGCACGCTTTGCCGGATCGGAGATATCGCCCATCGACACGGCGATTCTACTCTGCGGTGTGCTCACCTGTCGCGAGTACTTCCAGGACGCGGAGATTCAAAAAGTCGCGGCACTAATATACGAACGCGTCGAGTGGCCTTGGGCCCTCAATGGCGGTAATACGCTTGCATTGTCGTGGACCCCGGAACTTGGATTCAATCCTCTGCGTTGGGACTCATTCAGCGAATGCACAATGCTCTACTTGCTGGCGATCGGATCACCAACCCATCCCATTTCCCCACTTTGCTGGCGTGCTGTCGAACGCCCATGGCTCGTATATCAGCAGTACCGCTATATTTCCTCCCCTGCGCCCATATTCGTCCACCAATTTCCTCATGCTTGGTTCGATTTTCGGAACAGGAGAGATGAGTTCACCAACTATTTTGAGAATTCCGTAGCCGCAGTCCGTGCGCATCGGCAGTTCTGCCTCAACTTGAAGCCGCAGTTCCATAGCTACTCTGAGAATTTGTGGGGCATCACCGCATCGGATTCTTGCAACGGCTATGTTGCCTGGGGCGGACCGCCATTACAGGGTCCCGTTGATGGCACCGTCGTTCCTGCAGCCGCAGCAGGCTCATTGCCGTTCTTGTTTCGAGAATCCGTCGCCGTGCTGCGGAACTTGCGCCAGCAATACGGAAACCAGATATGGAAACGGTATGGTTTTGTCGATGCATTCAATCCCCTAACCGGATGGGTCGACAACGACGTTGTTGGAATCGATGTGGGAATCAGCCTGCTCATGGCGGAAAACGCGCGGAGCCAATTTGTATGGAACACGTTTATGCAAAACAGCGAAGCACAGGTTGCTATGCAGAAGTGCGGCTTCCACTCGCGTTTTAAGCTCTTGTAAACGTCTCAAATCGTGAGTCTGAGAATATTTCTATGATGTCGCCCTGAGGATTGCTTGCTGCACCTGCAGAAATCCGCTCGCGATATCTTCCGGAATCCCGAGGCGTACCACCTCTTTCCGTCGAGCTAACTGAAATGCACCAACCTATCATTGGAACACTCCCGAGTTTTGCGAAACACTGCGAACGAATGAAATCTGTCGCTCTGTTTGATCGCGTTATGTCTGTGAAGTTATAGCTTCAGAGTGCTCGTCCCTCGTTTTGTGGCTCCATTTGCAGCAGGCTGTCCGCTCAGGTACCCGGCTCAACCGCGGCTCGTTTTTAGTGGCGTATGATTACGGCTCAAGTGGCCTTGTGGCTGTTGGCAGCAGCCCGCGATCCACCAGTATGGGTGGTTTGCGATGGTGAGTGCGGAGTTCGTAGTCGTAAGCCCAGCCTATCAGGTCGCCGTCATGCCACTTGCGCGTGCTTATCTCAATGCCGAACGGCAGACCATCCGGATAAAACCCGGCGGGAATGCTGATCGCAGGTAAGCCCAGCATGTTGACCCAGTCCGTGTCGCTGTGCGGCCCATCGCTCACACGGCCGTCCTGCGGCATCGTCTCGTCGACAGGCGGCATCTGGTTTGCCGGATAAACAAAGCCGTCCAGGTGCAACCGCTCGAGCTCTGCTTCATACATGGCGAGCACCTTCCGCCGCGGACCCAGAAAGTTTGCCTCGGCTTGCGGATCGCTTTCCAGCGTCGTCTGCTGAATGTTGGCAGTCTCAAACAATCCAGTCTTCTTCCCGCCTATGATGACCTCCGGAAGAGGCTTGCCGATAACATGCTCGTACTCCTCGGCCGAGTGGTACTGCGCAGGTCCAAAGTCGGAGAGAAACTTTTCGGTGCCCTCTCGGATATAAGGCAGTGTGCAGATGTGAGAGGCCGCGATTGCGAAGCTGTCGGGCAAGATCTGCGGATCGATCAGCACGGCTGCGCCTGCGGCCCTGATTTCCTCCAAGGCCTTCATGAAGGCGGCGCGGGTTTCAGGTTTCAGTGGAGTGCTCGATATCTTGACTGCCTTGGCAAACTGCTCCGGTGTGGCATTGGGGCACACTCCCTGAAAGACTGGTGTTTCTCCGTCAAGGATGAATGCTGGCACGGCGAAACGCTTGCCTTTGAGCGCACCGGGTTTGAGATATTGCGTGTACGGACCTGGCTGCGCTCTGCTTTGTGAGCCGGCGGTCACCGGATCAAGGGGGTCTTCGCCGGCCATGACCGTGAGTGCAAGGGCGGCATCGGCCACGTTGCGTGCGATTGGACCTGTATTATCGAGTTGCCAATCGAGCGGAGCGATGCCTGCAATGCTGACCAAGCCGCGTGTTGGGAATATGCCGACCAGATTGCTTGTTGCCACAGGCATGCGGATGGAGTTTCCGGTGTCCGTGCCATTGCCGAGCACGGCAAGGTTCGAGGTAACGGCGGTGACCGTGCCCCCGGACGACCCGCCCGGCGAGAAGCGCACATCGTAGGCGTTCCCTGTACGGCCGAAGGCGGTGGAGCGCGTGGTATCGCTGGCTGCGAAGTCGGGCATGTTCGTCACTCCAACCAGAATTGCGCCGGCCGCGCGAAGCTTGGCAGTGATCGTTGCATCGCGCGGTGCGACAAGCTCGTGGCCGGGGATCATGTAGCCAATCCACCCGTCAGTGGTGATAAGGCCGGCAATACTGGTATTGGCTTTGGTCACGATCGGCACGCCCCATAGAGGCTTAGGACGGAAGCCAGGCTGCTTCGCCTCGGCATCTTCGCGAGAGGCCTCCGCCAGCGCAGCCTTTGCCGTTACAGTCTGGACCGCTCGATAGATGCCGTTATAACGCGCGATGCGGTCGAGGTGCCATTGAACCACCTGCGTGACCGTGTAGCGATGTTCGCGGTAGAGCTCATGCAGACGGTCCACGGTGACTTCCATGAGGTCACGGTCCATAACGGCATGGCTGGTTTTTGCAGGTACAGGCAAAGGGCGTTGGGCGAGCAACAGCGGCGGCCCGAACAGGACTAGGAAAAGTAACGTGCGCATGTCGCCATTTTAGCCTCAAGGTACCAGCAGATTAGTATCGATGTTGCACTCACTGACGCCAATCGGAGAAGCCATGCATGGGCTAACTATGTCTCTTCAAACTAGCCATTGGGTCTGCAAACGGATCCTGCACATCGATTGAAGGCAAAATTGCCATGTCTTTAGGAGAAATCGGTTGGGTGCGCCACGTACGGAGTCGCCCCGGTACAGAGGCAGAAGCTCGTCGCCGTGCCGGCAGTATTATCGTGCACTCTGCTCCAGCATGCACATTGGCTTTGCCCGTACGGATTGAATGTGCATCTGAACAAGAAGGAATCCTTAACGAAGAGGCAGACATACCATGAACCGTAAAGCGAATGAGCGTCGTGATCGTGAAGCAGAGTTGGTTGAGTTTAACGCCGATTCAGAACAGCCAGGTTCGGAGAGTGGCGGGCAATCCGGAGATACTCAAGATTTGTCCACAGAAAGCGAAGCTGCCGATGAGAGTGTTGAAGAGCTCGTCGAAGACGATCAGCCATACGAAGCGGGAGTCGTAGAGGGAGTTGAGGATGCAGGAAATCATCCGGAGCGTCCAGTCCGCAGCCATGAAGACCCGCGCCCCGCTCATGAAGACGAGCTTCCACCCGATCCCGACTGGAAGTAAGCATCTGATCCGCTCTAAGTGGCGTTGTCAGAGGACGCAAGCCCACCCACCTTCTCTCGCACTTCGCGTCGCTTCGCCGCCTATATTCAGGAACTTCTCTGCCTTGCCCTCATCTCAGCAGGTTAATCAGCTCTAACTGATTCTTATCTCGCTCGCCATGACCGCGCGCCGTCAATCTCCCGTTCAATGCCATGCCAACTAAAACGCACCACTCCGTGTTTGCGCGCGCAAGAACAGCCAAGCGGTAACCCAGCCCGGGCTGTTATTCTGGAATGTGACTCCAAGGCCATTCACACACACCAAGACCCCGCTTCGGAAGGGTTTCCTCCGATCCTTTGTTCGACGGCTTGTCATCGCCGTGGTGCTTGTTTGGGCGCTTTTCGCGCTGATGCTCGCAGCCGCCCGGTGGATTGATCCGCCGACAACTGCAGTGCATATCCAGCGCCGCTTGCAGGCCTGGGTTCACCACACGCCGTATCACGAGCGCTACAAATTCGTTCCGCTCGGCCAAATCTCGCCCGATTTCCAGCACGCTGTAATCGCCGCGGAGGATGCGCGTTTCTACCAGCACCATGGCTTCGATTGGCACGCGATTCAACTCGCTGCCGAAGAAGATATGGAAGGCGGTCGAATTCGCGGAGGTTCCACACTCACGCAGCAGCTCGTAAAAAACCTGTTCTTCGGAACGGGCCGATCTTTCGTTCGCAAGGGCGCGGAGGTCACACTGGTACCGGTGGCCGAATTTGTCCTCGGCAAGCAGCGCATTCTGGAGCTTTACCTCAACGTGGTCGAATGGGGCCCTGGTATTTATGGTGCAGAGTCGGCGTGTCGTTATTACGACAAAACCTCGGCCCGCAATATCGGCCAGCAACAATCGGCGCGGCTAGCCGCGATTCTGCCGTCTCCCCTGAAGCGGCGGCCCGAGAGAATGAACAACTACAGCGCAGTCATTCTTAGGCGGATGCATCAAATGGGTTGGTGATGCCGCAGAATTTCCAGAGCCAAGAGCCTGTCAGCTCAGGCTCCGAAATTCCACAGTCGGGTTGCTCAGGGTGGTGTAGGAATCCTCAATGCCAGCAATTTCACCCTGAACCCATGCCCGAGCTTCGCCTTCCTTGGCGGCCTTGATGATTGGATAGTCTGCTACCTTGACTTGGCACCGAAACAAAGCGCCATTCGCTCTCTCACCATCAAAGCGAAAATGCACGTAAGCGTACTCGGGGGCGTCTGGCCTTACTTGAGCGTCAACGAAAACACCGGGCCAACAGACCTTCAACCCGGCATAGTTCCTTAGCATGTCTGCTCTCTGAAAAAGGGGCAAAAGATTTCTCGCTTGCTCTATCTCTTCTGCAGTGGGCAAACTTGTCTTTCTTGCTGTTTGCACATCAGAGGGAGATGATGCACGTTTCGTAGTCCACCGATTGAAAAGCCACTTCCCAAGGTAGCCGATTAGTAGCAGAATCACTGCCCCAATTAGCCACTCCAGATGTCCAACAATCCAACTCTGCCCCTGCATGACATATACGTTATCTTGCGCTGTATGCTGAATTCAATTAGAAAATTCCCGGTCGCGATTGCCACGGCACGTCCCAGTCGTCATGCGGCCCCGCGTAGCGGTACCGCACTGGATGAACTGCCGGGTGGCCGCAATGCCTCGATCAAAAGGTCCACCATCGGAGAGCCCAATCCTGTGCATGCGTTCCATCCGGGCGCAGCATCATAGAATCCATTATTGCCTCGCGTGATGTCGCGCAGCGGTTTGGAGCTGCCTCCGGCTGCAATCCGGTAGAGCAGCGGCGTGATGTATCCGCATCGGCTTTCGAGCTGGGTGTTGAGACACGCAATCAAAGCGGCCCACAGTGGTGCCACCGCGCTGGTTCCGGCTGACGAATAGCGGGCTTGGCCCGCGATGATTTCACAACCCTGACGCGGATCAGCCGGGCCAGCAACGTCTGGAACACCTCGGCCCCTGCGCCCAGTGGGCCCAAGCGGCACGTTGCATGTCTTCTGCCATGGTGGCGGCTGGAAATGGCGGCTTACGCCTCCGCCGCTGGCGCCGTGCATGCCATGCATAACGCAATTCCAAACAGATTCCCGCAGGTGGCCGGGCGGAAAGTGAACAGAGCTTCCACCGCAACTGAGGACGTGCGGACTGCTGGCGGGGAAATTGACCACCGGCTTCCCATCGGTGGCTCCGTTCATCGCGCCCTCGTCACCGGAAGAAACGCAAACCGTCACACCGAGCATGGCGGCGTCACGCAACACATCATCTACGGCATCGAGGTAGGCCTTGCTTACGCCAGGCTCGGGTTCGCCCCAGCTGATGGAAAGCGCGCAGGGTAGATTCTTGCCTTCTCGCAGAGCACGGCTGACGGCGTGATAGATTCCCTGCTCAGTGTTGGGCGTCATATACACGACAATCTCTGCACCTGGTGCCAGCGCCGCCGCCAGTTCGATATCCATGGTTACCTCCAGCGTGGACTGGGCGGCGGCCAGCACCTCCTGCGGAAGATCGGAAAGCTTGCGTTTGCCTTCTATCACATCGAGCAGCATCCGTATCTCTTTGGCCGGAGCGGGGGAATTGGTTGTGCCATCGATGGAAACGCAGGAAATCGAGGGCATAGGGCGGCGAAGGTGCGTGAAGAATTTCCGCAAGTCCGCATCATGGTATCCGCCGCCGAGTTCGATAAGAGCGATGGTTTGGCCGGTGGCGCCGAATTCGCGAGGAAAGCCATAGGCGCGCGCCATCTGCAACACCGTCCAGAAAGGCTTGGTGGTGCTGGTGTGATGCACCCTGCTTCGCCGCGCGCAAGGCCGGGTGGAAAGGCCTAGAACCGTCTCGACAATACCATCCAACTCGCGGGGCAGGCTGGGGCGACCGGAAACTGCGCGGTAACTGCCACGCGGATGCTGCATCTGGACTAAAGATACAGCGAAGGCCCGCTCCATGTTTCGAGCCTTGCCCGTCAGCACAACAGTGCGGCGTGCCGGGTCGACCTCGCCGAGATGGAGTTGATGCTCGCGAGCGAAGCGCTTAACCATTGCGAGGTCATCGGCACGATGTCCGTGACGGCGCGCCAGAGCTTCGCGACTAAGGTGTTGCCGCTGGTGAACCGGGCGTTCACCGAGGAAATGGACATCGGGCAAAGCGAAGCGCCGACGCAGGACGAGGGTCACATGCAGTTCGGAGTCGGGATCGGTCCTGCCGCTCTTCCGCTCGCCATACAGAGGAGAATGAGCGTGGCCCTTCAGTGGGGATCGCAACCTCGATTGCGGCAGCTTTCGCGAGGCAGACGCAGTTGAATCGACCATCTTCCGGCGCGTTTTGGCACGAGCCATCGTTAAACCTCGAATGCTTCCCAGCGCTGACGGGTGGCGGCGATGAGCGGCGCAAACCCAGGTTCCCGCCGGACGTTTTCAAGAAAAGGATCAAGGTGGTGAAGCAGGGGATAATTGATGAAGCCACAGTTAATCGCCGTGTTGAGCCACTCCAGAGCGGATGGAGCTTCGTTAATGAGGGCGTAGGCCTGGGCCATAAGCCATGCATAGTTCATATCCGCGCCAGCAGCCGTAATCAGTTCAGTACTGAGTGCGGCAAGAGCCGCTGCCTTGTCGCCGCGCAGGGCGTGGCAGTAGAAAGTGCCGAGCTGGGAGAAGAAATTTTCTCCCGTGAGCGTGGGCAATGCCTGCAGGCGGGCTACGGCTTCCTCCACGCGCCCATTCAGGGCCAGCACCTGGGCGTAGGCAAGCTGCAACATTGGGTTCTGCGGATCGCCCGCGATTGCGCGCTCAAAGGGCGCCAAGGCGCGTCCAAACTCGCCGGAAAGTGTAGCCACAAGGCCGGGAACCATCTGCCACATGGGGGTCAATGGATCGACATCAATCAATCTCTGGGCCATGGCCTCCACCGCATATCCCTTACCACTTAAGCTGCAGATGGCACAAAGCCAGCTCAGGGTGTCTGGATCGTTGGGATTGCTTTCCAGAGATTTCTTCAACAAGCGCACGGCCTCCTGGGGACGGCCTCGGGCAGCTTCTACCAGACCATGGAGGCGATGACCGTGACCGGATTCGGCGTCAAGCTCAAGAATGCGGTGGGCGCAACGCTCGGCGTTGGCAAGGTACTTTGGATCGGTGGAGATCCCAGCATTCACAAACTGCCAGTAAACCTGCCCCATGGCAGAGAGCAGCACCACATTCTCACCGATGATCCGCTCTCCCTTTTGTAGATAGTCGAGTGCGCGCTCAAGGCCCTCGCTGGAGTAGGAAAGAATCTCCTGCTTGGCTCGCAGATAATACTCATAGGCGCGAACGTCATGAATCGGCTTTTCGCTGAGGCGGATCGATTCCGTAGGACTCAGCTTCAGCTTCAGAGCCTCCACGATTTTTCGCGACAGGCTCTCCTGAATCGCGAAGATATCTTCTAGGTTTCCCGAATACTTTTCGGCCCATACCAGCGAATCGGTCGCAGGATTAATCAGCGTTGCGGTGACGCGAAGATTGTTGCCGCTGGTTCGCACCGTGCCTTCCATCACGTACTGCACGTTCAAATCCGACGCGATTTTCTTGAGGTCATACTCCGAGGCCTTGAGCCGAATGGCCGAGCTACGACAGATCACTCGCAGCTGCGAGATCGCCGAAAGGTCTGTGATGATCTCGTCGGCAAGCCCATCGCTGAAAAACTCATCGCGAGCGTCGTGTCCGAGCACGACGAATGGCAACACCACTACCGACTTCTCCAGTGTCGCAGGTGCGGCCACGGCCTCCGAACTAACCGACGAACTGACAGAGAGCTTACCCTGCGTGAGCCGTTCCAAATCCAGCAGAAACTCGCCTGCGCTCTGGTAGCGAGCGTCGCGGTTCGTGGCCAATGCGCGCAGCATCACCGTGTGCAGCGCGGCCGGTAGTTCGGGCCGGTGCCGCAGAATCGGAGTGATCGGGTCATGCATGATGGCGTGCATCACGACGTAGGAATTGGCCCCGGCAAAGGGCGGCTTGCCCGCCAGCATTTCATAAAGCACCACACCGGAGGACCACAGGTCGCCGCGGTGATCCGCCTCCTGTCCCTGCAGTACCTCGGGCGGAACGTAGGCTACGGTTCCGATCATCGCGTCGGTTTCAGTCAGGCAATCCGTGTTTCCGGCCAGCTTGGCCAATCCAAAATCGACAATCTTGACGTCGCCGCTCGCGGTCAGAATCACATTGGAGGGTTTAATGTCGCGATGCACGACGCCGTGCTTATGGGCGTGCTGCAGGCCCGAGAGAATTCTGGTGGCAATCTCCACCGCGGGCTCCAGCTCAAGGCGTCCACGCAGAATCCGCGCCGAGAGCGTCTCACCCTCATAGAAGGCCATCACCAGCACGATCTGGCCATCGGCCGCCTCTTCAATCTCGTGAATCGTGCAGATGTTCGGATGATCGAGGCTGGAAGCGGCGCGCGCCTCCAGCAGCAACCGCTTTCTTTGTGCCTCGTCCTGGGTGAGATGCGCGGGCAGAAACTTTAAGGCCACCATGCGCTTGAGCCGCACATCTTCCGCCTTGCACACCACGCCCATGCCGCCACGTCCCACTTCGTGGAGAACCTTGTAGTGCGTAATTGTACTCTCGATCAAACAGATTCTCCCGTCACATGGCTCCTGCGGGCTGAGGCATTTGCGAGTCGGCAGTCAAATCCTCGAAGAGACGGATCACCCCTTCCAGGGTTGCGAAGGCGCTCATCGCGATGAGATGTTCCTCGCTTTCCGAGAGTGGCAGAGCAGTGATCGTAGCCTTCAGCCCACGAACATGTTCGATGTCGTCTGAGGCATGGAGGTGCATACAACGGAAGGCTTCTGCAGGGTATCCGACTTGCAGCCGGATCTCTTCCAAATGCTCGGGCAGCGGCGGATTGCCTTCGATAACGCCAAGATAGCCGAACAGAGCCGCAGGATGAGCATGGTGAATCCAGCAGTACTGGGCGCCGATCAGGCGGGCGACGTTGGCACTTGCAGGACGCTGAAGAAGCTCGGCGCGATCCATGCCGGCGTCCACTAAGTCATCGAGCAGCCACTCATCGTGATGGCGCTCCTCCTCAATGTGTTGCTGAAGATAATGGGCAGTCACGGCGGCGAGCGGGCTAGAGGAGGCAAGTTGCAAGGCGCGTTCCGATGCCGCCTCCATTAACGGAACGCTGCAGCTTACGATCGAGTAAAGCTCACCGAGAAAGAGCGGAAAAGAACACGGCAGACCGGGATGGGTCCAGAATCGCTGGGCAGCGGTGTTCAGCAAACTTTGCGCCAACCTCATTTTGAGCCAGAGAGCGGCACCGGGCGATGCCACAGAGGTTGGCGATGGCGGCGCGAGCTGCCCACCCTTCAGCTCAGAAACATTGATCATCAGTACACTCCGTCTGCGGCTTCGCGACTATGCTGCGAGTTTGGCAGCTCGTGTCGCTAAACGAATATATTGGGACGGATGTGATGTTTGTCCTCTGCCGGAGCTCCTAGCCTCTTACGCAAACGAATCAGAACCTCAATCTCCTCGTCGCTTATCTTGGCAACCTGGGCCAGCTCTTCGGGGGTGAATTGGCGCTTCTCAAGGATTCCAGCGTCCTCGAGCTTCTGCAGCTTGGACTGTGCCTCTGACATTCAGACCTCCTAATGGTTGGTGCGACGCGCTGATCGCATTGGATGATGCCGGGGAGAAAGCAAACAACTTACGAAAGGAGCTTAGATGAAAAAGGGAGCTTGGCGATTCAAAGTTTCCGTGTTTCAAAGGCAGGGATAGCGTTGCTTCCCCGCCTCATGCAGATAGGATTAGAGGTAAAATTCGTGGCGAGCCCCCTACGCCAGAATCGGTTGTTATCGCCCCGGCTATACCGCGTCGCTACTTGACCCGTTTCCAAACTATAAGAGCCTGCCCTGCCCCGGATGCAGGATTGGGAACAGTCTCCCGCAGTTCATCTCCCGCAAGTGTAAAGAGGCGCTTCTGATCGTCTCCGACCCAGTTGGGGAATGTGCTTCCCTCAACGTGAAGATTGCAGATTCCATCCGCACTGTCGCACGAGTACCTGCCGAAATAAGCAATGCTTCCTTGAACGACCGCTTTGTTTTCCGCCAGGGTGCCCGTCTGGCGGTTGTTGGAGGCAAACTTGGGCACGTCAGAACGAGTAACCACTCTCACAAAATGTCCCTCCCGACCCATCATCATCAATCCTCGCGGATTGGGGCCAAAAAAGTCGGTCTTCTTCTCGCCCTGTACGTGAAGATTTGAAACGAGCATCCAAGTTCCTTCCATCTGTTTGGCTGTCTTTACTGGCTGCTGTGCCGCTGCGACAACCGTAATCACCATCGCGCAGGCAAGCAGCGCAAATGCTAAATTGCTCCGGGTTTTCATGGGAGACCTTTCCTTCGAGAGTGACCGGTGCTTTGGCCCGACCTTTCTCTAGTCAAGCATTCTTATGTAAATTTGCAAAGCCACTGCCCAGATCCGCAGATAGACGCGGTGCGATACCGTCCCATTTCGGGCTTTGCCGCCTAAGCCCACTGTTCGTCGTCTCGCGGCTCGATTGCACTCCTTTTCCACTCGAAGTCTCGCTAGCAAATCCCGGATGTGCTAGCTTCGGTTCTGGGAGTCCTGCTTACAATTGTGATCGAAAAGAAGTGGCACCTGAACCCAAAGCTCTTGAACCGCCATTTCATTGGGCTCTCTTTGGCTGAGAGCTTGGTATTGCTCATATCTACAGCCATTGCGGCCGTGGCAGTCGGGTTTCACGAGCCTTGGGCGGATGAGGCGCAAGCTTGGCTCATCGCGCGCGATCTCGGTATTCGCGGAATTCTGCACCAGATGGGGTACGAAGGCAGCCCTCCACTTTGGCACCTTCTACTCTGGTTGCTCATTCGCCTGCACCTGCCCTATGCAGTGCTGGGCATCGTCTCCCTCACCCTCGTAGCGGCTGGAATGTATATCTGGCTGCGCTGGAGTCCGCTCCCTGCGCCTGTCCGCCTGTTGGTTCCATTCACCTTTTATTACCAGTATCAATACGCGGTTGTCGCTCGCAGTTACGCGCTGTCAACGCTCCTCGCCTTTGCGGCCGTTGCGCTTTGGAGAGCGAAGCCAGTCCGCGTCATTCCCTTTGGGTTGGTTGTGGCGTTGCTGGCACAAACCAACATGCACGGATTCATGATCGCCGGAGGAATTGCCTGCTCGTTTGCCTGGGAATGCTATAGGGACTTCCGCAAACAGCGTCCTTCGCGAGCCCAAATAGTCCAGACCAGCGTAGCTGCTTTTTTTGTGCTGGCTTCCGCGGTGGTCGCCAGGACCCTGGCGACTCCATATCCAGACTGTAGTTTCAAGGCCGCAATCCAACTTCAAAAGGAAACCGCGTGGGGGAGCATCGCCAAGGGACTAAGCGGCCTACCGAAATTGGGTATAGCGCTCGGGCTCAACATGACCTGGGGACTAAGCCTGCTGCTCATCATTGCAATTTGGACCATCGCTGCAAAGAAGCGCACTCTTCTACCGCCGTCCATCGCTACCCTGGTATTGGCATGTCTGGTCATTACCGGAAATGTCACCTCCTCCGGAATCTGCGGCGGCGTGCTTCTGTTGATCCTGGTGCTGTCATGGTTTGTTGCAGTGAAGCAGGTGGCTTGTGCTCTTCCTTTCATCTTTACCGCGCTAGCCATGGGATTAGTTTGGTCCAGGCCGTGGCATTACGGAATGGCCCTGACGGCATTCCTGATTTCAGTATGGGGAGCGTGGCCTGCCGGGCGTCTGCCCGAATTGGAATCTCCAACCCGACTTCTTACAATCTCGCTGGCTGTGTTGCTGCTTCTCCAGTTGCCATCGACAGCCAAAACAATACGCGATGAAGTACAGGGACCGTATTCCGGTGCAAGAGCTACCGCTGCGTATCTTCGTCCTTACGGGGGCCACAGGCCTATCTATTGCATGAATTTCTACGGAACAGGTGTGGAGGCATATTACGACAGGAATATCTTCGTCGACTGGCCCACGGCTTTCTGGACCTGGTCAAATCGAAGGGCTTCGGAATCAAATCGAATCCTCTACGAGTCCCCGCCCAATAACGCGATCATCGTGGTTCCTACCGGCGGCCAGAGTTCTATAAAGCTTGCAAGGTCCGAGTCGGCAAGAACGCAGCTTGCTAAGAGGCATTTCTTGAGGCGTCACGAATTTTGCGGAGCGCAATTTTGGCTAGGCCGCGTATCCGAGTACGAGTGTTATGAAATCTACGAGAAACAGCCTCGATAAGCCCCTTGACCAGCGGAAGCGAGGGTTCCAGGCACTCGCCCCGCATAGCTTGAGCCCAGAATCGCATCCCTCTTGCCGTTGTTGGTCCGTTCTGCAGCTTTCGCCTTGCGAAATCGCGTACTAGCGGTACAATTCCAGCGACTCAGAATTGAATAACAAAGCCCCTGGGTTTCGCCAGGTTGAAGCTCGCACAGGAGGCGACAATATGCCGAAGCATGAAAAACGCGAACCCGAGAAAACGCGGCGCGATTTCATAAAGAACGTGGCCATCGCTGGTGTAGGAGTTGCCGCCAGCAGCATAGTTCCGGAGGCTGCTGCCGCCACCATTGGTTCCAAGTGGGATCGAGAGGCAGATGTCGTGGTGATTGGGGCTGGCGCGGTTGGCTTACCCGCCGCCATTCAGGCATTTGAGACCGGCGCTTCCGTCCTCCTGCTGGAGGCGCAAAAGGACGTCGGAGGACATGCCATCGTCAGCGGCGGAAATGTTCCGCTCGGCGGTGGAACCACTGTGCAGAAAAAGTACAACATTACAGATTCGCCTGACCTTCTCTTCGCCGACCTGACCGATTGGTCCGTGGTGCAAGCCAACGGCTTCCCGGATTACCGGTACAACGATAAAGAGATCATTCGCGCCTTCGCCGATAACAGCGCTCCCACATTCGAATGGCTGGTTGCCCACGGAGTCATCTTTGTGAACAAAGCGCCGGACGAATGGGGTGGAAGGTCCGTTGGGAACTCCGTTCCTCGCGAGATGCATGCTGCCGCCATGGGATGGGTGCAGGTTACTACAGGCAAGGCTTTGGATCCCGCCCGTCAGCCCGTGACCTCCTCCGGAATCGGTCTGATCCGGCCGCTAGAGGCTTGGGCGCGAAAGCTGGGCATACCAATTCTCCTCGAACACAAGATGACCGGCATCATTCGCGAAAAGCCAACCTCCGGCAAAGTGGTTGGCGTCTCCGTCGAAAGCAAAGGAACCAAGCTGAACATTCGTGCCAAGAAAGCCGTCATCTTAGCAACCGGTGGCTCTACCGGCAATGTGAACTTCCGCCGCATCTTCGATACCAGACTTACAGAAGAGTACAACGGCGTGGCCGGCGAACCATGGTCTTTTCAGGACGCCAGCGGAGAGTTAGCTGCCATGGCCATCGGTGCCTCGCTCTGGGGAGCCTATAACCAGGTAGGAGAATTTGGCGCCAACATCACAAAGCCAGGCATGATCGGCTGCCAGTATGGTTATCAGAACTTGCAGTGGATGCCCGGGAGCCCGGTCTTCCATCTCGCCCGTGCTTCCGGACTGAAGGTAGAGGATTGGCAAAACGTCATCCTCGTAAACCAGGCCGGACTACGCTTCTATGATGAGACCGTGGGCCAGCTCACCGCGAATGATTTCAAATCACTCGTTCCCTATACTCAAGGAAGCTACCGCAACCTTCTCAATGTCAAATACGATCCCCACTCGCTCAACCTTCTAAATGCCGCTATAGCTGGAACCGGCCTTTCCGTCAACGGAGGCGGGCCGATCTGGGCCATCTTCGACGCCGACGCGGTAAAGCGGGAAAAATGGAATCCCGTACCTCCTAATGTAGATGTCGAGGCAGGATACTTTTTCTCGGCTAACACCATCGCGGAGTTGGCGGGCAAGGTGGTGATGAAATATCAGCCCAAGGGAATTCCTGCCGCCGTCCTGCAAAACTCAGTGGCCAGGTACAACGCGTTCGTGGATAGCGGCAAAGACGCTGACTTCGACAAGCCCACTCCTCGGTACAAGATACAAACACCACCGTTCTACGCGGCTTGGGCCACGCCCTGTGTCCACGATACTCGCGCCGGTCTAAGAATCAACGCGCAGTGCCAGGTGATGGATCTCAGCGGGCAGGTCATCCCGGGTCTCTACTGTGGAGGCGAGTCCGCTGGCGGATTCAGCCAGCACGGTCTTGCGCGATGTACTGTCCAAGGTCGCATCGCCGGAAAGCACGCAGCCGCACAAAAGAGCTAGGCGGAACTTAATCAGGTTGCCCTGCCGCGAGAGAATGGCGCGCCGAACAGAGTTCCTGCAGCACTCTATTCTTGCTGACGCGCGTTCTCTCGGGACGATTCTCAATCGCTTTGGAATTGGCAGGATACTCAGAATCGGGTCCGGGAGGCGGAGGAAGAACTGTAGCTAACTCACCTGCATCGGAATACCGCTCACCGGCGCATGGTGTTATCTTGTCTGGAACGTTCATTTCACAGGGAAAGCGGTGTTTGCCGATTTAAGACTTCGTCTTTTTCGCTGCAAACATTAGGAGGCGCCATGAGGATTGTCGATATTCGTGAAGCCACGAAACCCATCAAATCGGATATTCGCAACGCTTACATCGATTTCAGCAAGATGACGCTGAGTCTTGTCGCGGTTATCACCGATGTGATTCGAGACGGCAAGCTGGTCGTTGGTTATGGCTTCAACTCCAATGGCCGCTATGGCCAGGGCTCTCTCATCCGCGAGCGTTTTCGTCCGCGCGTCCTCGAAGCCAAGCCCGAATCGCTGCTCGATGAGGACGGCAATCTCGACTGTGAAAAGATCTGGGCCTGCATGATGACCAACGAAAAGCCTGGCGGACATGGCGAACGATCCGTCGCCGTAGGCACCATCGACATGGCCGTCTGGGACGCGGTGGCAAAGATCGCAGGCAAGCCTCTCTTCCAACTTCTTGCGGATAAATACGGGAACGGAACCCCCAACCGGCGCGTCTTCGTCTATGCCGCCGGCGGCTATTACTATCCCGGAAAAAATCTCGAAGCTCTCAAGCGCGAGATGCGGCAATACATCGGCCGCGGCTATACAGTCGTAAAGCAGAAGATCGGCGGTGCTACTCTCAGCGAAGATCTACGCCGCATCGAAGCCGTCCTGAGCATTTTGAAGCCCGGTCAAAGACTCGCAGTGGATGCGAATGGACGTTTCGATCTCAAGACCGCGCTCGAGTATGCCAAAGCTCTTTTACCATACGATTTGTTCTGGTATGAAGAGGCCGGAGACCCTTTGGATTTCGAGCTGCAAGCCGAGCTCGGCAAACACTACCCTGGCAGCATGTCCACCGGTGAAAACCTCTTCTCCATGCAGGACGCTCGCAATCTCATCCGTTACGGTGGCATGCGCCCCGACCGCGATTGGCTGCAGTTCGACTGCGCCCTGAGCTATGGACTGGTGGAATATCTGCGCACTCTCTCCATGTTGCGTGAAAATGGCTGGAGTCCCTCGCGCTGCATTCCTCATGGCGGCCATCAGATGTCGCTGAACATTGCGGCTGGTCTCGGTCTCGGCGGCAACGAGTCATATCCGGACCTATTCCAGCCATATGGCGGATTCCCTGACGGCGTAAACGTTGAGAACGGTCACATCGTCATGCCGGAACTGCTTGGCATTGGCTTCGAAGGAAAAGCGGATCTGTACAAAGAAATGCGGGAACTTAGCGCCTGACGTGTGCTGTCCACTAAACCAGAGAGGCCGAACATTGCCATGCAAACCCAAAGCAGAATGAGGCGGCTGTTTTCTACTTTATATTTCCAGGTGCTCGTCGGCATCATCATCGGCGGCCTTATTGGATATTTCTTTCCGCACTTTGGAACCACGCTGAAGCCCTTTGGCGACGGCTTTATCAAGCTGATCAAGATGTTGCTCGGCCCTATCGTCTTTCTCACCGTCGTGCTTGGCGTGGCAAGAATGGGCGACGTAAAGCGGGTGGGGCGAGTCGGGTTGAAGGCGGTCATTTATTTTGAAATCGTCTCCAGCCTCGCGCTCATCATCGGACTCGCCGTCGGCATTTGGTTCCAACCCGGGGGCTCGATGCATGTCGATCCTGCCACCTTGGATCTCAAAGCCGTGCAGGCCTACGCCACCACCGCCAAGCAGCAACATGGCGTAGTTGATTTTCTGATGAACATGATTCCCTCCAGTGCGGTCGACGCCTTTGCCCGCGGAGACATGTTGCAGATCATCTTGTTCTCTGTTCTGCTCGGTGTTGCGCTATCTCATCTCGGAGCGCGCGTCCAAGCCCTGCTCACCGTGCTCGATGATTTTCTTCAGGGCATGTTCGGCATTGTCCGGATCGTCATGCGCGTCGCTCCGCTCGGAGCTGGCGCTGCCATCGCATTCACCATCGGCAGCTATGGAATTTCGACCATGGCCTCCTACGGCAAACTCATCGCCTGCCTGTATCTCACAACCATTGTCTTTGTCTTCGTGGTGCTCGGAGCCGTAGCCGCGATCTGTCGCATCTCATTCTGGAAGTACCTGCGCTACATCTGGGAAGAGATACTCATAACCTTCGGTACTGCTTCCACCGAAGCGGTCTTGCCCAAGATGATGGAGAAACTCGAGCATCTCGGATGCGAGCGCACGGTCGTAGGCATGGTCCTGCCCGCCGGATACACCTTCAATGCTGATGGAACCTCAATTTACCTAACGATGGCCACGCTCTTTGTGGCGCAGGCAACAGGAATTCATCTCTCGCTGATGGACACGCTCGTCATCCTCGCCGTCGCGCTCTTCACCTCTAAAGGCATCGCCGGAGTTGCCGGTGGAGGTTTTGTCGCGCTGGCCGCCACTCTCTCTTCGATGAATAAGATTCCAGTCGCTGCACTGGTACTGCTGCTCGGAGTTGACCGTTTTCTCAATGAGGCAAGAGCCGTGGCAAACCTGATCGGCAATGGCATCGCGACCATTGCCGTAGCCAAGTGGGAGGGACAGTTCGATCAAGTTCGCGCCAAGGCCGTACTCGACGAGCAGATCGAATCAGAAGCCTGATCAGTTGTCCGATAAGCGGAGCTGACGCTCCCATTCTCTGCCCATCACGGCAGAGCGCTCGTCCGCGTTACCGTGCAGCCATCGAGCACGAAGTTGAATACTCCGCTGTTCACCACGCTCGCGTCGATCCTGCGCGGAATCTGAATCCCCTCGATCGTCTGGTAATCAATTACTACGTGCAGCTCTTGCGTCTGCTCGGGCGGAACTCCCGTGGGCTGAATAAAGGCTACAAAGCTGTTCACGAGCAAACCCTTTTCCGTGTACTTGTAAGCCGGATTTGTCTTGATCAACGCTTCGGCCAGCTGCGTGTCGAAATGCTGCAGCACGAGATTGCTGTCAAGAATCTCGGTCACCGATGTAACACCTTGCGTGGCGTGAAGTCTGGTTCCCGCCTCGGTGTGGATAATCTCCAGCCCTTGGGAGTTCGATGGCACGGCAGAGCCATCCACAAAGGGTGTCCAGAACTGCATGAAGCCCTCAAAAATCTGCGCCACTGCTGGCTGCATTCCATTAAGAAGGTTCGTAGCGTCCTGGCTCAGCGGCGTGGCCTGCCGGGCAGGCTTCCATTCAATGTTGGAGCCGCCCTTCATGCGTCCGTGCAGGGTGATAGTAACCCCGTTGAGCAGCACTACGCGCGGATCGTCCGCGGCAACCGCGGCGCCTTTATTCGCGCTCACAAACACCGTGTGCCAATCTGGATGCACGGCGCAATCGAAACCATCGAGCCCGGCTTTCGTGGTCGAGTAATAAAGTTTGTTGGCCCTGGCCAGCATCTCGTCGTCTGGATTCGTCTTGGCGACAACCTGCTTCTGAGCTGACGCAGGGTTTTGCGCCGGGCAAATAGCGGCAATCAGAAAGACGGCCAGAACCACGGCCATGAGCCGGGCCGGAAATGCAAACCAGGGTCTATGCATAAAATCAGCCTGCCTCCAAATTGAATCCAGAGTATCTCATGCTTCCGGTTCACCGGCCAGCCAAATGGTGTACAAATAAGCCCGTAATACGCACGTTTCAGAGTTTCTATTCGTTCCTATCGCCGCATAGGTGGGTGGTTCTGTATGTTTGCTAATCACTAATAATTATTAATAATTGGATTTCGCGCGCCTGACTGTTCACACTATTTAGATGGATAAGAATGTTTTCTTCCTTGGCTTGATTATTGCGGCCAGTGGTCTTGTGTCTCCCCCGGTAGCGCTTGCCTTCGGCCTGGTTTACGGCTTCACCTGTGTACATCCCTATCACATCGATTCCAGAAAACTATCCCGGTTTCTCCTGCAGATCTCCGTTATATGTTTGGGATTTGGCATGAATCTCCACCAGGTGCTGCAGGCGGGTCGATCCGGTTTTTTCTATACGGCTGTCAGTATCTCGGCCGCGCTGCTGATGGGTTTGATCCTTGGACGCGTGATTCGCGTTGGGCGTGTCGCTTCGTTCTTGATTTCAGCGGGAACAGCGATTTGTGGCGGAAGCGCAATCGCCGCCGTCGGTCCCATTGCCAATGCCACTGACGAGGAGATGGCCGTCTCCCTCGCGACGGTATTCGTTCTCAACTCCGTAGCCCTGCTGGCGTTTCCTGCAATTGGTTCTGCGCTTCATCTCACCCAGACGCAGTTTGGCCTGTGGGCGGCATTGGCAATCCACGACACCAGTTCGGTTGTCGGAGCAGCGGCCAAATACGGTGCCGTTGCTCTCACCGTCGGCACTACCGTAAAGCTCGCCAGGGCGTTATGGATCGTCCCGCTCTCTCTGGCGACAGCCGTCGTCACCAAGAGTAAGGCTCGCATCCAGTGGCCATGGTTCATTCTCTTTTTCGCCCTCGCCGCCGTCGCCAATACTTATATTCACTTGCCGCAACCAATCTATCTGGACCTCTCTCATTTGGGAGTAACTGGCCTCACGGTTACGCTCTATCTCATCGGCACCGGACTGTCCAAAGAGACCCTGCGCGAGGTTGGAGTTCGGCCGCTCGTGCAAGGCGTGTTGCTCTGGGTGGTTGTCGGACTGGCGTCTCTTGAACTCATTCGCACCGGGTGGATTCACCTCTAAACATCACTTATAATCGCTCCGTCGAGCATGATAGACTTCGCTGCTAAGAGGTCTCTGAATGGTCCCGCCTTTTAACTCTGGGACAACGAAAGAAGAACTCGGGGTTGCCAATCTCATCCAGAAACCCGAGTTCGTACACAAGCCGCATTTCAAGATTCGCTCGGACGTCGAGATCTGGATCATGTCGATGTGCGCCGGGGTTGTGGTCTTCCTGGGAGCCCTACTGCTTCAGTGGGTCATTTACGACCGCTTCCTGCACGAAGATGGGTTGCGCTTCATCGGCTCTGTAATTTCCGCAGCTTTCGCCGTATTCCTGGTACAAAGCATGAGCCTGCGAACGAGGCGTTCCAGGCTCAGGGAATTACATCGGCTGGAAAGCATTGCACTATTGAACCATCACATCCGCAATGCGCTGCAGGCAATTCTGTGCTGCTCGCAGACCTCTGAGTCGGGCGAGGTTATTCGGAATTCCGTGAATCGAATCGACTGGGTTCTCTCCGAGGTATTGCCCGGAATTGAGGATGAACCGAAGATTCCCGACGACTCCTCCACTCAGTGAGATACCTGGAAGCTCGTTTGCCATTGGTCAGATTGTCAGCCCAGCACAATCGCCGGCAGCTCGGCCAGGGTTGTAATCTGCGCATCCGGCGTCTCCGGAATCCGTTCCGCCGTCTGGCCAAAGCGGTTGCACCACAGCACGTGGAAGCCAAACGACTTCGCGGCGTAAGCGTCCCAGCCGTTCGAAGACAGAAAACAAACCTGAGCCGCGCTAACGTTGAGCCGCTTACAGGCCAGCCCATAGACAGACGGATGCGGCTTGTAGATCTTCACTTCCTCTACTGACAACACAGCATCGAGCAGATCAGCAATCCCCGCGTTGGCTACCGCAGCCGCCAGCATCGCAGGAGCGCCATTCGACAGAATAGCCAGCTTCATTCCCGCTACTTTCAGCCGCTTCATCGTCTCGACAACTTCCGGATAAGCCTGTAACGACAGATAAAGATTCATCAGCCTGTCGCGTAACTCTGGGTTTTCAAGTCTCAGCGTAGACAACGCAAAGTCCAGCGCCTCGCCCGTCACCTGCCAAAAGTCCGCGTGGCGCCCTTCCAGGCTCCGCAGCCATGTGTATTGCAATTGCTTCGCACGCCACAACTCCGCCAGCGGCTGCCACTTCTCTCCCAACACGCCTTGTTCGGCACGTGCCGCACTGTTGACGTCGAACAACGTCCCGTAAGCATCAAAGACGCACGCCTCAATACCGTGAAGCTTTAGCCCAGTCATCTGCTTCACTTCGCACCTGGTGCTAGCCGGGCAATCTCCGGAGCCTGCCCGCGCTTGAACACCAGTAGCGTGCGTTTGAACTCGATCACGACTTTTCCCTCATGGTTGTAGCCCGTGGTTTTCACCTTCAGAATGCCGACATTTGGGCGCGACTTCGACTCGCGCGTCTCCAGAACCTCCGACTGCGAATAGATGGTGTCGCCCTCGAACACCGGATTCGGCAGCCGCACTTCGTCCCAGCCAAGGTTGGCAAAGACATTCTGCGAAATATCCGTAACGCTCTGTCCCGTCACCAGCGCCAGCGTGAACGTCGAATCCACCAGCGGCTTCTTAAACTCCGTCTGCGCCGCGTAGTGACTGTCAAAATGGATTGGAGCCGTATTCTGCGTCAGCAGCGTGAACCATACGTTATCCGCCGCAATCACCGTTCGCCCCAACGGATGCTGGTACACGTCGCCCACCACAAAGTCCTCGAAGAATCTGCCTCTCCAGCCTTCTTTCAATGCCATCCCATCGCTCCTGATGCCCTGGATTTATTTGCACATCGGCGCCGCCCTGCGGGCCTTTACTGCTCCTTCTGCAGAATTGGAAGGTCGGTTTCGAATTTGAATCCGAAGTGCCTGGTGTTGTCAAGATAGCGAATCCAGCGGGGCCGCAACACATAGAGCGAGCTTCTGGCCATTGCCACGCCGAACAAATCGCCGAGCTGAAATCGCTCTCGATATTCCCTCGAAATTTCCTTTCGCCGCAAGCGATTCGTAACTCTCTCGACGCTCCCGCGCATCAGCACGCCGCGTATCTCCTGCCAGCGTTCGGTAGGCACATGGATTGCCGCCGAGACCTCCGGAACCACTTCAACATTACGGCTGTGCAGGCTTGTCCGTGAGGAGAACCAGTAGAGCTCCAATTCGGCTCCGCTAAGGTAGAACAGAGGCGTGGCATGTGCCTGCCCTGCGCCATCGCACGTACTCAGAACCATGGTGCTCTGGCTTCTCAGCAGCTCATCAACCGCCTGCAGCATTTCCTTCCGCCTCCTGCTCATGCACATATTGTGCACGGCTTCCGTGCTAATGCACAATCTCATCGGCGATCTTTGGACCGTAAGTCTTGCGCTTGATCGAACCCGCCTATCTTCGCATCGGGTGTAATCTACATCTAGGTAGTTGGTTAAAGAACGCGGAGGGTTTTGTTGTGGAGGAGCTTCTAAAAGTAGCCGCAGATAAGTGTGAAGGGTATCGCCTCCAGGGCTACCACTGTTCGGAATCAAGTCTTCGAGCTTGCGCTGAAACCTTGAACATAACCTTACCTGAAGAGCTATTGAGAGTCTCTAGTGGTTTTCGCGGCGGAGGCGGCGGCTATGGAGATCGTTGTGGGATAGTGGAAGCGGGTATCATACTCATCTCCTATCTGTACGGACGAATCGACCCGAAGGCGGATGTCTCGAATTACAGCTATCTCGTCCGCATCCTCCACGACAGGTTTAACGCAGAGCTGGGTAGTTATTATTGCCGGGTTTTGCTGCCATTCGCCAAGTACCTGAGCAGACCGGAGTGCAACTGTTCCCACACATACAAAAAAGGAGCCGAAATCGTGACCAGGCTCCTGCTGGAAGCACCCCAACTGATCAAGGAAATGCCCGAAAGCGAAAGATTGAAATAGCGTTCGCCGTGCTGCTAATACGGCATCTCCAATGGCCGTGCTATTTCAGGCATGTTGGCCCCGCGCCTTCTCTCGCAGTTTCAGCAATCTCTCGCCAGCCTCAGCCAGCGTCCCGGAACGTTTCGCAAAATGGAAACGTATCAGGTGCTTTACCGGCTCATGGAAGAAGCTCGACCCCGGAACTCCCGCCACTCCAACCTCTCGTGCCAGCCATTCGCTGAACTCCACATCGTCCTTCCACCCAAACTCGGAGATATCCACCATCACGTAATACGCGCCCTGCGGACGGCTGTAGCTCAGCTCGGCCTGGTCCAGATAGCCAAGAAACAGGTCGCGTTTTTCCGTGTACTCCGCCAGCAATCCGTCGTAATAACTGTCCGGCAGCTCCAGCGCGGTCACCGCCGCAGCCTGCAACGGAGCCGCTGCGCCCACCGTCAAAAAGTCGTGTACCTTGCGCGCCTCGTTCACAATCTCCGGAGGCGCAATCACATATCCCAACCGCCATCCTGTAATCGAGTAAGTCTTTGATAGCGAACTGCATGAGATCGTCCGCTCAAACATTCCCGGCAGCGCCGCAAAATATGTGTGCCGGTGCGGAGCATACACGATGTGCTCATACACCTCGTCGGTCAACACAAACGTGTCGAACTGTTCCGCCAACCCGGCGATATACAGCAGCTCTTCCCGCGTAAACACCTTGCCGGAAGGATTCGCCGGATTGCACAGCACCAGCGCCTTTGGCCGCTCTTCAAATGCGCGCCGCAACTCTTCCGGATCAAAGCCGAAATCCGGCGGATGCAGCGGAACGTAGATCGGCACTGCGCCGGAGAGGATCGCATCCGCAGCATAGTTCTCATAGAACGGCGAAAACACGATGACCTTGTCGCCCGGATTGCAGGCCGTCATCATCGCCACCATCATTGCCTCGGTGCTGCCGCACGTCACCACAAAGTTTGCGTCCGGGTCCAGCGGTAACCCCATAAAGCGCGACTGTTTCCTCGCCAGCGCCGTTCGAAAATCCTGTGCGCCCCATGTCACGGCATACTGATGCGGACCTTCGCGCGCCGTGCGTTCCGCAGCCTGCAGCAGCACCTCCGGCGGATCAAAGTCAGGAAATCCCTGGGATAGATTGATGGCCCCAAACTGGTTGGCCACTCGCGTCATGCGCCGTATAACCGACTCGGTGAATGTGCTGGTGCGATAGCTCGTCTTTGGCATCGTTCTCTTTCCTGAATCCCTGCGCCTTTCAGCGCCTCGGCGAGGTCGCAATCGTCAATCAGCGTTTTGCCGCTCAATTCGTCATCATACTTCAACTCCTGATAGCTGAGCGCGCCTAGAGTTTCCAGATCGCATCGGCCCCAACCACGAGCCCCAGTGTCAGACCTGCAATCAGTATTTCACCCAATGCGCCCACAATGAAGGGCCGTGCTCCCTGCTTCGCCATCTCGCGGAAGTTGGTTCGCAACCCCACACCCGCAAAGGTCAGCAGAAACGCCCAGCGCGAAAGGTTCGCCAAAGCGCCAACCTGCTCGTTGCTGAAAACGTGAACCGATACCAGCAATGAGATCACCAGGAAGCCGAGGACGAACTTCGGAAACTTGTTCCACAAGAAGGCTGCCTTGTTCTGCACCCTTTCCGCCTGCCCGCGTCCTGCCCAGTAAATCGCATAACCGAGCACCACAAAACCAATGGTTGCGTTGCGCGTTGTCTTGGCCAGCACCGCTACCTTTCCGGCAGCGTCGGAGTAGAGTGCGCCCGCAGCCGTCGCTTCGGCAGTGTTATCCACCGCCAGTCCTGACCACAGTCCATATGCGTTGTTGCCCATATGCAGCGCGTGTCCAATCAGAGGAAATGCCACCAGCGCGATTGCTCCCAGCGTCAGAATCGCGGCAATCGCAAACGACGAATCCTCATCATCCGCGTCGATGGCCCCTTGTGCCGCAATGATGGCAGAGACGCCGCATACCGCCGATCCAATCGCGAGCAAGGATGTCAATTTCGGCTTCAGCTTGAACAGCCTGCCGAGGAAGGTCATCAAAATCAGCGAACCTGAAATTTCCAGCGCCACCAGCCCAATGCTGATACCGCCCAGTTTGAGCACATCTCCCACCACGAAGCGCGCACCGAGCAGCACTATGCCCGTTTTCAACCAGAACTCGTACGTCGCAATCCCTGGCAGAAAAATCTTCGGAATCGTCACTGCGTTCGCGATCAGCAGACCAATGGCAATTGCCCAAAGCACGTACTCAATGTTTGGGATCACCAAGTGATGAGCCTTGGCGTAGCCGTTAACCGACTGCTCAATGAATTTTCCGCCTAGGCCAACTACTGTCAGCAGCAACACTCCGGGAACGAATTGAATGATGCTTGCGAATGGGTTGTGAGCCTCCTGGCTCGGCAATGCTGTGGATGCGGCCATTTCAGATCTCCTCGTGATTTCTTGCTACCAGGGAACGTGCTTCAGGACACCCACGCGAATCAGAAGCGCGAGCAGCAATGCGGTAATGACTGCCCAAACGTCCAGCGACAGGCCCAGTCGAGTGGCAGCAACAGCGGCCTTGTTTTCTTCGGACACAGAGTTCCTCCTAAATGAACGGCTCAAACTTGTTGCGCGATTCTGAACGAAGCGCGTCCGCAACATCGCCGCGCTGCATCGCTTCCTCTTGCCCATGCAGCGCTCGTGCGCATTCGCCCACAATCAGCAAACTAGGCGCCGGAAGCGGCTCCGTTGACTTCAGCAACTCCAGATCGGAGTGCAGCACCCGCTGTGTTTTGCATCCCGCATGTGAAATCACCGCACACGGTGTTCGTGCATCCAGCCCTGCCCCGCAAAGCTGCCCAGTCAGCACCTCGTAGTTGCCGCCCGGCATGTAGATGGCAAGTGTCGACCCCGACGCTACCAGCTTGTCCCATGCGACCGCCTCTGCGCCCTGGCCTCTATGCGCAGTTGCAAATACAACGCTGGCCGCAAAGCGCCGATCCGTCAGTGAAATCCCAGCCGCCGCCGCACCTGCAATCGCCGACGTAACGCCCGGAACAATTTCGAACCGAACGTTGGCTTCCACCAGCGCCTCAATCTCTTCTCCTGCTCGCCCAAAGATCGATGGATCTCCGCCCTTCAGCCGCACCACCACCTCATGCTCCGCGGCGTTGGCAATCAGCAGCGCATTGATCTCCTCCTGGCTTAGCAGCTTCGTGCCGCAGCGCTTCCCTATGTCGATCACTTTCGTCCTTCCGTTCGGCGTCCCGGCCAGCGCAACAATCTCCGCACTCACCAGCGCGTCGTGCAGCACCACGTCGGCCCGCTGCAGCAAGCGAACTGCACGCACCGTCAACAGCTCAGGGTCTCCCGGACCCGCGCCAACAAGGTAGACCTTACCCATGCTCATCCCTCCACTCCGTGCGGCACCGGACCAACCGGAAGATCCCGTTGTGCGAACTCCACTCCACCACCCGCCAGATAACTCCTCAGCTCATCGTTCGACTTGCGCGCAAAGAACTCCTGCAAACTCTCTCCGCCATCTCGCAATTCCGTATAGCGGCCAAGCAACCGTGTAATCGCCTCCGGAACCTCCGTCGCCAGGCACCGATATCCCACCGGCCGTGCAATCGCCTGCACCCGTCCCACCGAGCCGCCTACGCAGAAGTAATAGGCGTCGGCAAGCTGTCCGTTCACCTTGATCTTCTTACCTTCCAATCCCAGATCGGCAATCCAGTGTTGTCCGCAACTGTTCGGGCACCCTGTAATATTCAGCTTCAGTTGCTGGTCAAATCCGGGCACGCGTCCTTCCAGTTCTTCCACCACCCATCGCGCAAAACTCTTCGTCTCCGTGATCGCCAATTTGCAGAACTCCGTGCCCGTGCACGCCACCGCTCCTCGCCAAAACTGCGAAGCTTCAACCTGCAAGCCGATGTTTTCAAGTTCGCGCCGCAGAGCTTCCGTGTTCTGCTTTTGCACATTCACAATCAGCAGGTTCTGCATTGCCGTCGTGCGCACTTCGCCATTGGCAAAACGGTCTGAAAGCTCGGCCACCGCGTGTAATTGCTCGGCCGTCAGCCGGCCACGCAACACCGTCACTCCCACATAGAAGTGCCCCGGCTGTCTCTGCGGATGCACACCCGCGTGATCGCGATAGAGATCCGACGGCAGCGTCTCTTCTTCTGCGGCGTCCAGCCGGAAGCCCAGCCGCCGATGAATCTCCGCAAGAAACGTCTCGCCATTCCATCCGTGTTTCAAGAAAAGAAACTTCAGGCGTGCCTGTTCCCTGCTCTGACGCAGCACTTCCGTATCCCGGAAAATCTCCGCCACCGTTCGCACCACTGGAACCACCTGGTTCCATCCAACAAACGCATCCAGCCGTTCCCCAAGATGCGGCTGTGTGGAAAGTCCTCCACCAACCCGAAGTGAAAAACCGCGCTCATCGCCGCCATTGCGCTTTCGCAGCAACCCTGTCAGTCCAATGTCGTTGATCTCCGGATAAGAGCACCACGCCTTGCAGCTGGTGAGCGAGATCTTGAACTTCCGCGGCAGGTTGTAGAATTCCGCATTCCCCACGAAAAACTTGTTCAACTCCAGTGCCATCGGCGACGCATCAAACGCCTCATCGGCATCCACTCCCGCCAGCGGGCATCCGGTAATGTTTCGCGTCACATCGCCGCACGTTCCCGTCGTCGTCAACCCCGCCCGCCATAGTTCTTCCAGCAAATTCGGAAGCGCTTCGATCTTCACCCAGTGCAGCTGAATATTCTGCCGAACCGTGATGTCCATAACTCCGCGTGCGTACTTCGCCGCAGCGTTGGCAATGGTCCGCGCCTGATGGCTCAGCAGCAGCCCGTTCGGAATTCGAATCCGCACCATGAAATACGGCACTGCTTTCCCTTCGCCGCCTTTGCCTCCGGTCACTCCCGCCCCATCGCCCTGCGTGTACACGCCCCAATACTTGAAGTACGTGCCGAGCCACTCTGGAGGAATGGAATCGTGCCCTTTTCGAGCAAACTCACGAACCTCTTCCAGACATTCCCACGGGTTCTTCTCGCGCTTCAGGCGTTCAACACGCTGCGCGTTGGTTTCCTTCTCTGCCATTTGTCCCCCACGAACAAAAAGCCCACCTCGCCAAAGCTACTGGCAGGTGGGCTTGTTAACTCTTAGATCCTGGTTAGTTGAGTGCTATACCATGATCTCCCGCGCGCCAGATGGATTCATGCTGCAACAACCGCAGCACATCGTTCCGCACATCTGGCAACACATCGTCATAGTGAAGTGTTTATATCTGAAGTAACCCGCGCCTGTCAATTCCACGTCTTCCAGCAACACTCTTCCAGAACATGGAACTACGGGCCTTTCCCTCTACTCGCCGCTGCTCAGGAACTCTCAAGCTTTTGCTGCATCGGCGTGCTTGTCCGTCACGGGCTGTGTGGGCAAAACAACCGAGAACACCGTTCCCCTGTGCTTGCCCTCGCTGCACGATCGAATCCGGATACTCCCGCCGTGCTTGTCCACAATCTGCTTGCTCACCCACAAGCCGAGTCCGGTTCTAATCGCACCTTTCGTCGTGAAGAACGGCTCAAAAAGATGCTGCCGCGAACTCTCGCCAACGCCTTTGCCATTATCAGCCACCGTCACGCGGACGCAGCGCTCGCCATCCTTGAAGGCCGAGCAGGTTGATACCCGTAACACGATCGTCCCTCTTTCCTCGATCGCATCCAAGCTGTTGGCCAGCAGGTTTGAAAATACCTGCCTCAGCTCGCCGGCCATGGCAATCACCTGCACGTCCTCATCGCATTGCTTCCTGATAACTGCGCGCTTCGCCTTCGCTCTGCTCTTCAGCAGATCCACCGCCGACTCCAGCACGCCGTTGATCGATGTCGGCGCCGTAGCATTCGACTCACGATAAAATCCCAGCGATTGCCGCGTAATGTGCGCGACCCGCTTCAACTCCGCCTCCGCCATCTCCAGAAACTGCCGGACCGTTTCGCTCAGATGCTCGTCATTCCTGGCGATGAACAGCATGTTCATCACTGCTTCCAGCGGATTGTTGATCTCGTGCGCAATCGTTGCGGCCATCCGTCCTGCCGAAGCCAGCTTCTCGCTCCGGAGCAGCGCTTGTTCCGCGCGTTTCCTGTTACTGATGTCAAGATTAATGCCAGCCCAGGAGATGATCTTCCCCTGATCATCCCGCACCGGCACGCCCCTGGTCAGAATAGGATGCCATTGGCCGTCCGCCCCATGGTAGCGGTGTTCGATATCGAAACTTGCACCGCTCCGCACGCATTCCTCCCATGCTTTCATCGTGCGTTCCACATCGTCCGGGTGGAGCATCTCCTGCCAGCTGGCATCCGAGCATTGCTGCTGAGTCATTCCAATCATCTTAAGGAATGATTCGCTGTTATAGATATTTCGCCCATCAGGGTCGCACACCCACACGCCGTAGTCGATCAACTCGCCAATCGCGCGGTACCGGCGCTCGCTGTCCCGCAGAGCTTCATCCGCGAGGAACTTCGACAACGCCGTGGCCAGGTATCCCACCAGCCTCTCCCACAACGTAATAACCTCTGCCGAGAATCTTCCTTTTCGCCGGTCGTTCAGCTGCACTAGCCCAAAGCGCTCTTCTCCAACGTGCAAAGGAATCAGCGCGACCGACTCGTACCCCTCGCGGTTGCACCGGTTGCGTGCTCTGGCCTGTCCCTCGGACTTGGTTGTACTGGCGATCAGCTCTGTTGTGCTGTTCGTCCAGAAACATCCCTGCTCGGTAAAAAATGGTTTAGAGGGATCGAATTGCCCGCCGATCACGCTTCCGCACTTGCACTCAAGAATGGGGTTACCAACGTCGTCCCGGACGACTCTGCCGGAGTCACTTCTCACACACAGCTTGTTTTCCAATACGACGAACTCTTTCGAGAATCCACGGGTTTCAAAGTACGGGAAATCCTCGCCTTCCCGCAGCCGGATGCCGACCGCCTCGCAGCCGGATCGCTCCTGAAAGAACGTTATTGCCCTCTGAACCAGATCCTTGGTTCCCTGGCTCCGGTTCACCAGCCCCAGGAATTCAATCGTCGTCTCACGCTCCTCTTCCGCGCGTTTGTGAGCGGTAATGTCGTACGAGACGCCCTCGAAGCGGACCGGAGTTCCATCGGCCCTATAGCTTGCCTGTCCGGCTGAGTGGACCCATCGAAGCTCTCCGTTGTCGGGATTTACAACGCGGTACTCGGCCTCATAGAACGTATGCTCGCGCAGCGCAACCTCAACCGCCTTCTGCGTCTTCTCGCGATCGTCGGGATGCACCCGGCTCCAGAGCAGATCGACCGTCGCCTCGGCATCAGCCGGAATGAACAGCAACCGTCTGGTTTGTGCGTCCGAGTCGAGACGGTAGAGCGGCAGCTCGTGGGACCACATCCCCACGCCGGTCTTCTCCAGCACCCAACACAGACGCTCTCTGCTCTTTACCAGCTCGCGTTCCGTGCGCCCCGTTGAGTCCTCATGATCGGTGCCTGCCATATGACTCCAAAACTCAGCGTAATAGCTCTACCAGGCGCATCTCACATCCTGGCCTTCCGATCTGGAATGAAAATATCACAACCTTCAGAGTTCCTTCTCGTCCTTCAGCACTCGACCTGCAAAAATCTGTGCACACGGGCTAGGCCATATTACCTAACCTAAGCTGCTTCACTTTGCGCGCAGCAGCAGAACCGGCACGCTGATACTATGCTGCACCCGGCTGGCTGTCGTACCTAGAACCATATCGGCAAGTAATCGATGTCCATGAGTGCTCATCGCAACTAAGTCGCAGCCATTCTTCTCAACCCAGTTCACAATTTCCTTCGCTGGGTCGCCGTAGGCCAGCTCTGCCCTGCTTGGAATTCCCTCCGATTCCATCTCCTCCCTTACATTTTCCAGGTAGGCTGTGTCTTCCACAATCTCCGGTCCCACTGCGTCCTTACCATATGTCCTGGCGGCCCATCCGTCGGCCACATGCAGCAATACCAGCCGGCTATGCGCCAGCTTCGCCAGCGGTTTCACGTGTTCCAAAATCGCCCGGTCGGTCGGCGTGCCGTCCAACGTCACGAGAATGGTGTCGTACAGCGCTTCCTGTCTTTCCATAGTTATCCGCCCATAATCACGTGCCACGTTGTTTTCAAAGCATCCGGCAAGCCGTAGATGTCCATCGCCGTAATGAGGATCGCACTCGCCCAGCCTGCCGCCATCAGGAAAGCGCCATTCTTCCATCTCCCCATCCGTTTGCGCGAACTGGTGAACTGCAGCAGCGGGAACATCGCGAACGGCAGTTGTAGCGCCAGCACCACCTGGCTCAGTGTCAGCAGATCGGTAACGCTGCTGTCGCCGCGCACTCCGATGATCAGCACCGCTGGCAGTATCGCCAAACTTCGCGTAATCAGCCGCCGCACCCATGGCAGCACGCGCCAGTGCATAAAGCCTTCCATCACAACCTGTCCGGCCAGCGTGCCTGTAATCGTGCTGCTCTGCCCGCTCGCCAGCAGTGCCACTGCAAACAGAGTGCTCGCAAAGGTCGTCCCCAGCAGTGGAGCCAGCGTCAAATACGCAACCCGTATCCAGTCACTATCCGCACTGAACGTCACCACCTGTCCGCCCGGTACCGTTACGCTATCCTTGCCGAAGAAGACCATCGCCGCCAGAACCAGAATCGCCGCATTCACAAAGAAAGCGATCGTCAGCGCCACCGTCGAGTCAATCGTGTTGAACTGGATCGCTCTCCGGATCGACTTATCGTCCTTCTGCAGCTGCCTGCTCTGCACCAGCGCCGAGTGCAGATACAGGTTGTGAGGCATCACCGTCGCTCCCACAATCCCAATCGCCACATACATCATCCCCGCCTGCCGGAACCGTGGCGAAATCAGTGCCCGTCCCATCTCCACAAAGCTCGGATGCGTCTGCGGCAAAATAAACAGTTCGAGGAAGTAACACACCGCGATGGTCGCCACCAGCACAACCACAACCGCCTCAATCGTGCGCATCCCAAAATCCTGCAGCGCCAGCAGCAGCAACACATCCAGTCCCGTGATGATCACCGCCCACAGCAGCGGGATATGGAACAGCAGATTCAGCGCCACTGCGCTTCCCAGCACCTCTGCCAGATCGCAGGCTCCAATCGCCGATTCGCTCAGCAGCCAGTTCGGCCAGCGTGTCCACCGCGGATACCAGTCGCGGCAGCATTGCGCCAGGTCTTTTCCCGTCACCACTCCCAGCCGTGCCGAGATCACCTGCATGAAGATCGCCATCAGGCTGGCGACTCCAACCACACCCAGCAGTCCGTACTTGAACTGTGCGCCCGCCTGCAGGTCCGTCCCCCAGTTGCCCGGGTCCATGTACCCCACGCTGATCAGAATTGCAGGCCCTACAAACGCCCGCCACTGCTTCCAGAATCCCGCCTCATGCGAGGGCACCTCAATCGTCCCGTGGACTCCCTCCAGCGAAACCTGATGGTCTCCCGCATCATCGGCAACCGTTCCAGCCGCCGTTTCCGCTCCGTTCAGTTTTTCGTCCTTATCGGTCTCTCTCATCCATGCCCCTGCACAACAAGAGGAGTCTACCACCACGGATGCCGATTCCTCCCGCCTAGGTTTTGGGTCAGAGGCGTGACCGTAAAGCATCTCGTGGAACCGTACAAAAAACGCCTTCGTTCTTATCGATGGGCCACATGCGGCTGCGGGCGTCGCACAATTCTCGACGTGAAGGATAAAGTTCTTCTCCATGCTGCCGATATAAGAGCCACGCTGCTGATGTGAAGGGCAAGGAGAGACAATGGAATCTAGATATGTGTATTCGCGCACCGCAAGTTCTTGGCAGCTCACGTTTGTACACGCCGCGAAGACGGCGCACTTGTTGACTCGAGCTCTTCTGATGACAACGGCATCAGCGGGAATGGCGATGGCGGGACTGTGTTGCTGGATTGATCGGTTCCGCTCCAGTAAGGGAGCTTCCTGGATGATGCCCATGTCGCCGAAGCGCGCAACGAGCGGAAATTACTCGGAGGAACCGGACATTCCGCACATCGTCTTCGAGGATAAAATCCCCGAGTCGCCAAAGCGCGCAGTTAATCAAAATTACTCGGAGGAACCGGAAATTCCGCGCAAGGTCTTCGAGGATAAAATCCCTGAGCCGCCAAAGCGCGCAGTTAATCAAGATTACTCGGAGGAACCGGACGTCCGGCGCAACGTCTTCGGGGATAGAATCCCCGCAGCCCGCCCGAGGACCAGAAGACTGCTGTACAGCCGAGACCGTGGATTTGTTTCTTGAACGTGGCCCTTGCGCATGACTAAGAGCGGGGATACCGAGAAGACACGTCCGGTTCTATAATCCTCCACTGCCGTTGCCCTAATCCGCCGCGTTCTGACGCCTGGGCAATGACTCTTCCTCAAAAATGCAGGAGGCCCGGCGTCCCCGCCGAACCTCCTGCGTCGTCTTCAATTGCCTTTTGTGCGCCTGCCTCTAGCAGCAGCCCATCTTCACTTCGCCCTTCTCTGTAACCGGCGGACCAAACGCCTCCACCGGAACGGGCGCTCCGTTCAGCACCATGATCCAGCGCCGCACCGCATCAATCAGCACCAGCACCACGCCGATAATAAATAGCACCATCAGCGAAGTGTCCAGCACGCCCGTAAAGAACATTCCCGGTGCCAATCGCAGTGGCCAGAAAATGGTTTGAATTGACATCAATCCCGCCGAAATCGTCGTCACTCCCACAAAGCACATCGGCAGGAAGGTCAGCCACGCGTACTTGGCCTTCCCCATGTTGATCAGGAACGTGGTCGTCACCGCCAGCGCAATCGTAGCCAGCAACTGGTTCCCTGTGCCAAACAGCGGCCAAATCGTCGAAATGCTGCCCGTCCAGATCAGGTATCCCCATCCGGCCACTACCAGCGTCGTCGCCGACAAGTTGCTCGGCAACCAGGCGTTGTTAGCAAGTGGCTTGTACACTCTGCCCATCAGTTCCTGCAAAACGTAGCGCGCCACGCGGGTTCCCGTATCCACCGTCGTCAGAATGAACAGCGCCTCAAACATGATGGCGTAGTGGTACCAATAGCCCATCAGCTTGTCCATTCCTGGCAGCCCTCTGAAAATCTGCGCCATGCCGACCGCCAGCGATACCGCGCCGCCGCTGCGTCCGGCCAGTTTCTCGCCAACCTCGCGCGAGAGCATATCCAGGTTCACCGTGTGCAGTCCCAGCTTGGCGAAAACCGCAGGCGCGCAGTTAATCGCGAAGTAATCGCCCGGATTCATCGAGCAGGCCGCAATCAGCGCCAGCACGCCAACCAGCGATTCGCACACCATCGCCCCGTAGCCGATGAATCGCGCATCGGTTTCCTTGTCCAGCATCTTCGGTGTCGTTCCCGAGGAGACCAGCGAGTGGAATCCCGAGATCGCGCCGCAAGCAATCGTAACGAACAGAAACGGGAACAACGGGCCCTTGATGATCGGTCCGCCGCCGTGTATGTATTGCGTGAAGTTCGGGAACTGAATGTTGGGATGCACCACGAAGACGCCAATAATCAGTACCGCAATCGTGCCCAGCTTCACATAGGTGGATAGGTAATCGCGCGGTTCCAGCAGCAGCCACACCGGCAGCACCGAGGCAATAAATCCGTAAATCATCATCATCGCCGTGATCTGGTGCGGAGTAAACGTCAGGATATGCGCAAAGCTGCTGCCCGCAAACGTATGTCCGTAAGCCACGGCAGCCAGCAGGCAAATGACGCCAAAGATGCTCGGTCCCGTAATCTTGACCTCACCCGCATGGCTCTTGAACATCCACAGCCCCATGATGAACGCGATCGGAACCGTCATGCCGATCGTGAACACGCCCCACGGGCTGTTCGCCAGCGCATTCACCACCACAATGCCCAGTCCCGCCAGTGTCACCAGCAGGATGAACAGGACCGCAATCATGCACACCAGTCCAGAGAACGGACTAATCTCCGTCCGTGCGATATCTGCCAGCGACCTTCCCCTGTGCCGGATCGATGCCACCAGCACCGTAAAGTCCTGCACGCATCCGGCCAGCACCGCGCCAATCAGAATCCACAAAAATCCTGGCGCGAAGCCGAACTGCGCCGCCAGTGTCGGACCCACCAGTGGTCCTGCTCCGGCAATCGCGGCAAAGTGATGTCCGAATAAAACCCACTTCGGAGAAGGCACGTAGTTGTGCCCATCTTCGTACACATGTGCCGGAGTGATGCGGCGATCGTCCAGCACCATCGCCTTGGCAGCAAGAAAGGCGCTGTAATACCGGTATCCTAGGGCGTACACGCAGAGTGCGCCCAACAAAAGCGGAAATGTATTCATGGATCTCCCTGCCTCCCTTGCAACGCAATCAGGTGCTCAGATTCAGTCTGCTAAATCCTGATCGCACACTATAGTAAGGATCGCGCGGCTGTGCAACGAAATTACGGCTTCCGTCCTTGGAGCGTTTTCCAGCCATCTTCCCGCCCATCCCCGTCCGCATCGGCCCGCGTCGTCCTTCCACCCGCCACACTCTGAACCCGAATCTCCCTGCCTCGGTTGCCCGTCGGCAGCACCACTCCGGGCAGACGGGAACATTCAAGGACGTGTGATAATCCGCCCGTCGCACGGGCCTTTCCGTGGCCCAATTCCGGGGGTAACCATCCTGGACACCGGCCAGTAGGACAGTATTCCCGTCCGTTTACAGAATTCCAGCGATTTTCGTTCAGTTACTTATGGTTACCAAGGTATAGGGTATACACTTTCCAACCGGCCCTGGCTTCAACTCCGGTGTACACTGCTCTAAATGTGAGTTGCTGCACCTTGTCTGCAGCGGAGATTTAGAAGCACAGACGTCCCCGATTGCGGCCTTCGTCGGGAGTTGTTTTTCGGAAGTGACAGACCATAGCCAGAACCACGGCGGGGTCACTTTCCCAGGTTCCGGTGCTTTATAACAGCCCGATGAAGACGAAAGGCTTGTTTGGGCACTCTATGAGCGAGAAACATTATCGGACATTTCGTCTCGCGAATGCTTCGCCGGCCAAAACCCCGGCAGCTTCGAGTCGTGGCTTCAAGCTGCTCGAACTGATGATCGTCGCGGCCATCGGCTCCATTATGGTCGCCGTTTCAGTGCCCTCCATCAGCACAGCCATGAGCAACATGCATCTCACCTCGGCCTCCGGTTCCCTGGCGAGTGCGCTTCAGAGTGCGCGATACATGGCAATTTCCAACGGCTGCCCGGTTCAAGTCGCTGTGCTCTACACCCGCGATGCAAAGACAGGCGAGCAGGTCTATCAGGTAACCGAGGAGACCATCTCCGCAAACACTTGCACCACAACCTACGTGGCCGTGCCCAACTTGCCGGCCTCAACTCCCTTTGCCGCCTCGGATGTCGCCGTCACCTCCGTCGTACAAAATGGGACTTCAACTACCCTTAGCAGCTCCTATCCCAGTGCGACCGTGCAATTCAATGCCAATGGCACGGTGACCGCACCCGGCACGACCTCGCCACCCATATCCTTCGCCTTCGTTGTCTCGCAATCGAAGGGGACCCAAACCAACACCATCAACGTCTCAGGAGTGGGTTATGTCAAAGTCACATCGCCCTAGCCGCGGCCGCGCACATGGCTTCTCCCTCCTTGAGGTGGTTATCGCCATGTCCGTACTTGTCATTGGCGTCTCTGCAATGGCAGCGCTGTGTGCCGCAATGCTTACCAACGGCCGCCAGTCGAAGTACATGAGCTTGGCCGGAACTCTCGCCTCAGAGAAACTCGAGGACTTGAATCGCTGGCAGGGGAGCTTCAGTACTGCAGGCGTGGACACAAGTGATCCCGAAATCTGTGTGCAACCGGGTGACACCCAGGAAGGCAGCATAGCCTTCAATGCCCAAAATCAACCCGTCGACGTCAAGAATTACTCCATCACCTGCGGTACCAACCCGGCCGAGCTCGTCAACTATGCGGACGACGTAAGCGTCGACGTGACCAACAGTACCACCTGCCCCAACCCTACCGACGGCTGTTTTGCCGAGACAACTTCAACCACCGTCAGCGGCGTCACCACCTATTACACAACCTACCATTCCCCGGACGGCTCGATCCCCGGCAACCCATCGACCACCTACCCGCAATCTCCGGTCTCATCCAACGTGCTGCCCGCCAACATGACGACCTTTCACCGGCAATGGATCATCGAGGCCAACCCTGTCGTCAACGGTACCGCCGTAGCAGGAGTGCGGCGCATAACCGTGCTGGTGACGGATCAGCAGGTCCAACCGAACATCCGCTTTCAAATGAGTATGATACGGCCATGAACACAGCTCACACAGCCGGGTTACACATCGCCAGAAAACGCATCGCACGCGCCCAGCATGGCACCACCCTGCTCGAACTAATGATCGCCGTCGCTTTGTTCACCATCATCAGCGGCGTAGCGTTCACCCTGTTGAATCAGCAACAAAACGCAGCGTCGGGTCTCAACGGACAGATGGCCCTCAGCCTCGGCCTCCGTAACGCCTCGTCCATGCTGCAAATGGATCTGGCGAACGCCGGCAGCAATTTCTTTCAGGCCCAGAACGTCTCAACCGGAGCGCTTGGCGTCACTATCCTTAACAATGTCGTTTCCGTTCCGGTCAGCGGCAACGGGTGCAATACCGCTACCACTAATCCTCCAACCTACGGTCCAAGTTGCTTCGACCAGCTCACCATTCTCACCGTCGATCCCAACTATCCCGTCATGAACGCAACGGATAATACAGGTGGCACCAGCGAAACCGCGAACTGCTCTCATACTTACGCTACGGGTGGAGGAACGGGAAGCACCATAAATGTATATGGCCGCGCAGCCACACTCCTCCCCAACACGCCCAACAACACGACTGCCAGCCCGGTCTCACTCACTCCTTCGAGCGTAATCTCAGGCAACTACTTCAAGGTTGGGGATCAACTGCTGTTTGTGAACTACACAAGCGGTACCTATACCTCGGCCATATTGACCGCCGTCCCGACCGCCTACGGCACCGGCTCCACCGCCACCGTCCAATTCACAATCAATCAAACCACCAGCACCGGCAGCAACACCTGGCAATATGATCCGCTGAACATCTCATCTTGCAGCGGCAATGCTTCATGCCCAACGCTAAGCGGCCAGGGAGCGCCGGCCGTAGCCAGCCCACCACTGGCGACCTCGTTCTGCGGGGCAGATTGGATTCTGAAGCTTGCGCCTGTCACTTACCTGGTCTGCGCCGGTCCGGGGAGTCCAACCTACCCCTGGAGTTGCAACCAGAGCGCCAACTCGCCTGACATCGCGGACCCCAAGCTCATGCGCGTCGTGGGTAGCGTCCCTTCCCTTGCCACTGCGACTGTCGTCATGGAGCAAGTCATCGGATTCAAGGCGGGCGGCGCTGTATTCAATCTCCCCGATCAAGCAACTAGCCCCTCCTCTGACCAAACGTACTACAACTACAACTCAGCGACTTACCAGAATCCCGGCGTACAATACCCCGCCGGAACACTGGCTACGTATGCATATGACTTCACCCTTCTGCACTCGGTGCGCGTCTCTTTGATCGGGCGCACCACACCGGCCCCAACAAACAATTACAACTACCAAAACAGTTTTGATAACGGTAGGTATCAGGTTCTGGGAACCGCGCTGATCGTCAATCCGCGCAACATGAACCCTGAGGTAATGCCATGACCCTACAATCAGGCCCCTTCCGCATGCGCTTCGTGAGAAATGCAAAACACGGCGTCAGTTCCTCCTCCATGGGGAACGGCAAATCGTCGGGCGTTGCTCTAGTCATAGCCCTGCTGCTGATGATGCTCATGAGCGTTCTTGGCGTCGGTATTGTGCTCTCGGTGAGTTCGGATGTCTTGATCAACGGGTACTACGGGAATTACCGCAGCGCATACTACGCCGCGGATACCGGATTGAACATCGTCCGGCAGCAACTCGCAACCCAGATCGTGAATGATGCGATAGCCTCTGCCGGTAACTGCGCGTCGTGGGGTGGCAGCACCGCCAACTATGGGTGCTCAAACTACCCCATCCTTACAGCGAACGTAGCAACGGATGCATCCAATGCCCTCAGCTATGTCACCACAACCTATGGAGCCAGTGCTGTTCAACTGAATGCCGGACAGTCAAACGCTTCGTGGCCCGGCAACTTTCAGCTTTCAAGTGCGTCTACATTCACGTCCTATTCAACCCCTTCCGGCACCTGCACTAGCTGCGCCTATGTCTTCCAATACTACCTGGTCGTCTACGGACAAGGGCCCCTTCACCAGCAGGTCAAAACCACTGAGAACGGCTTCCTGACCGTAACAATCTCCGCCAACGGCGGAGGAGGCCTCACAAACTTCTCTCAATTTGGGGCATTCATTAACAATTACGCGGCGAATTCGAGCCCATACGTCTCCGGCACGATCTCAGGCAAGCAGTGGACAAACGGCTCATGGAACTTTGGCACGAACGGAACCTACACGTTTACAGGTCCGGTCTTCCAAGTGGGAGCGCAGGCATCGTACGACTTCCCCAATAACAACCACAGCTGTGGCTCTGCCTCTTATTGCTATGAGGACTCTGCTGCCAGCAAGTACACCTACAACCAACAAACCATACAACCGAATTTCGAGCAGGGATTCTATCCCGGAATGACGGCCGCTCCCTTGCCCGTCAATGACTACAACCAGCAGTGGGCCGTTCTCGACGGCATTGGATCCGGGGAAACCGGCGCAGCATCCTCGTCCTTCCCCACTTACCTTAGAGACGTCAATAACAATGCCTATGTTGCAGGGGCCACAACGGGAGTCTATGTTCCCGCATCATCCACGGGTACGGTGACTGGCGGCGGCTTCTATGTGGAAGGCGGCGTCACCTCGATCGCGCTGACGCCTGGTTCCAGTAGTGGAAGCGAGATATACACAATCGTTCAGACTGTCGGGAGTAGCGCCGTCACTACCACGATTACCACCTGTATTTCCTGCGGCGCATCGGGTACAACCACGATCGCCAAATGCACCTCTTGCACGGGGCACGACACCACGACCCTTAACCTGACCGGCGTTCCGCATAACAGTGCAAACACAGCGCAAACCTTGCTCTACGTGGATGGAACCATCGGCGGAAGTACCGGCGGATGGAACGCGACATACACCGGCCTGAGCGGTTCCTCCAGCAGCGAAACCGCCGCAGCCATTCAAAATGGCGTTGCGCTTACCATCGTTGCCAACGGCGACATCAACGTCGTCGGCAATCTCCTCTACGAACAGGAGCGCGTCGACGCCAGCGGAAACTACTACCCAACGAACAACCTCGGCCAGGTGCTCGGACTCTATACCGCCACCGGGAACATAGCCCTCAACAGCCCGTACAACGATAACAACCTCGAAATCGATGGAGCCATAGCGGCCATCAGTAGCAATTGCTCGAATACCTCCACTTGCGGGCTCACAACCACCGGCAGTATCGGAACGTTCACCATCATAGGCGGTAAATCAGAAGGCAACGCTCACAGTGTGAGCATGAGCCAGGCTAATATTTACTATGATCAGGGATTCCTTCATGGAGTTGCGCCGCCTTGGTTCCCGTCCACTACAATCACCGGTGGCCCGCCGAATGCCCCGAGCGTTATTCCCACGTTCTCCCGGCTCAGTTGGTCCACCTCGCCGCAGAATTAACTTTGTCCTGGCGCCCGCCATGTGCTCGCGCCAGACGCAAAACCATATACTCTTCGATCAATAATCAGAAATACGATTGCCGCCCACTATTAATAACCGATCAGATAATCGTTGCCAATTCCGCGCAACCATTGCCTGATCGGTAACCCGCCCTTCTCCAACGATTCACCTTTTCTTCAATCGTCCGGCTCTCCCGGCTTCTTCACCCAGCCGACCGGAAATCATACCTCTCGCGCGGCAACCAGTCTCCAAGCCGCGAATTTAGCTATTGCGCCGCATCCAGCAGTGCCGCAAGCCCCTTCATGTCTTTAATCACGATCTGTCGCGCATCCACCTGCAGCAGCCCTTCAGCTTGTAACCGCATCAGATTGCGCGAAACCAATTCGCGCACGGTCCCCAGTCGATTGGCCAGTTCCTGGTTGCTGCCCGGAAGTAGTATCTCAATCCCCTGCGCCGTTTTCTTACCATCGCTCTGCGCCAGCCGAATCAGCATGGAAACAAGCCGCTGACGAATAGTGGTGAACGACAACTCCTCGATGATTCCGACCAAACCTCGAAGCCGGCTTCCAACTACGGCCAATACCTTCAGCGAAACAGCCGGATGCTCAAGACAATAATCCTGGAAGTCTTTGCGCGAGATGAATGCGATCTCAGTCCGCTCCACTGCGATCGCCGATGCCGGGTACGGTCCGCCATCAAAGACCGGCAGCTCGGCAACTGATTCGCCCTCGCCGTTCACGGCAAGAACCTGTTCGCGCCCACCAGCCGAGGTTTTGAAGATCCGCGCCTGCCCGTGCAAAATGATGTGCAATCCCTTACACGGCTCGCCCTCGTAAAACAGCAACTCTCCCGCGCTGAATGTTTTTCTTGAAATTCTCGCCGCTAGCATCTGCACCTCCGGCTGAGAAAGACCAGAGAGCAAGGTTGTGTTGTGAAGAACAGACGCCAGTTCCATTCGATCTGTATTCAATTGCGTTCCTCATATCTGAGCGCTTCGCGCCGCTTACAGTTGATGTTACTGCGGCCTCTATTGTAAGGCGCTCTTCACCGCTAGTGACTTTGGTCGCTGCGATTTCCTCTGCGCTCTCTTATCTTGAGAACTCAAGGAGATTGATATGCCAGCCCTGACTGAAACCGTCCGTGAGATCGCGTTGAACCAGCCCACTTCCATCCGTGTATTTGAACAATTCGGAATCGATTACTGTTGCGGAGGAAAAAAGCCTCTCGCACTTGCCTGCACGGAGATGAATGTAGAACCCGAAAGCCTGCTTGCCGCGCTCGATTCGGCCGCGGCAATCTCCACTCCGAATGCGAGCGATTGGGCGAAAGCATCGCTTGAGAGCCTCTCTCAGCACATCACATCCCGGCACCATGAGTATGTTAAGAAAGAACTTCCCCGGTTAGCCGCGCTGGCCGTCAAAGTTATCGCGAAGCATGGGGCTAAACACTTGGAGCTTACCGAGATTCAATCCACCTTATCGACGCTTGATCAGGAACTTACTCAGCATCTGGCCAAAGAGGAGCTGGTTCTGTTTCCTTACATCACAAAGCTGGAGCGCACTCTTGCCTCCGGCGGCGGGAGACCAGAGAGCTGCTTCGGAACAGTTGCCAATCCCATTGCCATGATGACTCAGGAGCACGATGCTGCTGGAGGCTTGCTGGCAACACTCCGGCGGCTCAGCAACAGCTTCACTACGCCTGCCGATGCCTGCCCCACTTATCGCGCGTTCTACGATGGCCTCAAGGAATTTGAACAGGACTTGCACCAGCACATTCATCTCGAAAACAACATTCTCTTCCCGCGTGCAATTGAGATGGAAGCCTCATCGTCCCGCTAGTTGTGCAGACTGCGCCTCGGCTCCTCCTTGCGGAGGAGCCACATCGTTTCCGTCGGCTATGAGACAATTTCTGCAAGCATTCCGCTTCACTTCTTCTTTGTAGCGGCCTTTCTCCGAGCCGCGCCGCGGAGCGATTGTTTCGATCTGCGTAGCGCCGACCAGTCCGCCTCCGTCTGGTCGGCGTAGGCTACGGCAAAGTTCACTATGGCTTCCGCAAATCTCTGCCCGTTGCCGATGTATCCCACAATCATCTGCACATCTCCAGAGCGGGCGTGTCCACGAGCCAGCAACTCTCCGCATACTTCCGCATAGGCCGCCAGCCCTGCCCCTTTCAGCTCTTCCATTTCAATAGCAGCCTTGTGATCATTCAATTGACGTACCAGGTAGCAGCGATCAGCAATCGTCGTCCAGCCCAGGAAAGGATCAGACTGCATCTGCATCGCGCGTTGCCCTTCCGCCACTACCCGCCCCCAGTGCTGCCGCACTGCACCGTCGCTCACATAGGGAAGGTAAGCCGAACCCACCTCCTCCTTGACCTGCAGGAACAGCGGATCACCAGGTCCATTGCCTTCCAGGTAGACACAGTAATCGCGGGTGCCCACGCTGCCTGTGCCAACCACTTTGAAGCACACATCAACGGGCCGGTACTGCGCAAAGATATGCCGCCGTTCCGGCAATAAGCCCTCGCTGTATTCCTTCATCGAGGCCAGCACCTGTTGCGCCATCGCGCCGCTGATTCGTGAGAGCACGGGTTTGTTGTCCTGGAAGATGCGGCTCACCGCTTTCCGTGCCGGAATCGTTAAGGCCTCCAATGTGTGCATTGGCGTCGCTCGCTCGGCCTTCATCAAAACGTTCGAGAGAGGCGCGGCACGCATCAGACGATGTACTTGATAGCGGGCGACCTCCAGTATTGGAAGCTTCGCAAAGGTGCGCGCTTGCTTGCAATACGACTCAAGAAATGCGCGCACCGCATCTTTTGCAATACCGTTCTTCGCGCCGGCTTCCCTTCCCGCCAGCACCAGACTCACGGCCAACCGCTTCAGGTCCCACTCAAAGGGTGCGCGCGTGGTTTCGTCAAAGTCGTTGATGTCGAAAACCAGACGCCCATCCGGCGCAGCATAGGCTCCCAGATTGCGCACATGAGCGTCGCCGCAGATCTGGTTTACGATGCCGGTGTTGGGCAGCAGCGCTAAATCCGCCGCCATCACCGGCACAGCTCCGCGAAAGAATCCGAACGGCGAAGCCAGCATGCGCTCATACTTCAGCGGCACCAGCGCCGGCACGCGGCCACCCATACTTTCTTCCAGCAGCTTCAGTGGATCATGGATGCGCAGCTTCGCATCCCAGGAGCCATGCTGCTGCCGCTTGATCTGTTTGCGCCGGGCTTGGCCGTGTTTGCGCCGATGCTCCGAGGGGTCAACGTGTGGAATCGACAAATTCGCCATAGCAGGGCTGAACATACACCCGCAATGCGCTTCACTTCAACGCGCAAAGAAAAATGGCCCCTCGCGAGGCCATTTTCAAGCACCGCGCCGCTTAGCGCAAAGCTCTCTTCTGCGATGGAAACTTCGAGTCAAGATCGAGGTTCAGTTCGAGCACGTTAACCCGAGCCTCTCCCAGAAATTGAAACTGGCGTTCCTCCGTATGTTGGTGAACCAGTTCCAGTGTCTTATCCAGACTGATGCCGCGCTCTTTGGCTATGCGTGGTGCCTGGAACTCGGCATTGGCGGGGCTGATGTCCGGGTCCAAACCGGAACCCGAGGTGGTTACATAATCCACAGGAATTGGCTTTGCCGGGTTCTCGCTCTGCGCAGCAGCCACGTCGGTCTTCACGCGATCCACAAGCTTCTGGTTCGTGGGCCCAAGGTTCGAACTGCCGGAGTTGGCGGCGTCATATCCGTTCCCCGCTGCCGATCCCCGCGGATGAAAATACCCGGCTCCGGTAAAAGGCTGCGCTATGATTCGCGAACCAATCACCTTGCCATTTTGCGAAATCAGCTGCCCATTCGCTTTGTATGGAAAGAGCACCTGCGCCAGTCCCGTGACCACAAGCGGATATACCAGCCCCAGAAGAATCGTTGTAACCACCGTCATCAAAATCGCACTAATCAGATTGCGTTTCATGATTCACCTTCCGCCCTATGCCAGCCCTGCGTGTGTAATCAAAATGTCGATTATCTTGATGCCGATAAAGGGCGCAATAATTCCGCCTACGCCGTAGATGAGCAGGTTGCGGCGCAGCAATGCCGCTGCGCCCATCGGACGATACTTGATTCCCTTCAACGCCAGTGGGATCAGCATAACAATGATGAGCGCGTTGAAGATTACCGCTGACAGGATTGCCGACTGCGGCGTCTTCAGGTGCATAACATTCAGCGCGTTCAGCACCGGAAATGTTGCGGCAAACATCGCCGGAATGATCGCGAAGTATTTTGCTACGTCATTGGCGATCGAGAACGTTGTCAGAGCGCCGCGCGTCATAAGCAGTTGTTTTCCGATGCCGACGATTTCAATCAGCTTGGTCGGATTCGAGTCGAGATCGACCATGTTCCCGGCTTCCTTCGCTGCCTGCGTGCCTGAATTCATCGCCACGCCCACGTCGGCCTGCGCCAGTGCAGGAGCGTCGTTGGTGCCGTCGCCCGTCATCGCCACCAGCTTTCCTTCGGATTGCTCTTTGCGAATCAGATCCATCTTGTCCTTCGGCGTAGCCTGGGCAAGAAAATCATCCACACCGGCTTCACGCGCAATGGCCGCTGCCGTCAATGGGTTGTCGCCGGTGATCATCACCGTGCGAATGCCCATCAGACGAAGCTGGTCGAAGCGTTCGCGCATTCCACCCTTTACAATGTCCTTCAACTCGATCACTCCAAGCGCACCGCGTTGCCGCTCCGCCACCACCAGCGGCGTACTTCCGGCGCGGGCGATGGAATCCACCAGTTCCCGAACCTCGGGCGCAAACACGCCTGAGTTCTCCTGCACGTAGCGCTCAATGGCATCCACGGAGCCCTTACGAATCTGGAAGCCATTCAGGTTCACACCGGACATTCTGGTCTGAGCGGTGAATGGAACAAACTCGGCGTTGTGATCATGGAGTTCGCGGCCACGGAGGTTGTACTTCTCCTTCGCCAGTACCACGATGGAGCGGCCCTCCGGCGTTTCGTCCGCGAGCGAGGAGAGCTGCGCCGCGTCGGCCAGCTCCGCGTCGGAAACTCCCGGCGCCGGAACAAAGCGCGAAGCCTGCCGATTGCCCAACGTGATGGTTCCTGTCTTATCAAGCAACAAAGTGTTGACATCGCCCGCGGCTTCCACAGCGCGTCCCGACATGGCGAGTACGTTGTGCTGCACCAGCCTGTCCATGCCCGCAATTCCAATTGCCGAGAGCAGGCCGCCAATCGTTGTGGGGATCAGACACACCAGCAGCGAGACCAACACAAATATTGTTTGGGGCGCGTTGGAGTAGATGGCAAACGGTTGCAGCGTGACCACTGCCAGCAGGAAGACGATGGTAAGCCCGGCTAGAAGGATGTTCAACGCAATTTCGTTTGGCGTTTTCTGTCTCTCGGCGCCTTCCACCAGTGCAATCATGCGATCCAGAAAAGTCTCGCCGGGATTGGAGGTGATCTTGATCTTGATCTGATCAGAAAGCACGCGCGTGCCACCGGTCACGGCCGAACGATCGCCGCCCGACTCGCGAATCACCGGAGCCGACTCGCCTGTGATCGCGGACTCATCGACCGACGCGATGCCGTCGATGATTTCGCCGTCTCCAGGAATGAACTCACCGGCAGAGACCAGCACGATGTCCTGCGCCCGCAGAATCGAGCTCGCGACCTGTTCCACTGTTCCGTCGGCCGCCAGCCGATTTGCCACGGTCTCCGAGCGAGCCTTGCGCAACGTATCTGCTTGCGCCTTGCCGCGCCCCTCAGCCATGGCTTCGGCGAAGTTGGCAAACATTACGGTGAACCACAACCAGAGCGTGATTTGAAGATTGAACTTGAACGCTTCATGCGGGCGCAGAATCAGTAAAATCGTGGTGATTACGCTGCCTATCTCAACCACGAACATGACGGGATTACCCATCATCTTGCGCGGATTGAGTTTGAGCACGGAATTAATGGCCGCGCCGCGGACAATAGTTGGATCCCAGATAGACTTGCGGCTTTTCGATGTGCTCGACATGATTTTCTCAGAAGGCCTTTCCAGCATTCATCATCAGGTGCTCAAGAATTGGACCAAGGCTGAGCGCGGGGAAAAAAGTCAAAGCGCCCAGGATCAGGATGACTCCGATCAGCAGAGTGCTGAACAGTGGAGTCGTAACCGGAAACGTGCCGACCGACGGCGGAGTGTATTTCTTTTGCGCCAAACTGCCGGCGATGGCCAGCATCGGAATCTTCATCAGGAATCGCCCACCCAGCATCGCAATGCCAATCGTAATGTTGTACCAGGGTGTGTTCGCATTCAAACCGCCGAAAGCCGATCCGTTGTTTCCCGCCGCCTCGGTAAATGCATAGAGAATCTCGGAAAGCCCGTGCGGCCCCGGATTGGCGATAGACGACGTGCCGAAAGGCTTGATGCTGGAAATCGCGGTAAATATCAAAATGATGAGAGGAAAGATGAGAGCGAATAACATTGCCAGCTTCACCTCATACCCCTCAATCTTCTTGCCCAGATACTCCGGCGTTCGCCCAACCATCAAGCCTGCAATGAAGACGGTCAGAATGACGAAAATCATCATGCCGTACATGCCCGAGCCGACACCGCCGAAGATGACCTCACCCAATGAGATGTTGACCAGTGGAATCATTCCGCCCAGGGGAGTGAACGAATCGTGCGAGCTATTCACCGCACCGCAACTAGTGTCCGTGGTAACCGTAGCCCAGAGCGCGGAATTGGCGATGCCGTTTCGCACCTCTTTGCCTTCCATGTTTCCGCCGGGCTGCATCGTGCTCGCATGTTGGTCCACGGCGTGCAAAAGCGGATTGCCTTGTGCTTCCGCCCAGTAAGCGACCGTAACACCCGCCAGGAAGAGTACTGCCATGGCGCCCCAAACCGCCCAGCCATGCCGTAGCGAGCCGGTCATGTGACCCAGGGTGTAGGTGAGCCCGGAGCCGATGGCGAAGATGGCAAACAGCTCAATCAGATTTGTGAGCGGAGTCGGGTTCTCAAATGGATGCGCACTGTTGGCGCCGAAGAAACCGCCGCCGTTAGTGCCAAATTCCTTGATGAACTCCTGCGAGGCCACCGGCCCTTGCGCAATGGTCTGATCGGAAACCGTGTCCATGACAGGCTTGCCATCAGTGCCCACCGTGGGTTTCCCATCCGTACCCAGGTGCGGAACCGCCTGCGGCTCCACGATCTTTACTGTGTCGTATGACTTCAGGTTTTGTACAACTCCCTGCGACACCAGCACCAGCGCGCCAACCACGCAAAACGGCAACAGCACCCACAGGCAGCCACGCACCAAATCGACCCAGAAGTTTCCTATCGTCTTCATCTCGCGCCGCGCGAGGCCGCGAATAAACGCAATCGCCAGCGCAATACCAGTCGCTGCCGAGACAAAGTTGTGATACGCCAACCCTGCCATCTGGGTGAAATAGCTCATTGTGGTTTCACCCGAGTAGGCCTGCCAGTTCGTATTTGTGGTAAACGACGCTGCGGTGTTCCACGCTAAAGCCGGAGGATTGACGCCTCCGAACTTTTGCGGATTGAATGGCAGATAGCCCTGCATGCGCTGCATGAGATAAAGCAGCAACATCGAAACCACGCTGAACAGCAGCATGGCAATCGCGTACTCCGTCCATGCCATTTCGTGCTCTTCATCCACAGCAGTCACGCGGTAGATGAGCTTCTCGACTGGCCGCAACACCGGGTCCAGAAACGTCTTCTCGCGGTTGAAGACGCGCGCCATGAATATGCCTAGCGGCTTAGTAACGGCAAAGACGAGCAACAGAAAAAATGCAATTTGCAACCACCCGTTGAGGGTCATATTAGAACTTCTCCGGACGAAGCAGTGCGTAGAACAGGTACACCAACACCAGTGCGGTCACCGCAAGCATTACTATCGTTTCCATGTTCATCTCCCTTACTTGATCCGTTCACAGAAATGAACGTAGCCGATTGACACCGCAAAGAAGACAATCGTGATTACCACCATACCCAGATCCTGCATCTTTGCTCCCCCGGCCTGCAGCCATCCTCGCAGGCAAAAGCTACTCACATACTTTTCAATTTGAAGTGATGTGGGATAAATCCGGGCTAAAGAGTTTCTAAAAAGTTCCTAAACGCTCGCTTCAGCAACCACACTCTTTGCCCTCACTACCACCGGAGAACTCAGCAACTGCCGGCAATGATCCGGGAACGCTGGTCAGATTGGTGGTGCGCAGATCAAGCAGTGCGAGCCGGGTAGCAGCAATCATTCGGCTACGCTCCTGCGGCGAAAGCTCTCGCCAGTCCAGGCTTGAGGCGCTCAGGCCAAAGTCGGGCGCCAACGCTTCGCTGTAGTGGTGGAACAACTTCGCGAGACTTTCCGGTGAAACATTTTCAACAGACATATATTTTTCTAGGCTTCCTTGAGGTGCGCACTTTTCTTCGATTGATGAAACACACCTGCAGAGGCTGGATGCGCTCCAATCGCCAGCCTCGATCTGGAGTAAACCAGCGTAATAGCTCGCGCCGCAGCTGCGGATCGAACTTCAGCTGAAGTTGGAATGCGACGGGTGAAGGCGCGCATCACCTCCTCTGCGGGACGCTTTGGTTGAGACCTGATCTCGGAGTCAATTGCGAAGAAGAAGCGCAGCAAAAACATCACGGCTATCAGGCAGACAGAAAGAAATGCAGTCAGCACCAACATTCGAACCTCCCGGACCAGGCGGAGCTATTCGCTCGTCCAGCCTTCAGTTCGATTGGATATCATGAGGCCTAAAGCACGAATAAAGAGTTCCTTAATATTCCCTAAATGCAGAGACAACACGCCGCCGACGGTGTGAACCGGTGGTCAAAGAGCGCTTGCAATTCACCGCAGCGGGTGCGATGAGCGAGCTGATTCTGCCCCCCAGGGTTCAAAGCGATAACCCACCCATTTCTCGGTGACGAGGTAGCGCACAGAGTTATCTTCCGGCTCCAGCTTCTTCCGAAGATGATTCATGAACACGTGCAGATACTCCGGCTGCTGCGTGCTCATCCCCCCCCAAACCGCAGCCAGCAGTGTGTGATGGGTAATTACCCTTCCGGGGTTTTTCGCCAGGTAGCTGAGTAGATCGAATTCCTTTGGAGTCAGCCGCGCTTCGCGGCCTCGCACCGTCACCAGCCTGGTAAGCAGGTCAATGTGAAAATCCCCGGCCTCGATCTTGCTTTCGTTTTCGTCTTGCAGCGGACGCATCGCCCGACGCAATGTCGCGCGGACCCGGGCCTCCAGTTCATTCACATTGAATGGCTTAGTGACGTAGTCGTCAGCCCCGGCATCGAGAGCCTCAATCTTAGGTTTCTCTTCGCCGCGAACCGAGAGCACAATGATGGGGATCGTGGACTTGCTGCGTATTCTGCGGCATAGCTCCAGTCCTCCCATATTTGGCATCGACAGGTCGGTAATTACCAGGTCTGGAATCCACTCGCGCATTACTTCCAGTGCTTCGTCGCCGTCACTTGCCGTCCGCACGTTGTAGCCGTGACTGGCGAGAGCCGTCCGCAACACGCGAGTAATCTGCGATTCGTCATCGACGACGAGAATGTTACGCTGCGGTTCCTGCATGGAAGTTGTCACTTGGGCTCCTGGGTTACGATATGCACATCCACAACCGGTGCATCGCGAAGAAAATCGTGAATGGCCGAAAGATAGAGAAATTTTCTCCATCCAGTCAACGCCGAGCGGCCAAAGACGACTTGGGTAATATGCCTCTCGCGCACGATCTTGGCAACCTCGAACGCAACCTTCTTTCCCTTCGCTTTTACGATCTGCGCTCCCAGATTCTCAGCAAAGCGAAGATTTTCCTCCAGGGTCCGCCGGTGTTCGGGAGCATCGTCCCGGCCAATGTCCACGTAGATGACAAAGAACTCCGCGCCTATCTGTTGCGCCATCCTTCCGGTACGCGCGATCAGATATTGCGCAATGGGATTGGAACTGATGCACACCGCAATCCGCTCCGTGATCGGAGTGCGATTCTCGATGTGCTCTTTCTCCATGTAGCGTTCAAGACTGTGATCCACCACATTGCCAACTTGGCGCAGAGCCAACTCGCGCAGGGCAATGAGGTTTCCGGGGCGGAAGAAGTTCGACAATGCACGATCGCTTCGCTCCAGCGGATAGATATCGCCGCGTCTCATCCGGGCCTGGAGAGCTTCCGGAGTCACGTCCGATAAAACTATTTCGTCCACACGCTGCATCACCCAGTCGGGAACCGTCTCGCGCACGATCACGCCGGTAATGCGTCCCACCATCGGCGTGACGCTTTCAATGTGCTGCACGTTCATCGTCGAGATCACGTCGATCTGTGCATTCAGCAGATCCATGACGTCTTCGTAGCGCTTGCGATGCCTGCCGCCTTCGATGTTGGTATGAGCCAGCTCATCCACGAGCACGATCTCCGGATGCAACTGCAAGATCGCATCCACGTCCATTTCGTCGAACGTCGTTCCCTTGTAAACAAGCTGTTTTCGAGGCACAATTGGCAACCGTCCGGCGAGCTCCGCAGTCGCCGGCCGGCCGTGGCTCTCCACAACACCGATCACGACATTTTCACCCCTGCTGTAGCGCCGAATCCCCTCGCTCAACATGCTATAGGTCTTGCCGACGCCGGGAGCGTAGCCGAGAAAGAGCTTAAAAAGCCCTCGTTTCTTCGTTGGCGCGGTTTCTTCCAGCCACTGTTCGGGTGTCTTCTGCATACCGCGCCTATTGTCAAGCAAGAGCCAGGAATTGTCGAATGAGCTACAATTCCGAGCTGTGAACAAGCTCTTACAGATTCGAGCCGTCCGTTATCTGTTCTGCTGCGTAATTGTCGCTGCACTGGTTCCTCTCTGCCAGTTCATGCATGCCAATTCCAGCACCGTCGGGTTCGCATTCCTTCTCGCCGTGCTGGCGGTCTCGGCTGCGTGGGGACTGCGCTGCGCGATCTTTCTTTCCGTAATTGCAACCCTGGCATACAACTTCTTCTTCCTGCCTCCGATCGGCACCTTCACCGTCGCCGATCCTCAAAACTGGATTGCACTCTTCACCTTTCTGCTCACTGCCGTGATCGCCAGCCAGCTCTCCGAACGGGCGCGGCGCGAGACCGCGAATGCGGATAACCGCCGCCGCGAATTGGAACAACTCTACGCCTTCAGCCAGCAGATGCTGACCGCTGACAATGTGCTCGGACTGGTAAATGCCATTCCCGTCAAAGTAGTGGATATCTTCGGCGCTACTTTTGCCGGAATGCTCTCCGTGCACAGTAGAAAGACTTACTATTCGGACCTGCGGGCACAAGAACTTATCTCCAGCGAGGATCTGCAACGCGTCAGCAGCCGCGGTGAGCCGGTCCACGATACCGGTAAAGGCCTTCGCATCCGACCGCTGCGCATTGGTCTTCGCTCAGTGGGAGCTCTCGCCATCATCGGCGGAGACCTTTCGCCCGAGAGTATGGAGGCCATCGGCAGCCTGGTTGCTATCGCCATCGAACGTGCCGGCGCCGTGGAAAAGCTCGCCCATTCGGAGGCCGGGCGCGAGAGCGAACGGCTGCGTTCCATTCTCCTCGATTCAGTCACACACGACTTTCGCACGCCTCTTACGGCCATCAAGGCTTCGGCGCAGTCGCTCCTTGGCGACGGTGAGCTCGACGAAAATGCGCGCAAAGAGCTGCTAACCGTGATAAACGAGGAGAGCGACCGGCTGGATAGGCTGGTCGGCGAGGCCGCGCAGATGGCTCAGCTCGACGCCCACGCCGTTGAACTAAACATCGAACCGCATCACATCAGCGAAGCCATCGATGCCGCTCTTGAGACCAATCAAAATACTCTTGCCCAGCATGAGGTGAAGGTAGAGGTTAGCGAGCGCTTGCCCCTTGTGAACATGGACCTGCGCCACACCGAGGAGATTCTTTCTCAACTCCTTGATAATGCAGGCAAGTATTCACCTCGCGGCACGCCCATCACAATCACGGCGGAGGTTCAGGGAAAGATGCTGGTCACCAGCGTTGCGGACCAGGGACCGGGAATCGATAGCATCGACCAGAACCTGATCTTCGATAAGTTTTACCGCGGACGCGGCCAACGCCAGAGCGTGCAGGGCACAGGAATGGGCCTCGCCATCGCCAAGGCAATTGTGGAAGCACACGGCGGCACAATCTCACTGACGACCCAGCCGGGCCGCGGCTCCGTGTTCTCCTTCACGCTGCCGCTCACCCGTTGAGCCGCTCTGTTCCTGTCTGCGTGGGCTTTTCGCATTTCTGATGGGATTAGTTTTTGCGATGAGGTATTGACATCGAAGCCCTGAATGGCAGAGCATTTTAGAAACCGACCGGACCGGTCGGTTTTTTCCATCAACTCGATTTTTTCAAATCAAAAGGAGTCTCCCTTGGCCACTATCTTTTACGCCCATGACGCCAATCCCGACGCGCTTAAGCGCAAAACCATCGC
>Ga0181520_10000669_pt1 | contig 73849 bp, 59 predicted proteins | sample PEATcosm2014_Bin_29_FD_132451 | JGI IMG/M metagenome (GOLD analysis project Ga0181520, IMG submission 132451) | Peatland microbial communities from MTU Mesocosm Facility, Houghton, MI, USA - PEATcosm2014_Bin02_30_metaG | ecosystem: Environmental > Terrestrial > Soil > Wetlands > Peat | place... | reverse complement strand
GTTGAGATCCCGGTCCTCAACCCAGACTCTTCCCAGGAAACGGCCTGCCCCGGAATGTGGCTTCGGGGTTACGTCAATCACAATGCAGCGCAGATCGCCGAGAAACTCACGCCCCTGGTAGTCAAAGGAGTAGTGCTCCCGATCCAGTCCGCGCATATCCATCATCATCATCCATGAAAAGCCCTGCGCCACGAAATCGGACTTGACGCCTTTCACGTTGTGCAAGGCACGGCTGAGGAATCCGGGCTCCGGATGGAATGAAGTATCGTCCATGGTCTTCTTGAATCCAACGCGGTTCAAGAAGTACTGGTCGCCGTAGGGTACCAGCCCGAGCTCCTTGTCCGGACGCATCTTCTGCAGGTAGGTTTCCACCAGTGGGGAATAGCTGCGCAGGGCTTTGGTATTTTCGGCTTCACGGGCAAGCACGCGATCGACCACGCGGTCGAAGGCTGTGGTTGCCGTAGCGGGCGCGGGCTGCTGTTTTGCAGCAAAGGCGCTGCTGGTGATCGCAAGTACGATTCCTAGCAGCAGGTACTTCACTCGTCGTTCCATCTTCATTCCTCAATCAAGCTCGTCTTATGACAGCTGGAAAACTATGTGTAAGGTTGCGGTGGAATCAACCGGATGACCATCGCGCATCGCCGGGGTGAACTTGACGCCTTGCGCCGCATGCAGTGCGGCTTCATCCAGCCCGTGACCGAGCCCGCGTACCACCTTCAGGACGCGAATCTGTCCGTCTGCGGTGAATACGACGTTCAACAGAACCTCTCCTTCGATCCTAAGCTGGCGAGCCTCCGCGGAATAGACGGGGTTCGGCTTGCTTTGGATTGAGACCGGAGTTGAACTCGCCTGATGGTTCGTGACCTTCCCCTGTCGTGGCGTATCAACAATCGGGGCGGCCGTTGCGTTCACAAAGGACGTGGTCTGGATACGGCCCTGGCTGGCACTTCCACCGCGTCCGCCGCCGCCCTGCACGGCAACGCCATTGCCGAACCCTGCGCTGGCAACCGTTCCACGAGCGCCCGAGGCGCCGCCGCTTCCATTGCCATGGCCGCCACCGGCGGGAAGGTCGAACGAACCTACGGTGGCGATATTCGACCGGCTGTTGCCGTGCACGTTAGCGGGAACTCCATTCGGATCACCGAATCCGCCGGTTTGCACTTTGCCAGGAGCAATCTTTTGCAATGTCAAAGCCGCCGAACTCCCCCCGAAGGTATTTGTGGCAACAATCCTGCTTGTGGCCTTTGGCCCAGGGACAGCGCTCAACGCCTTGGAGTCGAACTTCGGCGCAGCCACGGCAATAAGTTGGGGCTGCGGAACTTCGGCAATCCTGACTTGCTGCACGCGCTGCGGCTGGTGAACTTGCAGAACCGGAGGCTGGATCTTTGAAATGATTGGCATGGGCACGGTGATGCGCTCGGGCTCAAGCCTGCTTACGCGCCGTGCAATCTTCGCCTGTACGGTCGGCGGCGCGGTTTTCAGTTCCGGGGCTACCAGATCCACGTACTTCGCTGCCGCCGGTCCGAGTTTGGGAGCTGTGACCGTGAAAGCCAACAGTGCTGCCACCGCAATCGCCTGTACGATGTAGCTTGCCGCAAATACACCCCAGCGCTTCTCCTTTGGACCTTTCCTAAGATCCAAGAACAAAGGCCTGATGTCTGCGACTCGTCTTTCCGCTACGTAGGTGCTCATCCCATCCCCATTCTTTGGTGCCGCTATACGCGGTGCTCACAACGGGACTAAGAGATTCAGCCTAACTTGTGGCCTACGGATAGTCATTAAATCAAAGTCGAGAGTAGAAGTAATTATATTTCAAAGCACATTAGCGTACGTACAGCGTAATACTTAGTACGCCTCTGAGACTCTTCCTAGTACCAGTTAAGTACCTAAAAATCTCGAAACGGGTAGAAATATTCATAATTGAAAATACGGACAGAATTGCATCACGACAACCAGCTACTCCCAAATCATGGGGCTCCCGCTGCACCGGGTCAAGTTACCAGAGTTGTACTGCTCCGAGATTTTGGTTACTCCCCGATTACCTTAATGAGAACTCGTTTGTCGCGACGGCCATCAAACTCGGCATAGAACACTCTCTGCCAGGGTCCCAGGTCCAACCTGCCCCCGGTCACCGGGACAATCACCTGGTGGTGTACCAGCATGGATTTCAGATGTGCGTCCCCGTTGCTTTCACCCGTCTGGTGATGTTTGTATGCCGGATCTCTCGGCGCCAGGGTTTCGAGCCACTTGTCAATGTCTTCGATCAATCCCTCCTCGTTATCGTTGACATAGACTCCGGCGGTTATGTGCATAGCCGACACCAGGGCAAGACCATCCTGGATGCCGCTCTGCCGCACAATTTTTTCCACTTGGGGAGTGATGTGCACGTACTCGTGCTCATGGCGAGTGTTGAAGGTCAGATATTCAGTATGCGATTTCATGTCACGAGTTTAAGTCAGAACCGTGAATCCAGCTCCGGCGAGGCGATGGCGAGCAGGTTATAATGCCCCGCAATGAGCGAACAGGACGAACTTCGCGCGCTGCGTGACCTAGTGGCGCAACTCACCGGACGCGTCTACCGCCTTGAGCAGTTGATGCACGCTCCATCATCCCCGCTCACGCCAGCAAAGCCCGCTCCCGAACCTGCTCCACGGGCGCCGCAGTTAGAGACGCCCTCGACCATCTCCGCACCCGCTCCAGACGTGCGCTTGGAAACCGTCACGCCGCCGCCGGACTCACTCGAGCGCCGTATCGGTTCGCAATGGCTCAACCGCATCGGCGTCGTCGCCGTACTCGTCGGAGTCTCCTACTTTCTCAAACTTGCCTTTGACAACGGATGGATCGGTCCCGGTCTGCGGGTGCTCATCGGACTGATCGCCGGAGTGGGCCTGAGCTGGTGGAGCGAGCGCTTCCGCCGTCCCAACTCACTGGCGTTCTCCTACTCCTTGAAAGCCGTGGGAGCAGGCATTCTCTATCTCTCGCTCTGGGCGTCATTCCAGCTCTATCACCTGATTCCCGGAGCCATCGCCTTTCTGGCGATGATGTTGGTGACGGCGGCCACGGCGGGGATCTCGATTGCGCAGGATGCCGAACTGCTGGCCGGACTCGCGCTGCTCGGTGGCCTGCTGACGCCGATCCTCTGCGGGACTCATGAGAATCGTGAAGCCACGCTGTTTGCCTACCTGCTGCTGCTCTCCTTCGGCGCCTTCGTTTTGCAGCGGGTCAAGCCCTGGCCTCGCATTCTCTTCGGAGCCTTCCTTGGCAGCTTTCTCCTGGGCGCGGCGTGGTATGACAACTATTACAGCGATGACCAGTTCGCGGAGTCGCTGCTGTTATTCACCTTGCTGTTTGCACTCTTTGCCGTGGCTCCGCTCTATGCCATGCTTGAGCCGGAGCGTGACCGCACCAGCCAGCAGACCGGGTTGCTGCTCGCAATTTTCAACGCCGCAGCCTACTTCTCCGCCGTCTATTCGCTACTGGAGACCTCGGGAACATCCGTCCAATCGCGAGCCTCGGCCTATGCCCTCGGGCTCGCCCTCGTGTACGTGGCGCTCGCCGTGGCCATCGATCGCCGGGTTGCCGAGCATCCCGGAGTCGAGCGCCTTCTGCCCGTCGTACATTACGGGATCGCGGTCGCGTTTCTCACCATTGCGATTCCGCTCAAGCTGCATGAGCGTTGGATTACGCTGGCTTGGCTGCTGGAAAGCGCACTGGTTTTCTGGGTGGGAGCCAGCACGGGCCGCCGCTTGGTGAAGCTATTTGCCACCGTGGTCTTTGTTCTCGGCCTGCTGCGCCTGCTTACGCTCGATCTCTGCAACTGGGGAGTGCAGCCGCCGGTCTTTAACGCCCGCTTTGCAACCCTCGCCGTCGCCATAGCCGTGCTGCTCTGGATGATCTATCTCGACTATCGTTCACCGCATCGCTTGTCCGGCAATACCGCCATGGCCGTAGCCGTGGTGGTGGTGAATCTCCTCGCCCTGTTCGTAGTCGGCATGGAGATTCACGACACCTTTGAACTTCGCCAGAGACTTTTGTACGCCGACCCCGAGGCGCGCCATGCGCTGCAAATCCTCTGCGGCTTCTCCTATTCGGCGATGATTATGTTTTACGGCGCGGGGCTGATGTGGTTGGGCTTTGCTCGCCGGTCGGCACTGCTGCGTTGGCAGGCCATTCTGCTGATCGCGGCAACGGTCATCAAGGTGTTTTTGTTCGATGTCTGGGGACTCGATCACGGCTGGCGCGTCCTCAGCTTCATTATCCTGGGCGCTCTGTTGCTGGCAGTTTCCTATGCCTACCAGCGCGATTGGATTGGCTTGCAACGCCCGCGCTCCGGCTGAAGTGCGGTCCGCTGAATTGCAATCTAAAGTCCCGAATCAGCACTCGGACATTCTCTCGCGTGCCCGCCGGTTCGCAGGACTCAGCATTCTCGCGCATCTAAACCAGCATGAGTCCGCGTTCGTTGCGTCTCCTCGCCATCTCCGCCCTCGGCCTGCTGACCGTGCTCTTCCTGTTTTCTTATTCGCACGACAGTCGTGCCGCCGCCCAAGCCTCTTCCGCCTTTTCCGACTACCGTTCGCAGTCGCCGGGGCAGAGCCATCACATCACTTTGCAGGAGCTTCCGCAGCCCTACGCCACGCCTTCCGCCGATATGGCTTCGCATGTGATTGCGCGTCCGGCGAACGCATGGCCCAAGGTGCCGGCGGGGTTTTCCGTGCAACTCTACGCTACCGGATTCCATAATCCCCGGCTGATCCGTGCGGCTCCCAACGGAGATGTCTTTCTGGCGGAGAGCCAGCCCGGAAACATCAAAGTCATGCGCGGGATCGACGCCAAGGGCGGCGTGCAGCAGGTGGAGACCTTCGCCACCGGCCTCGACAAACCATTCGGCATCGCGTTCTATCCGCCCGGTCCCGATCCGCAGTGGATCTACGTCGGCAACACCGGCTCGGTTGTGCGCTTCCCTTATCGCAATGGAGACTTGAAAGCTCGCGACGCGGCGCAAAAGATTTGCGATCTTCCTGGCGGCGGATTGCTGCGCGGCGGCGGCCACTGGACACGCGACATCGCTTTCTCGCTCGACGGCAAAATCATGTTCGTCTCCGTCGGCTCGCACTCCAACGACGATGACTCCGACACTCATCCCGCCGAAAAGAACCGTGCCGATATTCTCCAGTTCAATCCCGATGGCAGCGGCCAGAAGATCTTTGCCTCAGGCATTCGCAACGCTGTCGGCATCGCCATTCATCCTAGCAGCGGAGAGCTCTGGGGCTCGGTGAATGAGCGCGACGAACTGGGAGACAACCTTGTTCCCGACTACATCACCCACTTCCAGCCCAACGGCTTTTACGGATGGCCGTGGTGGTACATGGGAGGCGTGCAAGACCCGCGTCACAAGGGCAAGCATCCCGAGTTGAAGGACAAAGTAACTACCCCGGATGTTCTTATCCAGCCGCATAACGCCTCGCTTGAGATGCTCTTCTACGAATCACGCCAGTTTCCGCCGCAGTATCGCGGCGATATCTTCGCCTCCGAGCACGGCTCCTGGAACCGTGCCGTCCGCACCGGATACGAAGTGATCCGTGTCCCCATGCATGGTGGAAGCCGCGCCGATGGCAGCTACGAAGACTTTGTTACCGGCTTCGTTACTCCCGAGGGCGAAGTCTGGGGGCGGCCCGTGGGCATAGCCGTGGCCGCCGATGGCAGTCTGCTGGTCAGTGACGATGCCGGCGAAGTGGTCTGGCGCGTGAGCTACGGAGGAAAATAGCGCGCTAAATGGCAGCGTAAAGATGGTGCCACATCTGCGTCCTGCCGTTGGACGCAAATGTGGGAACGAGGTTGCGCCTTCTGCCCGTAGAACTTTGAATCCTGCTAACTGTCCAGCTCGGAAATCCACTCGGGAGGCTTTAATATCTCTCGCGGCTTCGGACCGTCGGCCGGACCTACGATCCCGTCGCGCTCCATCAAGTCGATCAGGTGGGCGGCGCGTCCGTAACCAACGCGCAGACGGCGCTGGATCAGCGACGTGGACGCCTTGCCAAACTCGAAGACCAGCCGCACCGCATCGTTGTAGAGCGGATCATTGTCGTCGCCGTCGCCTTCCAGTCCGCCGTCTTCCTTCACACTGTTGCCATCTTCCTTGGGAGCTGCCAGGAAGCCGTGTTCGTACTGGGCCGTGGCCTGGGCCTTCCAGAATTCAACCGTGGCGGCGATTTCCTTTTCGGTCACAAACGGAGCGTGCGTGCGCAGTACCCGCGATGAGCCGCTCGGCAGGTAAAGCATATCTCCGCGTCCCAGCAGACACTCCGCGCCGTTCGCATCCAGAATCGTGCGTGAGTCTATCTTAGTCGCCACCCGGAACGACATTCGCGCCGGAAAGTTCGCCTTGATCAATCCGGTGATGACATCGACGGAAGGCCGCTGGGTCGCGAGGATCAGGTGAATCCCAATGGCGCGTGCCATCTGCGCCAGCCGCGTAATCGACTCTTCCACGTTGGCGCCGTCCACCATCATCAGGTCGGCCAATTCGTCCACGATGATGACGATGTAGGGCAGCGGTTTTTCTTCCGTACCGTCTTCAAACAGCGATGGCGTGTAGCCCTCTTCAAAGAGCCGGTTGTACTGGTCGATGTTGCGCACACCCTTTTGCGCCAGCAGCTTCAAGCGATGTTCCATCTCACGCACCGCATTACGCAGCGCGTTGCTGGCCAGCTTGGGTTCGCTGATGATCGGCGTATAGAGGTGGGGCACGCCATCGTAGTTGGTCAGTTCCACCCGCTTCGGGTCTACCAGAATCAGGCGCACCTGATCGGGCGTGCTCTTGTAGAGCAGCGACATGATGAACGCATTGATGGCCACTGACTTGCCGCTGCCGGTCGATCCGGCGATCAGCAGGTGTGGCATCGAGTTCATCTCCGTGGTCATCAAGCGCCCGTTGATGTCTTTGCCCAGGGCAATCGTGAGCTTTGATTTCGAAGCGGAGAATTCAAGGCTCTCCACTACTTCGCGCAGCCAGATGGTCTCGCGCTTTTCGTTCGGAACCTGGATGCCGACGGTGGATTTTCCCGCGACCCGCTCGATCAGGATGCTCTCGGCGCGCATGGCAAGGCAAAGGTCGTCCTGCAACCCGACAATTCGGCTGTACTTGATGCCCGCATCGGGCTTGAACTCGAAGGTGGTTACCACCGGGCCGGGATTGATCTGCACCACCGAACCCATCACGCCGAACTCTTCGCACTTCCGGGTCAGGGTCTGCGCCAGTTCCTTCAACTCCTGCTCGTCGTAGGCCTGCCGCGCCTCCGGACGATGCAACAGAGTGCTCGATGGCAGCTTCCACGAACCTTGCTGCTTGGGCATCGTGGTGCGCGTCTGGGTGCGTGCCTCATCCGCCCGGACGCCGATCGCAATACCTCCGCGCGGGCCGGTCTCGGTGGCTGCCACGGGTGCGTCATATTCATTCCGCGGCGCCTGTTCGCGTACGGCCTCGGCCTCCATCCGTTCAATTCCCGACAACTCGCGCGCTTCGTCGTGCGCCGGTGGACGATTCGACGGCAAAGGATAAGTACGCTCCACCTCGCGCTCCCGTTCCAAGACTGCCGGGGCTTCGTCGGAAACTTCGGATTCTGCAATCGGCTGCGCAGCCAGCGCGACGGGCGCAGTCGGCAGGGAAGAGACAGCCGCAGGACCAGTGCGTGCCGCCGATTCCGCAAGCCGCGCTTTCGCCGCCGCCTGTTCCTGCTTCTCGCGCAGCCGCTGCTTCCTGGCCAGCAGCTTTAGCTCATGAGCTTTGGCCCTCCCCTTCCGCCAATCCTGGAAACGGTCGCGCAGGGCGTAGAAGAACGTGAAGCGCGTGTGTAGCCAGAGCCGCAGGCTGCTCAAGGAAAACGCCGTTGAGAGATACAGGGCCGCAGCAATCGCCGCGAAAACCACAATGTAGGCTCCGGCATAGTTCAGGTAGTGCACCAGAAGATCGCCCACCAGACGGCCCAGCAGCCCCTCGATCGGAATTGCGTGTACCCAGAGTACGGACCATGGAAGCAGCGCCAGCAGAGCACTGGCAAACGCCATCAGAGCGATCGCCGCAACGGCTTTCACCACCGGATTTTCAACCGGGCGCGAACGTATCCAGCGCACCGCCAGAAACAGCAGCATCACCGGCAGCAGAAAGGCCATCACGCCTGTTGCCTGCAGCAACAGGTCGGCCGAGTACGCGCCCACCAGGCCGATCCAATTGTGCGCCGGGCGTCCAATCGGAGGATTCACCGCCGTATTCAGCGAGCGGTCCAGAGGCGAGTAGGAGGCCAGAGCCAGCAGCATCAGCACTGCCGTTGCAATCAGCAGGATGCCGACCAGCTCATTGAGCCGTTTGCTTTGCGTGGGAACGAACAATCGGGAGAGAACTGTCATATTGGCGTGGAGGACCACGATCGGGCGCAACCATTCTGGCGCGCGGTTACCCGCGCTTTTGCCGTCCGATCAACGCCAGAGCAAGATCATTATGACGCAATCCGACGCAAAAGCGCAGGGCAATCGGCTCAGCCGGTTTACAAGAAGGATTCGCCGCTATCTGAGGGCGAACCAGAGCACCATCGCGCCCACAATAATTCGGTAGATGGCAAAGGGAACAAAGCCGCGGGTCCGCACCCAGTTCATGAACCAGGCAACCACGCCGTAGGCAACCACGAAGCTGACTACGAAGCCGATTGCCAGGGTAATCCAGTTCTGCGAACTCATCGCAAGGTGTCCGATGGCCGCCGGTTCGCCGTGATGCGGTCGCACGCTCTTGAACAGATCGTAGAAGGTCGCCACCACCATGGTTGGAATGGAGAGAAAAAACGAAAACTCCAGGGCCGCCGAGCGCGACATGCCTGCCAACTGTCCTGCGGCAATGGTGGACATGGAGCGTGAGGTTCCGGGAAAGACCGCCGACAGCGTCTGGCAAAGACCGATCCAGACCGCCTGTCCCAGCGACATTTCTTCCACATGATCGGTGTCATGCGCCAGCACGTCGCGGGTGTAGAGCGCATCGACCACCCACATCACCACGCCGCCGATCACCAGCGCAGAGCCCATGATGATCAGGCTCTCCAAATGCTGGCCAATCACCTTGGTCAGAAGAAACGCGGGCGCTGCCGTGCACACAAATGCGATTGCCACCAGGGTCAGGGGATGAGTCAGGACTGTCCGGTCGCCCCGCTCGCCATTGGGAAACGTAGCTATGAACTTTGCGATGCGAGCCCTGAAGTAGATGGGCAGCGTGAGAATCGCACCCAACTGAATCACGATGGCAAACATCTTCCAATAACCGTCGTCGAGCGCAATGCCCAGCAACGATTGGCAAATGCGCAAATGCGCGGTGGAACTGACCGGAAGGAACTCCGTCAATCCCTCAACGATCCCAAGGATTAGAGCGAGAAAGTATTCATGCATGGTGGTACTTCGAGTCTATCAGCTCACAAAAGGAATGGTGAACTCAGCAGGATTGTGCCGCCTTATTCAACTGACGTTCCGTAGACGGGGACGTTGTTCCGCACCATGTACAGCAGGCGCTCGGCCTTGGCATTCCACTCCGGGCTGGCATTCTTTTCGATGGTCTTCTGCGCGGCCGCTTCCGCCCGCTTCTGGGCCTCGGGAATTTTCTTCGATTGCCCCTCGCCGGTGTAGATCGTCATTACTGCGGCCCAGCGGTAGGCAGCGTCGTAATAGGCCTCGGCGCAATTCGGAGAGGCGGGATGCTCATTGGCGTATTTTTCGTAAACCTCGGCCTCCTTTTCAGGACACTTCGAGGCACCCGCCCAATCGCCGCACATTTTATTCTCCAGCATCTGGAAGGCTGCCATGTTCGCCCATTTCGTTCCTGGAAACTTCTTATGCACGAGCCGCATAGCCTGCTCGTCGATAGGCGGCCGGTCCTGCGGGTTCATCAACTTGTGCGAGGGCCGAGACTGCTGGTCTTCCCGGTCGAGTTGCCATTGGATATCAGCCGCGCGATAGAGCGCCTCACCGGCTAGCGGCGACTTCGGAAACAGATCGTAGACCCGGTAGTAGAGCCGCTTGGCATCCGCCGCCGCGTCCTTGCGCCCGTGGCTGCGGCCAGCCTCGTTCTCGCAATCCGCCGCCTCGCCGAAGAGAATTTCGTCGCCCTTGGTGGTCTGCTCGCTGATGTAGCCCTTGTCCAGTATCCATCCCGTCACATTGCGCTCTCCGGTGGCTTCCGGATCGGGACTGTAGGGTGCGTCCATCAGGGTGGCGATCACGTGTACCCAGCCCGGCGTGCGCTCCAGCACCACTGCCTCGCGCCCGCGTTCGGCGGTGGCCAGCTTGGGACTGCTCACGTCCGGAGCCACGTAGATCACCGCCTTGCGAATGACCGTCCCGCGCTCCGCGGCCATGCCCAGGGCGCTGAGCAATGAGAACAGCAGTGTGCTGATCACAACCGCGCACCGCAACCGGATTCGATTCTTTGCAGCGTCACTCCGTGCCAGTTTCGTCATCGTTCCTCCAGCACCTCTGCCACCTGCCGCGGGTCAGCGTTGCCGCCGCTGAGGATGGCAACTGTCTTACCGCTTTTAGGCAATTCCGCGCGATGAAACATCCAAGCAGCCATGGTGACCGCGCCACTGGGCTCGGTCATCAGCCGTGCCCGGGTAATCACCTCCCGCATCGCACGGCGAATTTCCTCCTCGCCGACCGTCACCACGCCGTCCAAGTACGTTGTGAGATGCTCAAAGTTCGCCGCCCCGATGCTCTGGGTGCGCAGTCCATCGGCCATCGTGCTGGCGGCGCTCTCGGCGGCGATGCGCACCACGTGTCCTTGGCGGAGGCTCTGTTGCGCATCGTTGGCCAGCGCCGGTTCCACTCCAATCACCTTGGCCCGGCTGGAACTCAGCTTCAGGGCCGCAGCCACGCCGCCGGAGAGTCCGCCGCCGCCCACGGGCACCAGCACCAACTCCACATCGGGCAGATCCGCAAGAATTTCCAGCCCCGCCGTGCCCTGTCCGGCGATGATCCGGACGTCGTCATAGGGCGGAATCACCACGTAGCCGTGCGCCTCGGACAGTTCCAGAGCCTTATCGCGGCGCTCCTCGCTGCCGCTGCCCACCCTCACAATCTCTGCGCCGAGGGCCGAGACTGCGTCCATTTTCACCCTGGGAGCCGTGTCCGGCATCACGATCACGGCCCGCGATCCCAGCAACCGGGCCGCGTAGGCCACTCCCTGCGCGTGGTTTCCCGAGGAGTAGGTAATCACCCCGCGCGCCCGTTCCTCCGCTGTCAGCGAAGCGATCATGTTGTAGGCGCCGCGCAGCTTAAAGCTGCCAATCGGCTGCAGACTCTCGGCCTTGAAATAGAACTCCTCATGCTGAGTACCAGCGCTCAAGCTTTCTGAATCAAAGCCTTTCGAGTCAAAATAGCGCACCAGCGGCGTATGCACCGCCACGCCCTTGAGCCGCTCCTGTGCCTCACGCAGATTTGTCAGGGTGATCATGGCGTGATGGCTTGCTAATCGCGCAGGGCTTTCGATGTATCCACCAAGTCCAGCATCTCTTTCATCCACTGGATCAGCCGCAGCTTATCCATCACAGTCGCGCCGCCGCCTACCTCTACATGGCCGATGGCGGGAGAGATCAGCGCGGCTTTCAGCACCCCCCGGGGCAGGTCGTGTTCCAGCCACAGCGTCTCGGTGGGAGGCACCACGTTGTCGGATGAGCCGTGCAGCAGCATCACCGGAACATGGATTTTCGCCAGGTAGTGGTGTGGAGAAGCGGCCTCAAGTTCCGGTTCCGCCCGCGCCAGCGCCCGCTGAGTATCGGGCACCAGTGACTTGGTGTCGTGGGCAAAAAGCTGGTCCATCCGTGCTTGTCCACGCTTGCTCAGCTTTTCAGCGTCGGCGTGGGCGGTCGGCAGATCCTCTGACAGCAACGTACGCAGGGTCTCGCGTGCCTGCCGCACATCCTTCGGACGGAAGAAGGCCGAAGCATGAGAGTACGCCGTCACCAGCGAGCCGTACTCGTGCGCCTTCATCTTCAGCACCGTGCCATCGGGAGCCGTCGTCTCATCGGTTTCGAAGAAGTTCAACACGCGGTTCAGGTCGTCGTGTGCGCCGATGGCAATCACCCCGGAGAGCTGCTGCTCGACCGGTTCGTCGCTGGCGGCAATCAATGCCATGCCCCCCGCGAAACTCAATCCCAGCAGTCCCACCTTGGGAGCCCCGCTGCGCCGCGCCAACTCGTGGACCGCGTCACCGATCACGACCGCCGAGCGTTTCGTGATCGTGTAATCCGCCAGGTCGTCCACCTGTGGCGTCAGCACCAGGTAGCCATGCGAGGCCAAGGCCCGGGCGAATCGCCGCAGCCGTGGCTCCTCCATCCCCAGGTAATGCACGCCCGGAACCACCACCAGGGCGCTGGGATGCACGATTCCGATGGGATGATAAATCCGCGCCCGCACCATGTAAATGGACGGATAGGTGATGAGTTCTTCGCTCACCGGATTCGAATCGAAGCCCGTGAGCGGCGACTCGGGCATGTCGGCAATCACCATCAGGATCGAGGTCGCTCGCAGGTGGCTGTAGATCGCCGGCATCACCAAGAGAAAGAGCAGCGGCAAAAAGGGAAGCGCAAGAAGTATGCGCGAATAAGGCTTGGAAGGCCTGAGCCTAGGCGAAGGTTGCGGCGCGGGATGCGCAACCGGTGCTCGCGCCGGTGCTACTGCAGGAGGCATAGAATCTTTTTACCCCGCTTCCCCGTGCAAGGGAAGCCCAATGATATGAATTCATCATTTCATGTGCAGTACCCTTAGAGCATTATTTACGTTGCTTTGTTGTGAAATTTACGCAAAAAGGTGCGCAGGATCTCCCCGCGCACCTCGCCGACTAAAGTCTCTACCTTAAATTTCCACAATGACCGGAATAATTAAGGGCCGTCTCTGCGTATTGCGATTGATGTAGCGCTTCAAATCCACCCGAATTTTTTCCTTGATCATGCCGTAATCGGCTACTTCTTCCTTGGTCGAATGTTCGAGCGTGCGCCGAACCGTGCCGCGGGCTTCTTCCACGAAGCCGTTGTCGTCCGGGGCTCCGGCAAAGCCGCGCATTACGATCTCCGGACTGCCCGCGAGTTTTCCGGTCAGCTTGTTGATGGTCAGAATTGGCATCACGAAGCCGTCTTCGCTCAGGTGCTTGCGGTCACGGATGATAATCTCTTCCACAATATCCGCGTTCGAACCGGAGTCAATGCAGATGCGGCCTACTGGCGCCTCGCCCACACGCCGCGCGCCCAGTTCGTCGAATTCCAGAATGTCGCCGGTCTCGATCATGATGACGTTTCCGACCGCGCCCTTCATCGCACCCGCCATTTCGGCATGGCGCTTCAACTGCCGGTATTCGCCGTGAATCGGAATAAAATAGCGCGGCCGCACCAGGTTGATGATCATCTTCAACTCTTCCTGGCTGGCGTGTCCGCTGACATGCACGGGCGGCTTGGAGCCGTCGTCATAGATAACCTTGGCGTCACGCCGGAACAAGTGGTCGATGACGCGGTAAATCGCTTTTTCATTGCCGGGAATCACTCTCGAGCTCAGTACCACGGTGTCGCCCGGCTCGATCTTGGCATGACGGTGGTTATCTACTGCAGCGCGGGACAGTGCGCTCATCGGTTCGCCCTGGGTGCCGCTGATCATCACCATGACCTGCTCGGGCGGAAAGTCCCGAATTTGTCCCGGCGTGATAAACGCCGAGGCCGGCAGATTGATATAGCCCAAGTCCTGCGCAATTTCCGTGGACTCGGTAAGGCTGCGTCCCACCAACGCGATTTTGCGATGGAACTGGTGTGCCATTTCGGTCGCCATCTTGATGCGGTGAACCGAGGACGAGAAGCAGGAGACGAACAACCTCCGTCTGGCGTGCACAAAAATTTCTTCAAACTTCGGACGTACCGCACGCTCGCTCGGGGTGAAGCCCGCGCGCTCCACGTTCGTCGAGTCCTGCAACAGGGCCAGCACGCCCTGCTTGCCATATTCGGCAAAGGCGTGCAGATCAAACATTTTATTGTCGGTCGGCGTCAGATCAATCTTGAAATCGCCGGTGTGAATGATCACACCCAACGGCGTATGCACGGCAAGTGACACCGCATCCACGATCGAGTGGGTGACCTGGATGGGATGAATCGTGAACGGACCAAGCTGAAAGCGTTTGCCCGGCAACATCTCGTTCAGCTCTGCGTTCTCCAGCAGGCCGTGTTCTTCCAGTTTGTCTTCCACATAGGCCAGGGTGAACTCGGTCCCGTAGATCGGCACGTTCAACTCGGAGATCAGCCACGGGATGCCGCCAATGTGGTCTTCGTGCCCGTGGGTCAGCAAAACGCCACGAACTTTTTCGCGATTTTCAATCAGGTAAGTGAGGGCGGGCACGACGATATCCACGCCGAGCAATTCGTCCTCAGGGAACATCATTCCGGCGTCGATGACAATAATGTCATCGTTCCAGCGGATGGCCATGCAGTTCATACCGAACTCGCCTAGGCCACCTAGAGGTACTATGTGAAGTTTTCCGGCTGGCATAAACTTTGATGCTAGCACATGCGGGGAGCCCGGCAGAACCCTGAGACCGCCAACCGCGATCCCGGTGGCGCGAAATTGCACCAATGCGACCTTTTCCTTCCGGCTGCATCCGAATACACTGGTGCCCTATGGCTGACTTTGCGGAGAACAATTCCTGGCTCGCCCGGCGTCTGGAGACCGTCCTCAGATCCACGCTCGCCCGCGCCTATGAGACGGTTCGCGTGCAACCCGAGGAGTACCTGATGCACCTCCGCATGGCGCACGGCGTGCCGGCGATGTCCTACGACGGGATGTTCTCGGTGCCCGTATCCGAGCTGGATTCAATTGCTCAGCAGACCGTGCGCGGTGCCATGAAGATGGCGGGGGCCGAAGGCGCGGGCCTCGGATTCGGCGGCTTCGCCACTTTTGTGCCGGATCTCGGACTCCTCTCCGCTATCACCATGCGCATGGTGCAGAAGCTCAGCTTGATCTACGGCTTCCAATTCAATACCGACGAAGAAGTGGCCGATCTCTGGATCGCGGCTGCCACGGCCGCCGGAGTTGATATCAGCAAGGAACTGCTGGAGCGGACCCTGCTGAAAACTTTTGTGCAGCGCGTCATCGGGCGGATCGCCGCGCGCTTCAGCGCCGAATTTGCCGAGAAGGCGGTGGCCCGCGCGGTTCCTGTCCTCAGCTCTGCCGTTGGCGCCGTGCTCAATTACTACTTTGTGCGTGCCTGGGGAAAGCGTGTGCTGATTCACTTCCGCCAGCGTCATCTCGAAGAGCGCAAGCGCCGTGCCGACCAACCGATTCTGCTTGGCCGGTCTCCGGTTTGAACCGAAGCAACTCTGTTTTTCACGGCTAAGTTGACGGTTATCGTACCGTCACGGGATGCTCTTTCATCAGCGTCACGAATCGCTCATCATTCCTCACCTGGGCGAATTCCTTCTCGCGGTACACCTCGTCGATCGTCGGATAACCGTCTTCGATTGCGCTGCGCAGGAAGTGCAGGGCGCGCTCCAGGTCCCCGCTTCCGGCAAACAGCCGCGCCATGACAAAGGAAAACTGCGCGCGATCCTGCGGAGAGCCCAGGTGCGCGCTGACCCCGTTTTGCGACGCATGGTCGAAGAACGAGGGATCAAGTTCGAAGGCCCTGCGGTACTCGGCCATACCGCGTTCAAACTGCTTCGAATCCATTAGCACTGCCGCCAGGTTGTTGTGAAATGAGGCACAGTCGGGCTTAAGCGAAATCGCACGCTGGTAGGTGCGGATCGCATCCTCCAGGTTCTTCCGCATATAGTAGCTCACCGCCAGATTGTTCCAGGCTTCCGCCATGTGCTTATCTTTCCGCACCGCTTTTTTCGCCGACTTTTCCGCTTCCTGCGGACGGGCCAACAACAGCTCGGAGATCGCAATCTTGTTGTAGTAAGCGGCTGTGGCGTGCTTGCGGATTGCCGCGCGATAGCAGTCCACGGCGGAGAGATAGTCTTTTGCGCGGCGCAACCGGTCGCCGGCCTCTTCCAGTTGTGTCGCGGTCATAGCGCGCATTTCGGCGAGCGTGGGCTCCACTGGAGTAGCGCGCTGGGCGATCGTGGAAGGCTCAGCCGGAGGCTGCGCTGGGATGGAAGGTGGGGCCGCCGTGCCGCTTGTGGCCTGAGTCAGCGGTCCGTTTGCCGCGCCCAGCGGCAGCGCGGCCAGCAGCGTGCACCAAGCGATAACGAGAGAGCGGAGAGTCATACCCCGAACACCCCCATAGCGGCTCTGGAACTCGCCTCCAGAGGTCCCTTCCTGCGTGCTTGAGAATGTTAGACCTATCTTGGGTTGGAATTGTTCCCGTCTTGATCTTTATTTTTGCTGTCGTCGCCGCCGCTGCCGAAAATTCCAGTCACCTTGCCCCAGAATCCCCCTCTCTTCTCTCCTGGAGCGGGCTGGCCCTGGGTGGGCTGCTGTCCCCCGCCCGGAGCACCGGCGCTTCGGCGTGGTTGGTAGTACACGGGGGGCACTCGTGCTGGTTGGTTCACCGGTGGCACCACCGGCGCGCCGCCAAGAAGTTTCTGGAGGAAATTGCGCTGATCGGCGTGGTCGCAGGTGTCCTTCGGTTCCGAGCCTTCCACAAAGACCGAGTCGTATGCCTCCGGGCAGCTTGCGGTGGAAAGCAGGTTGGTGGTCTTGTCCAATGAAACCGTGACCACTCCGGTGGGCGAAGCAAATCCCGTGGTGTTGCTGTACTGCGGCAGGCGAACCGCCCGCTTCATGAACTCTGCCCAGATCGGCCCGGCCGTCGAGCCGCCCGCCAACTTCAGATCGCTGTAGTCGTCATAGCCCACCCACACAATGCAGAGCAAGTTGCTGGTGTAGCCCGCGAACCACGCATCGTGCGAGGTGCCGGTCTTGCCCGCCGCCGGAGCCGTGAAGCCGCGCGCCCTCACCGTGAAGCCGGTGCCGTGATCGATCACGTTTTGCATCATGTTGGTGACCACGGCAGCCACCCGCGGGTCCAGCACCGGGCGCTTGTCGTTTTGGAAGTCTTCGACCACATCACCGTTCGCCGCCCGGATGGAGTGGATCAGCAGCGGGTCAACCCGCAGCCCACTATTGGCCAGTACCGTGTAGGCTCCTGCCATTTCAATCGGACTCGCGTCGTAGGCCCCCAGCGCCGCTGCCGGAGTCGCCTTCACGCTGGCGATGCCCGCATTCCTTGCCAGATCCGCAACCTTGTCGTAGCCCACCATCTCGGCCATCTTGACGGTTGCGTTATTCAGTGACATCTGCAGTGCATAGCGTGCCGTCACTTGCCCGTGATACTCGTTCTTGTAATTGCGCGGGTCGTAGGTTTTGCCGTCGAAATCAAAGGTCGTCGGCGAATCGTCAATCAGTGAAACCTGCGTGAACACCGGGTCGGTCCCCTGCGCCGTCAGTGCTGAATTCATTGCCGCAGCGTAGACGAACGGCTTGAAAATCGAGCCGGTCGGACGCTTGGCGATGGCATGATTCAACTGGCTGAAGCCATAATTTCTGCCTCCCACCAGGGCGAGCACTTCGCCGGTATGAGGGTCCAGCGCCACCAGCGCAACCTGTGGAACCGGTCCGGCCACTTTGGTTTCCTGCACGGTCGCGTTCTTTCCCGCGCCGGTTTTTACCCGTCGGGTGCGCTGCTTGTCCACCTGGTCATCCACCAGTTTGATGCCTTCAGCCACTGCCTCCGCCGCGGCGTGCTGCAAATCCGGGTCGAGAGTGGTGTAGATGCGATAGGCGTTTTGGTTCAGATCCGCTTCCGAATACTTGCTCCCTAACGTGTCTTTCACCATGTCGACAAAGTACGGAGCATCGCTGGCTTCCACATTGGGCGCGCTGAGTTTCAGCGGCGTCGCCTTGGCGGCCTCACACTGTTCACGAGAGATCTCGCCGGTCTCAACCATCGAGTCCAACACGATGTTCCGCCGCTCCAGAACCTTCTCCGGACGTTTGTACGGATTCAGCATGTTGGGCGACTGAATGATGCCGGCGATCATGGCTGCTTCGGGCAGCGTGATCTCCTTGATGTCCTTGCCGAAGTAGGAGCGCGCCGCCTCGCCGAATCCGTTGATGGAGAACGATCCGCGCTGGCCCAGGTACACTTGGTTGGCGTAGAGCTCGAAGATCTGCTGCTTGTTGAACTTCTGCTCCAGCTCAATCGCAATCAGCATCTCGGTCAGTTTGCGGGTGATCTTTTTCTCCGGCGTCAGAAAAAAGCCGCGCGCGATCTGCATCGTGATCGTCGATCCGCCACGACGCCTTCCATCGGCTCGTACATCGGTGACTAACGATCCGATCAGGCTGACCCAATTGATGCCGCCGTGCTCAAAAAACTTGCGGTCTTCAATCGCCAGTACCGAATCCACCATCACCTTGGGCAGATCGTTGTAACTCAGAATCTGCCGCTTGGTACGATCCTGTCCCTGAAACAGTGCAGTGACCAGCGCCGGTTCCAGTTCGTAGCTATCCAGTGCCGCGCCGGAGTTTGCGCCGACCCCGACAATGCGATCGACCCGTCCATCCGGGCTGTTCAGAATCCTCGCCCCATCCGTCGAGTGATACGACTCCGCCCCGGGAAGAACTTCGATGCCGCCTGAAATCATCCGGAATGTGCCCATCGGCGAGTCTGACTTGTTGTCGGCGTCCACATAGCCCGCGCGCCGCAGCATGGTGGCAATCTGCGCGGGAGAGAACCTGTCCCCCGGATGCACCGCGACCGGACGGGCGAAGATCTTTGCCGACGTCGAAAAAATCTGCCCGCTCATCTTTTTGGTGATGATGCGGTCGTACTGAACGTAGTAGTAGGCAAAGACTCCGAAGCAGAACAGCGCGAGCAGAGTGAATACGGCAACTGCGGCGCGCAGAATCGGACTACGCGAACCAGAGGAGGAGGAGCTCGGAATTTTTAGTTTGATGGCCACGTCAGTATTACGAGTATTGTAAGACACCGGCGTAGCACAAGGAAGCCGTTAAGGATAAAGACTGACGCCGGAGCGTCCAACTCCATGAGATTGCGCGGCAATCGCCCGGCGGAGGAATCCAGCAAGCTACGCGAGAAAAGCAATCTGGAAAAGGAAAAGCCCGGGTTCTCCCGGGGCTTCGAATTACCTCATGACGTTGTGATTCTTGGTTGCGGTTTTAAAGTTCAAATCCAGCGAGTGGATTGGCATATCCACGTGGACCGAGTACTCGGCCGTGATCGCCAGATCGTCAGGCCCGCGCTGCACCTTGATCTGCTCCGGCGAGAGCAGGACATTGAAATCACGCGCCTTTTCCACGATGGAATTCGCAATCTCCTGTTCGCTGTTCTTGGTATAGGTGTAAGTCACCGCCTGTTCATCCAACAATTGGCCCAGCTTGAAGTCACCCCAATACACCGGGAGCACTTTGTACATCACAAAGCCTCCCACCAGCAGCACTAAAAGCCCCAAAATAGACTTCATGGATTTCTCCTAAGCCCGTGGATCGTACAGGCCCTGCAGATGCGCCAGGGTATCTGCCACGGCAACCTCCACCGCTTTCGCGATGGCGCGTTCCACTACTTCTACTTTGCCTTCGGCCAGCTTTTTGCCAACGTTGATGCGATACGGAATGCCCACCAGGTCGGCGTCCTTGAACTTCACGCCGGGTCGCTCATCGCGATCGTCGAGGAGCACGTCATATCCGGCAGCTTCCAGCTCCGTGGCAATCTTTTCCGATGCCTCCACCAGGGTCGCGTCCTTTACGTTCGTCGGCACCACCACCACGGTGAACGGAGCAATCGACGGCGCCAGCCAGAAGCCGTTATCGTCATGACTCTGCTCGATGCACGCGGTCAGAATGCGCTCCACCCCGATGCCGTAGCTGCCCATGATGAGTGTGACCTCCTTGCCGTCCTTGTCCAAAACCTTTGCGCCCATGGATTCGGCGTACTTGGTTCCGAGCTTGAAGATGTGCCCGATTTCCACCGCCTTGCCCAGCTTCAGCAACGCGCCGCAGCGCGGACAGGGCTCACCCTCTATAACATTGCGCAGGTCGGCGTAGCCGGTCACGTCAAAGTCCACGCCCGGGTTCAGCCCCGTGAAGTGATGATTCACTTCGTTGGCTCCGCCCACCAGGTTTTTGCGCCCGCGCAGAGCTTCGTCCATCATCACCACGAACTGATCCGCCTCGCCCACGTAACCGGCCTTGCCCTTGATTTCCGTAGCGCGAATCGGAGTGAGTCCCACCGGGCCGAGGTATCCTGCCGGAGAGCCAAAGTACTTCACAATCTCCTCTTCCACCATGGGACGGAACTCGCGTCCGCCGATGGCCCCGGAGAGCTTGGCTTCGTTCAACTGGTCGTTGCCCCGCATCAGCACCAGCAGCGGACGGTACATTGCCGCTCCTGCCGCCGTCGCCCCGTCGGTGATCACATACGCCAGCGACTTCATATTGTTGTTCACCGGAGTCTTCAGAAACGCAGCGACCTCATCGATCGTCTTGGTTCCAGGGGTGTAAACCTTCTCCCGCCCTCCGCTGGCATTGGCCGGGAGTTCTTCCACGGCGTCCAGCTTCGAGGTTGCTTTTTCCAGGTTTGCTGCGTAGCCGCAGGCGGGGCAGCTCGCCACCAGATCTTCGCCCGCGTCGGTGTACACCATGAACTCCTGCGACTGCGATCCGCCCATCGAACCCGAGTCGGCCTCGACGGCGACAAAGCGCAGCCCACAGCGCTCAAATATCCGCCGATAGACCATGTCGTGCAGGTCAAAGCTGTTGTTCAGCCCGTCGCGGTCAATATCAAACGAATAGGAGTCCTTCATGGTGAACTGACGCACCCGCAGCAGTCCGCTCTTGGGACGCGGCTCATCGCGGAACTTGGTCTGAATCTGGTACCAGATCTGCGGCAGTTGCTTGTAGCTGCGCAGTTCCTTGCGGGCGATGTCGGTCATGATCTCTTCGTGGGTCATGCCCAGGCAGAGGTCCGCGCCGCGCCGATCCTTCAGGCGGAACATGTTGTCGCCCATCACGTTCCAGCGGCCGCTGGCCTCCCAAATCTCGCGCGGATTCAGCGCCGGCAAAAAGAACTCCTGCCCAATCGTGTCCATCTCCTCGCGGATCACGTTGGTGATCTTCAGAATGGTCCTCTGAGCCAGAAATAGGTAGGAGTAGATTCCAGCTGCCAACTGCCGGATATAGCCGGAGCGCACCAGAAACTTGTGGCTGGCAACTTCCGCATCAGCCGGCGCTTCACGAAGCGTGGGGATAAACAGCTTAGACCAACGTTGCATAGTATGAATGAATTCCCGTCTTGGTTTTCCGTGTTGAAGTGTTAAAGCTGATTGTAACAAGTTGGCCGCCCAGCGTCAGTGCTGGCCCTCGGTCGGCCATCGATTGCCCTGCCGCTCGCCCCCCTGAACGCCCCATTCGCTGGCCTTAAACAGCCCTCGGGTAGGAACCGCATTGTTCCCAAGCTCTTGCCCACGGTACACTCTTTATAAGCTAGGTCCGGAATCTCGGCTTGCGGCACCCTCTCCTGTCCGAGACCTTCACGGTTTTAGTTTTAGGAGGCAACACATTGTCGTCGAATAACCGGTTTCTCTTCACGTCTGAGTCGGTGACCGAGGGGCATCCCGACAAAATCGCAGACCAGATTTCTGATGCAATTCTCGACGCCTGCCTGGAGCAGGACCCATACAGCCGCGTTGCCTGTGAGACCCTCACCTGCACCGGCCTGGTCGTGATTGCGGGCGAAATTACCACCAGCGCTTATGTCGATTTCCAGGCATTGGTGCGTGGCGTTGTCAGCTCCATCGGATATGACAATGCCCTCTACGGCTTCGACTCAAACACCTGTGCGGTGATTTCGAGCATCAACAAGCAGAGTGGCGATATCGCCATGGGTGTAGACACCGGCGGCGCCGGCGACCAGGGCATGATGTTCGGCTATGCTACCAACGAAACGCCCGAACTGATGCCCATGCCGATCTCGCTGGCGCATAAGCTGGCACAGAAGCTCACCGACGTACGCAAGTCCGGCAAACTTCAGTATCTGCGTCCGGACGGCAAGAGCCAGGTCACAGTTGAGTACGACGAAAACGGCAAGCCGCTGCGCATTGACGCCGTGGTGATTTCGACCCAGCATGCTGACACGGTAACTACCGAACAGCTCCGCGCCGACATCCTCAAGTTGGTCATTCAGTCCACGCTTCCGTGCACTCTTCTCGACGAAAACACCAAGTACCACATCAATCCAACCGGACGCTTCGTGGTCGGCGGACCGATGGGTGACACCGGCTTGACCGGCCGCAAGATCATCGTAGATACCTACGGTGGCATGGGCCGTCACGGTGGTGGTGCGTTCAGCGGCAAGGATGCCACCAAGGTCGATCGCTCCGCCGCCTACATGGCGCGCTACATTGCCAAGAACATCGTCGCCGCCGGACTTGCCGAGCGCGTCGAGGTTCAGCTCGCATACGCCATCGGCGTCGCCGAGCCTGTCAGCGTGCTGGTGGAAACCTTTGGTACCAGTAAGGTAGAGCGCGGTTTGCTCGGAGACTTGGTGCGCAAGAACTTCTCGCTGACCCCCAAGGGCATCATCGAGTCGCTCAACCTGCGCCGCCCCATCTTCCAGAAGACCGCTGCGTACGGCCACTTTGGCCGCAACGACCCGGACTTTACCTGGGAGAAGACGGACAAAGCGGAAGCTCTGCGCGAAGGCGCAAAGGCCGCCCACGCTGCCGCGTCGAAGTAGCTCGAATCAATTTGTTCTTTGCAGACAACGAATGGGCATCGCAATTGCGATGCCCATTTTTCAACCCGCAAATCGATTTCGCAACCGCGACGGCGAAGCGAGTATTCTTAGTCGATCATGACCTGCACGCAAAACTGGAAGCCACTGACTCCCGAGACGTGGAATGATTTCGAGGTACTCTTCGGTCCGCGCGGCGCGTGCGGCGGATGCTGGTGCATGACGTGGCGGCTATCGCGGGCCGAGTTCAAGGCAAACGGAGGAGATGGGAATCGCGCGGCCATGCGCGCGCTCGTTGAGCGCGGTCAGCAACCAGGCGTCCTGCTCTACCAGGACGGGCGCGCCGTGGCCTGGTGTGCGGTTGCGCCCCGCGAAGAGTACGTGCGGCTGGGTGCGTCCAAGGTGTGGGCTCCGGTTGATGGAGAGAAAGTCTGGTCGGTGAGTTGTTTCTTCGTGGATAAAAAGGCGCGTGGGAAAGGGCTCTCGGTTGAGGTGCTCAAAGCCGCAGTGGAGTTCGCGCAATCCAGGGGCGCGAGAATCGTCGAGGGCTATCCGCAGGAACTGACGGAGAAACTGCCTCCGGCATTTGTCTGGATGGGCGTGATGCCAACCTTCGAACGCGCGGGATTCCACGAGGTTGCGCGACGCTCGGCAAAGAAGCCGATCATGCGCACGATTGCACAAACCAACAGTTCGCCAGCCGGTGCGGGAGAAAGCAAGCCAAAGAGCGGAACGAAAAAGTGAAAGCCAAGGTCGCGAAAGACAAGCTGAAAACCAGCATGTTTGCAGACATGCTGCGGCAAGTACGACGGGTGCCGCGCGGCAAGGTGGCAACCTATGGAGACATCGCTTATGCCGCGGGCTATCCTGGTGCGGCGCGGCAAGTGGCGTGGGCACTGCACGGCGGGAGCGCGGGTCTGCCGTGGCATCGCATTGTCGGTGCGGGCGGAACGATTCTACTGCCGGGTGAGCAGGGCTTCGAACAGCGTATGCACCTGCAGGCTGAGGGCGTCAGCTTTCTCGGACTCAAGGTGAACATGGCGGTCCACCATCACAGCTTTTTTCCGCAGCAGGCGGCCAAGAAAAAGTCCGCAGTTAAGTCCGCGAAATCGTCGTCTCGACAGGCAAACCATTCACTTTCCAGATAATTGTTCCGGTCCCAGGTTGATCGAATAGTCAATCGTTGCGAAACATTGACAAGCTGGTAATCAAAGCCATGAAACGGTTGATGGGAAAGTTAATCGTTAGAGGCTTCGGCTAAACCAGTTCGACTCCCCACAGGTCATGCAGATGGACGACGCCTTGCAGTTGTTTGCCCTCGCCGACGACCATGAGCGAAGTAATTTTCTTTTGTTCCATCAGGTCGAGCGCCTGAGCGGCGAATGCGTCGGCGGAAATCGTGCGCGGGTTTGCGGTCATGCACTGGCCGGCGGTAAGGTCGAGCACGTCCTTGCCGCGATGTTCGAGCAAGCGGCGCAGATCACCGTCGCTGATGATGCCGATGAGCGCATCGGCGTCGGTAACGGCGGTAATGCCGAGTCCCTTGCGCGACATTTCATAGATGACCTCGATCATCGGAGTGGATGGGGCGACGCGCGGAATGGCATCGCCGGTGTGCATGAGCTGCGAGACGCGGGCGAGGCGCTTGCCGAGTTTGCCGCCGGGATGAAGGTCGGCAAAGTCTTCGGCGCGGAAGCCACGGCGCTCGCTGAGGGCGACGGCCAAGGCATCTCCCAGGGCCAGCATAGTGGTGGTGGAGGCCGTGGGGGCGAGGCCGAGCGAACATGCTTCCTTGTGAATCGAGCAGTCGAGCGCGACGTCGGCAGCCTGCGCCAGCGACGAGGGCGGATGGCCATTGGCAGGACGCAGGCAGTCGCCGGTGAGAGTGATGAGCGGAACCCCGAGGCGCTTGATGGTCGGCAGAAGTTCGAGAATCTCCGTGGTTTCGCCGGAGGCCGAGAGAGCCAGCACGAGGTCGCCGCGCATGACCATGCCGAGATCGCCGTGCAGGGCTTCGGCAGGATGCAGATAGAGCGCCGGGGTTCCGGTGGATGCAAAGGTTGCCGCGAGTTTACGGCCAATGAGTCCGCTCTTGCCCATGCCAGTGACGACGACTCGTCCGGCACAGCAGAGAATGAGTTCGAGGGCGCGGGAGAAATCTTCAGCCATGGGGCCGGCGATGCGGTCGGCGAGACGACGCAGCGCCTCGGCTTCAATGCGAACGACGTTTTCAGCAGTGGTCATAATGGATGAGCGCGGGATTACTCAACATGCGGGCGCAACGAGGTTGCGATAGCGGCTTCGATTGGCCGACAAAAATGGCTGGCGCACATGAGAGTTACCGCTGGCTATCGTACCATGTAGCGATGGGACGATTCTTGCGGGCATTGGTGGTGGTCCTGTGCATGACCGCGGGGTTGGCGGCACAGGCGAACGAGGGTGCCAGGTTTCAGCGCTGGAACCAGGAAGTTGGATTCTGGGGCGGGTACTCGCCGGAATCGATGACCGGGATCGGTCAGACTCTCGACCGGAAGTTCTTCGAGCTGAACGGGCAATACACGGTAACTATCCTGGCGGGGCGGAAAGTTGCGGTGAAATGGGTGGCCGAAGTGGTGCCCGTGGCGCTGCTGAATGAGCCGGGCGAATATTATCTCGGAACGAATCACCAACCGCTGAGCTTTCGGGCCGGGGCAACGACCTATGCGGCGGGAGTGACGCCGCTGGGAATGCAGGTGAACTTCCGCAATGGCCATCGGTGGCAGCCATTCTTCGACGCGCACGGCGGGATGCTGTACTTCACACGTCAGGAACCGGTGCCAGATTCTTCACAGTTCAACTTCACGTTTAATTTTGGCGCGGGGATGCAGCTCTTCGCCGGGGCCCGTTCATCACTGCTGGTGGGATATAAGTACCACCACATCTCGAATAACAACACTGCACCGCAGAATCCTGGGGTGGACAGTAATGAGGTCTATGCGGGGTATTTGTGGAAGTGGAAGTAGTTGCCGCCCAAAGTTATCGAGACAAGCTCCGCGTCGCAGATACAAGGGCGGGAAAAATGATCGCTGGTTGAAGAACTTGAGGCCGCAACGGGCGACTTGAGCTCCTACGGATACGTGGGATCATACTGGCTCAGTTTCATCTGTAACGACAAGTATCCGTGGGCGGCCTTCTTGCAGAAGCCGTTTAGCCTAGGCGTGCTCGCACGCAAAGTGCGTGAAACTCTTGGTTCGATTAAAACTTTGCAATGACTGTGGCCGTTGTCGCGCTGTCTTTACGGGTCTAGCTCAACTTTGGTGCACACTAAGTAATTGCTCGTCCGTTAGGAGCGGTTAATACTTCGCGCAGCTTGCTGGCCAACTCTGAAAGGCTGAATGGTTTTCTTAGCAGCGCAGCTTGCGTACCGAGTAGCTCCACCGCACGATCGGTGTATCCGGACATGTACATGACATGTATCCCCGGATAACGCGTTGCCACGGCATTAGCCACCTCGATCCCATTCTCCCCGGGCATCACGAGATCGGTGAGCATCAGGTTAATTGTGCTGGTGTGCTGCTCACAGATACGCATCGCTTCAGATCCGTCGCCTGCTGCGAGCACCGTGTAACCAATCGACCGCAAGAACGCGGAGATGGCATCGCGTAAGCTTGCTTCATCTTCAACAAGCAGAATTGTTTCCGAAACTTCGGACGTTGCCGCCGGCACAGGTCGCGACGAGGGCTTCGTGAGCGGCTGGCGAACCCAAGGAAAATAAATATCAAACGAGGTGCCGTGTCCTACTTCACTGGTTGCCCAAATAAACCCGCTGCTTTGCTTCACGATTCCATACACCGTTGACAGTCCCAGCCCAGTTCCCCTTCCTCGTTCCTTGGTAGTGAAGAAGGGTTCGAAGATGTGCGATCGGGTCTCGTCATCCATTCCGATTCCGGTGTCGACGACAGATAGCTTCAAGTACGGTCCAGGGTTCATCGGGAAGTGCGCAGCGGCATCGGGAGCATCTAATTCGATGTTCTGAGTCTTGATTTCGAAACGGCCACCCTTCGGCATTGCGTCGCGAGAATTGACCGCCATGTTCACGATAATCTGCTCCATTTGACCGCGATCCACTTTTATCCGATAGGAGGCGGGTTCAAGCGTTGTGACGATTTTAATGTCCTCTCCCAGGAGTCTGGGTAAAACTTTTTCCAACTCGATCACCACATCATTAACGTCCAGAATCTCAGGCTCCAATATCTGCTGCCGGCTGAAGGCAAGCAGTTGTCGCGTAATGGAAACCGCCCGTTTCGCAGCTTGGTGAATCTGCTCCGTGTAGTGGTTGACCTTATCGTCATTGACCTTACGCAGCTCAATAAGCTCTGCGTAACTGCCAACCACCATCAGAACGTTGTTGAAGTCGTGAGCAACGCCTCCCGCGAGACGCCCGATGGCTTCCATCTTCTGCGATCGCCAGAGTTGCTGAGCGAGGCTCTTGCGTTCGGTTACGTCCTCAACGAACCCTTGAAATGCCTCAATTGTGCCATTTTCTTTAAACACGGGCGATGCATTAATGAGCACTGTGACGGCGCGCCCGTCCTTGCATTTCCAGTCGGACTCCGCATCCTTTAGATACCGGGTGGCCATCAACTGACTTGCCAACCGGAATCGCTCCACGGGATTGCGGAACACATCATGCGCGATGTCGAGCGAGAGCAACTCGGCTTCGCTTTCATAGCCGAGCATTTTAACCAGCGCAGGATTGACCACTAAGAAATGACCATGCAGCGAAGAACGGAATATTCCATAAGGAGCCGTCTCGACTATCGAACGATATTCATCCTCAGAACGACGCAATTTAGTGATGTCGATCGAGATGCCGATCATGTGGGATGATTCTTTAACTAATATGCCCCGCGAGTCGAGCCAGGACACGCTCCCATCCGGTCGGATGACGCGAAACTGGACTTCATAGGACTGAGATCGACCCGAGGTAGCCGCCTGGATGGCGGCTTCGACTCTCGGCCGGTCTTCAGGATGAATTCGGTTGAGAAAGTTGGGGCCGTTGAGACGAAAGCTGTCGTGCGTGCATCCCATCTGACGATACATCTCGTCCGACCATACGAGAGTGTCGGCACGAGTGTCCCACTCCCACAATCCGATCGAGAGAGCGGCTTGCTCCGCCAATTCCAAGCGTTTCTTCCACTCCAGAGCTGTCTGTTGCGCCCGCTTTCGCTCGGTGATATCGCGGATCACGACCTCGATCGCTGGCGCCCCCTGCCAGGTAACCGGAATCCCGATACTTTCTACATCGACCAACGAGCCGTCCAACCGAATGCGTACACTCTCCAGGGGGCCCGACGCTCTTCCTGACCGATGGTCGGTCTCGGCGCGCTGCTTGACCAAGTTGAGATAGTCGGGATGAACGAGATCGAAAACGCCTTTCCCAACGATTTGCTCCGGAGTTTCGGCGCCATACAGTTTCAGTGTGGCGGGATTGGCAAAGACAATCTTGCCGGCGCTGTGCACGAAAATGGCGTCGGGGGAAGCTTCCACAAGATTTCGAAATCTAGCCTCGCTTTCCTCCAGCGCTTTTCGCGCCTGATTGCGCTCTGTGATGTCACGTACGATGGCTGAACCTCCGGTGATTTTGCCACGTTTATCCCTCAGCGGAGATATGGTCATCGAAACATCTACGACGTGACCGTCCTTGCACACTCGCGCGGATTCGTAACGTTCAATACGTTCGCCGTTGCGAATGCGCTGGAGGAGGTCATGGACTTCGCAATGGCGTTCTGGATGATGGCCTTCCAGCGGAATTGGGATCGTCATGGATTGACCGATTACCTCTGCGGCTGTGTAGCCGAAAAGTCGCTCGGCACCTTTGTTCCAGCTTGTAATCTTGCCATCGAGGGACCTGCTATAAATCGGATCGTCGCTAAACTCGATGATCGACGCCAGGAGATGCATCGCTTCCACATACTCGCGGTCGATGTTCTGGCGTTGTAGCCGTCGAGCGGTGTCTAGGGTTAAGGCTGAAAACACCGCAACTGCAGCACCGACAAGCAGAACCGTACCAAACTCAGGGTCGACGATCCCCGCGGCCGTCGCTTTGACCCGCAGCCATCCGAGCACAGGCAACCCGACAACCACCGTCACCAAGAGACGGCGCGCAATCGCACCACTCATATCCCGACCCAACAGCAGTGCCGCAATACCTTCCTCTCTCCTGGCGAAGAGCACGCCGGTCGAGAGCACGACAAGTGTGATCACTGTCTGTAGCGCCATTCGCAACACAAAAGTGGCGCCTATCTTGCCACCGGCAAGATAGGGAACGTTGTACCAGTATCCGATCAGTGCGAAGAACGCAATCAAACCGGCAGCCAGCGAGAGAATCTCAGAAAGCGGCTGTTCTTTCCATTTCCTGTTGAGCAAGAGAAGTGCAAGAGCCAGTAGCATGAACACCGAAGGAGCACCCGACGCGAATCGTCCCAGAGGGCCGGGCAGACTCCAATCACTCAAGCGGTGGGCGAAAAACAGGCGGTCAATGCGAAAGTCCAGACCCGTCATGAACTCGAGTAAGGTCAGACTGGCGAACACGAATACGAACGCTGCACAGGCTCTCCCAAGAAGGGCGGGCCAACCCCCGGCGTCTTTCTCACGCAGCAACCACAATGATAGGCCAAGCAGAACAAAACAGAGGGCGGTGTTTGGGGCCATGAACGTACTGACCGTGGCGGGAAATGGCGCCTTTAAGAATGGAATCCTAAACTGCCATCCGACCAAGGTGGCAATTCCTACCGCACAAGCGAAAGTGCTGGTTGCAGCAGTCCATGCATCTGCAAGGCGATATTTCTTTAAGTTAAAGAACATCATCTGAGCACCTTCCTCAGGCTCGGGGGAACCTGCCAGATCGTGCTCAATAACCTCGCAAAGCATAACACTATCGCTTACTCCTGTCCGGTTAAGTTACAAGTACTGGATGCAAGTAGCTGCACAAAGTTGAGTTCATTTCCGGCTTGCCGCGACTTGAATGCGAGGAGAACAGACAATGGCTGGTGGATCTGAGCTGCACCGAGGGTAGCGCAAAAAAAGGGCGCAATCATCGCTGAATGCGCCCTTATCAGGAGGTAAGTCCGGCACTGGCGGTACTGTCTGCCGATAGGGATGCTCAGCAACTTGGGAAACTCGGCTGTCTCTTCTACAAGTGCTCTCCCTAAATTCGGCTAGGGGAATATCTACTCTGCGTCATTCGAGAAGTCCCCACGCTAATTTGCGTTCAGGACACCATTCCCGCTTTTTGATCCACCGCCGGAGCGGGTATCTGCGAAAGAAGCTTGGTGACTCCACGATCACGATTACTCCGCAGCCACTCCTCTACCTCGCGAAGTTTCTCCCAGAGATTCCCGCCTGGAGGACAGGTGTTCAGTTCATGACGCAATACAATTCCGGCTGTCTCTTTCTCAAGGTTCCAGTCGTCTACCTTGTCAGTCAATCGATTCAGCGCGCACTGTGCCTGAGGGCCTGTGGTATCCGGCAGTAAGACAAGAAATTGATCAGTGGAGTTGCGTACTACGTAGTCTGAGCCGCGGAAAGTCGATCGTAGGACGAACGCCGCCTCGATGAAAAACTCTTCGGGAACAGATTTCTGTCCATCCGGAATTACCTCAAGCAGCAATAAAGTGACCGACTTGCCACTGCGATTCAACCACTTCAATTGCTGATTGAATAATTGGTCGAGGTACTTTCGGTTAAACAGTTGGGTTTGCGGATCAATGAAGGAGAACTGCTCCAGCCTAGTGACGTACGATGTGGCCGCTAGCAGTGCCGTTGAGACCTTACGCAGCAATTTGCGCTGTGAAGCCAGATGCAGATTGAAAATCAGCGCCAGAACCAAGAACCCAATCAGCAGTTGCGGTGCGAAGCCGATCTCGGTCTGCAACTGGCTTGAAAGCTTCGGTACCAGCAAAGAGACGACCCCCAACAAAACAACAGCCAAGAGGAGAATGCCTTGGCTCAGAAATTTGCGGTCTTTCTCGATTGGCATTAACAATTCCGACTCCAGAACATTTTTTTTCGTTGGCGTTTCTTGCGAATCTTTCATAGCAGCTCTCAACCTTACTTAGCAATGTACTTGCCAAAGCAATCATCGCCTCGAGTAGCAGTCCCAAATGTTTCGATTTAAACCACGTAGGTTTGTAAAGCCTCGCAACCTTAGAGAGATGTCTTCTGCTGTTTTACCAAATTCGGACACAAGTACAGAATCTGGACAATCCTTGAGATGACATAACCCGTCATGGACGGAGTTTTGCAACCCGAAGTAACTTGCTGCCCGGAAGTAAAAGGTGTCTTATGTCTTCAATCGGCGAGAATCTTGGCTAATTTGCAAACGCGCGGGAGGCATTTGTGCTTGACCAAGTTACATTTCAGCATCTTCAGGAAACTACAGTTAAGGATATCCTTGATCGTCAGCACATTGAAATCAAGGAGAAACATCTGTACCTACGGACTGCCATTATCGAAGGTATCGGTATGGATAAGATCATCGCGTGTTCAAAGGAGCTAATTACCTCCGCGCTTGCGCATTTCAAATCGGAAGAGCTCGCGATGGGCGCAAAGCCGAGTCGGAGCTTCGTGCAGCATAGGCATTTTCATGCCGAAATGATCGAAGCGCTAGAAGATATTGCCGGTGACCTCGAACAACGTAGGATTCACGGCGCGATGGAGTTAATGAAATTCTTTGAAGGGCGACTAACCTTCCATTTGGATGTTGAGGATGCCGCATTGGAGCGCGAACTCGGAATCTGAAGCCGGCAACGCGGGGAATGCGGGGCGGCCGGTTTGATGTTGTGCTCGTATGGGCGTCGGCTCGGCTCGCTCGCCCGTGCCGCGGTGCTCCGGCACCGCGCTTAGAGACACAGGGTCTCGGCCAGAGTATGCAAGGCCGTGCTCGACCGGTCGGCCGATAAGGCTCACATCAGGTAGTGGCCCCCGGGTGATGATTACATGCAGCTCGCCGGGGTCACAGGCTTGTAATTTTGTGCACCAGGTCTTGCAGCCGAAGAAGTCCCAACGGCTTCTCGATAACGAGCGCCGCGTCCTCGTCAAGCGCAGGATGTTCGGGCAAGTTCGAAGGCGTTTCTTCCAGACGTATGATCCTGGGACGGTAGGCCAATTTCTCGATACATTGGGTCAGGCTGCTGCCGGGACCACCAAAATCATCCCACTCGGCTCCGGTTATGATGACCGGGTATTGATAGTTCTCCAAGAGCGCCGCAGCTTCGTCAGACTCGCTCGCCCGGTGCACTTCGTAGCCGAGATTGGATAGATAGTCTCCCACCAATGTCAGCAGGCGACTGTTCTCATCAATCAGCAGTAGCTTCTGAGGCATGCCAAACAATATGCACGTTTTCTGCCAAGCTCCGGGGCGCGCTAAACTCCAAGAATAGCGGGATCAAATGATGATTTGGTGGGCCGTGGCGGCGTCCACCATGTCCAATCTCTGGAATTGAGAACCGAAACAGGACCGGGGAGCGCCCGTGCTCGTGAGCCAATGCCCGGAGGCGGCCGTGACTTCGGTGGCACTCGGGATCACGCGATCTGATTAGTTCACAGTGATGGAGTAGTGCTTGAGTTTTACATAGAGCGAGCTGCGGGGGATTCCCAGTTTGGCGGCAGCCCGGTCCACTTTGCCATTCTCCTTGCGGAGCACGTTGGTGATGTGTTGCCGCTCCATTTCCTCCAAGGTCATCTCGGTGTCGGTAGATTGACTGACCGGAGCCGACTTCGCGCTGGGCCTGACAAGCTGAAAGTGCAGGTCATCCGTGCGGATCATGCCATCCTTGGAAAGCAACGCTGCGCGTTCGAGGACGTTACGCAATTCGCGGATGTTTCCCGGCCAGTTGTAGCCCTTCAGTGCCGTCATTGCGTCGCGATCCAATTCCAGCGGTCCGCGATTCAGGTCCTGCCGTAGCCGCTCCAGGAACCATCCGGCGAGTACGGGGATGTCGTTGATTCGTTCGCGAAGCGGGGGAATGACCAGCGGGATGGTGCTGACCCGGAAATAGAGGTCACCGCGAAACCTTCCGTCCGCCACCAGCGCTCCCATGTCCTGATGGGTGGCTGCAATCATATGAACATCCACCGTTCGGTCTCTGACCCCACCGACTCGCCGGAAGCGCTTATCATCGAGCGCCTTGAGAAGTTTCGGCTGGATGGAAATGTCCATGTCGCCAATTTCGTCGAGAAACAACGTTCCCTGGTGAGCGACTTCCAGTAGCCCCATCTTCTGGGTCATCGCGCCGGTGAAGGCACCCTTCTCATGGCCGAACAGATCGCTCTCCAGCAGTTCGCGGTTTAAGCCGGCGCAGTTCAAATCCACAAAAGCTTCGTTGGAGCGCGGCCCTTGCTTGGTGAGCCACTCGGCGAGAACGCCCTTACCGGTACCGGTTTCGCCTTGGATGAGAATTGGAAAGGAGGTGCCGAGAATACTGCGCGCCGAGGATTCCAGACGTCGGATGCTTTCCGAGGCACCCAGGAACGGATCACGCCGGTAACGCACCACGCTGCGCTTTACGGCGAGTTCGCGCCGGATGAACCGGCCGTTTTCGAAGATTTTTTCCAGAAGTTTCAACAGAGCGGATAATTCGAAAGGCTTAGTGATGAACTGCTCGGCTCCCTCTTTCATGGCCCTTACGGCCAGGTCGATGGTGGCAAACCCGGTCATGATCAGCACCGGGATCGAGGCGTCTATGAGGCGTATCTCGCGAAGCAGTTGCAGAGCGTCAGTATCAGGAAGGCAATAGTCCAACACGATGGCGTCGGGACGGCCCTGATCGAGAGCTTCGCGGCAGGCCATGCCGCAATCGGCTTCCACCACGGAGAAGCCTTTTATTTCGAGGTAAGAATGAACCGCACCGCGGAATGCCACATCGTCATCGACCAGTAATATCTTGTAGCTCGGCATGTTGTCACATCTATTAAAGGTATGAGAATACCTTTGCATTTTTCAGCCGGAAGGTCAACCGGAGCCCAAGAGCTTTGGTATTCCCACGCGCGCGACTCGGGCCGTCGAAACGTTGAGCGGATTACAGGGGAGGACTGACCGATGTTGCCCTTGGGTACTGCGGTTTGAATTCTGGACATGGCTGTCTGAATTCTGGACATTCGGCTTTTCTCCGCCCGCCCGCCGTGGAAATTCGGTTGCGTGCCTTTTCGGCAAGTTCAATCCCTGCTGCTGTTTGAAGTTCCACTTGGAACCGGTTCCTACTTTGGACTGTCCCGTGCAATTACAGGAAGTGTCAGCTTGCGGACGGACAGAACATCTATAGGACACCGCCAGCTCTGAACGGAAAAGGAGCCAACGATGAAACGATATTATGCTTTCTTGGCGCTGGTCATGATTCTGGTTGCCGGCCGGCTTCCGGCCCATGCTGATACCGTGATCAACTTCGCAAGCACGGGTGGGAACGGAATCACGATTACGCAGACCACCGGCGGACAATACCTTACGTTCTCCAATCTGCAAGTGAACAGCGGCAGTATCGCCGGGAATGATCAGAGCGGCGACTCTGCGATGAATGCCCCAGTAACGGTCTCGGCCGGCACTGGCGGCCACTTCCTTCTCAACAGCGTCAGCTCGGATGGGCTGACGGGGTACTTCGCCTCCAACTCGGCGGCGAGCCTGAAGATTGGCGATGCGGCTTCCGGCACGCTGACCGGTTCCCTGCAAATGATCGAAATTAACACCCAGAGTCAAACCAGCCGCGGTGCTACTTTCTCGATTACGCTGGTGCTCAACAACCTGTCGTTTGCCTCGTGCACGGCGGTTAACTGCACGAACAGCACGCTTTTGAGTAACTTTGCTCAGCTTGGCAACGGCAGCAATTCCTCCAATGCCCTCTCGTTCACGTTCACTGGAATTAAGGTCACGAGTGCCTCGTCACTACTGAGTAGTACCGGCACCCATGGAACCTCGCTGGCGGGATCGCTGGACTCCTTCTATGACACGGTTACCCCGGAGCCTGCCTCGCTCGCACTGTTCGGTTCCTGTCTGCTAATGGCCGGAATGAAGCTTCACCGCCGTGTAACGAAGTCCTGAAGCGGCTTTTCCCGTGTAAGTAAACCGTACGGATTGTGAACAGAATTTGTGGTTCCACGAGGGTAGAGCTGTGTTAAATGCGCTCACGATCGATGTCGAAGACTACTTTCAGACGGAAGCTATGACGAGTGCGGCTCCCAGAGAGCGCTGGGGGGATATCGGTCTTCGAGTGGAGAGAAATACCTGGAGACTGTTGGAACTTCTCGATCGTCACCGGGTGCGGACCACGATGTTCTTTCTCGGCTGGGTGGCGGAGCGCTGTCCGCAGTTGGTGGCAGCCGCGGCGGCGCACGGACATGAGGTGGAATGCCACAGTTATTGGCATCGCCGGGTCTGTCAGTTGACCCCGGAGGAATTTCGCGAAGACACACGGCGCGCGAAAGATGTCATCGAGTCGCGCAGCGGGCAAAGAGTAGTAGGATACCGCGCTCCGAGCTTCTCGATTATGAGCGGGATGGAATGGGCGACGGAGATACTGGCGGAAGAGGGATTTCTCTACAGTTCGAGCAGTCATCCCATCCGGCACGATTCTTATAACGACCCGGATGCCTCGCGCGTTCCATACCAGACGTCCAGCGGTCTTTGGGAGCTGCCTATCACAACCTGGCGGGTCTTTGGAAGAAACCTGCCAGTCGGTGGCGGAGCCTATCTCCGGATATTGCCGTTTCCCTACGTGCTGGGTGGATTACATCGGGTTGCAGCTTCCGGCGACGCCATGATGATCTATCTCCATCCCTGGGAGATCGATCCAGACCAGCCAAAGATGATGGTTGGCCTGAGGTCACGGCTAAGACAATACGTTGGCCTGAAGCGGATGGAGCGCAGGCTGGAATATCTAATTGAGAGTTATCCCTTCGGCACGATTACCGCGGCGTACGGGATTGAAAAGGGCGGCAGCAGGCAGTCCGGTGCAGGTTACGACCTGGTGCCCGCAGGGGCCTGTGTATGAGCCCAGTCAGGAGAAGGTCCCGGTTCATCAGCCGCAAGAAGGCCCGGATGCTGCTGTCCAGCGTCGTGGTGCTGACCGTGGTGGCAGTGTGCGCGGGCATGTCGCTTCTGGCCTGGGAGGGGTATCACTCGGTGTACATGCAGCCGTTGGTGTATGCGCCTCCACCGCCGCCGATCTTCCGCGCGTCGCGCAAAATCTATCCTTTTTCCATTATTCCGGGTGGAGTGTACGAGGCCAAAGAGTTGGCGCGGAACATTGAGCTTGACCCATCGCTGGCTGAGCACTACCGCGACATTCGAATGGAAAACCTGATCGCCGTCCGCACTCCGGCCGCGATGCAGGCCTATGTCTCCTTCCGCCACGGAGGCCAGATTTGTTGGACCAGTAAGCCGTTGACGATTCCTCGCGGCGAACTGGTTCTGACTGATGGGCGGCATATGATCCGCAGCCGCTGCGGGAACCGTATCCAGCAGAAGAGGCCGCAGAGTGTTGTGAGTGGCTCGGCGATTACGGAAGAGATGCAGGATCTCATTATGGATGCGCCGCTGCCGTCAATTGCGAGGTTGCCGCCTTCGCTACAACCGGTGTTATCGCCTGGCGTTCTGGCAGGGGACATTTGGAAAGACCCTGTCCCTGAGATATCCGCCGTGCCGGAACCTGGGACCATGAGTCTGTTCGCGAGCGGTTTTCTGTTCGTCTTTCTGACGACATGCGTTACGAAAATAGCGAAGGATACGGAATGACACACGCTCTGAAAATTATTCTCTTGATTGTGACCTTGTCGATCGCGACAGCCGTGATCGCGCAGATTGGAAGCACTCCCTTGCTTCCGGAAAAAGCCGCAGAGACGAAGACAACGGTACCCCAGGAGGCTCCGGCGGACTCACAGTATGTGATCGGCAAAGAAGACATTTTGGCGGTGCAGGTGTGGCGTGAACCAGAGCTCTCGCGCCTGGTTGCGGTGCGCCCCGACGGAAATATTTCACTTCCCCTGATCGGCGAGATAGCGACCGCCGGAAAGACTCCCATGGAATTGCAGAAGAAGCTGACGGATCTGCTGGGCACATACATGACGGCCCCGGAAGTTTCCGTGATCGTGCAGGATACGCGCAGCCAGCGCATCAGCATTATCGGCGAGGTGATGCGACCGGGCACGTATCCGCTGACCAAGCCGATGACCGTGCTGGACGCCCTGGCTCTGGCCGGCGGCTTCCGGGATTTTGCGAAGAGCGAAAAGATGTTCATTCTGCGAACCAATGCCGATGGAAGCCGGCAGAAAATTGCAATCAGCTATAAGAAGATTCTCCGCGTGAAGGGAACGAACCAGAACGTGGAACTCCAACTGCACGACACACTCGTGATCCCCTAAGGCGTAAACGACATGATGCGATGGAGGATTTTCATAGTGATCGCGATATTGAGCATGATGCCAGGTATGCGGGCAATGGCGCAGGATGAAGATCTTGAGCAGATTCCTCCGCCCGCACTGGAAGATGCAGAGTCGATGGAAATACCTCTTTCGGCGCCGCATATAAGCAATTATGGTTTTGTGATTCCTCCCGGTTGGAACATCGGCGTTGCCGCCGATGGCATGGGCGTTTACGACAGTAATCCAACTTCTTCGTCAGAAGCCACCGGCGACGCGGCACAGCGTTACAGCGGCAATGCCTCTCTCACCTATCTCTCAAAGCACACCGCTTATCAGGCGGACTATCTTCCGTCGGCGACCTATTACAGGCAAATTACCGGTTTGAATAGCACTGAACAGGATTTGAATCAGACCTTGTGGCACCAGGTCTCTGGGCAAACCAGTTTCGGTTGGCATTTCGATGCCCGGAAGTATCCGTCATGGGGAGGTTCTGCCTTTTCCAACAGTAGCTTTGGCTCTTTGTTGATGGAATTGTCCGGATTGACCGGACTGAATCTGATGTCAAAAATATCGACGGGCACCACGGATTTCAACGTGGAACACAGATTGAACCACCGTTCCTGTCTTCACGCTGCTATTGGGGGAGGAGTAACCAAGTACGTTCACAGCGACTCCGACCAGATGTTGGGCTTACTGATGGCGCCGGATTCAAGTACCTGGTCCGGACAGATGGGCTTTTCCTATGACTATCAATTAAACGCCCACCGCTCGGTGGGTGCTGGTGCTTCCAGTTCCTACGTTCTGTTCACCACGCAGAACTATCACATGATGACGCAATCGATGACGATTCGATACGAGGAGAAGCTGCGCGATGGCTGGGGCTACTCGGTTTCGGTGGGGCCTGAATTCCGCGAGGAGCAACTTGTGTTACCGAAAGTTCAGCCAGGGCTGAGCCTCAACTTGAATGCGGGACGTAGAAACCGAAAGTCGGCATTCGGTGCCAGTGTTGTGAGCACCTATCAGATGGGGCAGGCGCAGGGCAATCTTACCCGTTGGACTGCACTACTTTCATTCGAACATTCGATAGGAAGGCGCGGTTTTGCCGGTGCCTTTGGCAACTATCAGCGCTCGCAGTCTCTGGTTGCTACTGGGCCGCTGGGCACGGGAACGACCCAGACAGTGGCGCCGGCGGTGGATGGAGGAGTTCGCCTGGGACAACACGTAGTCTGGTTTGCGAACTACGGATTCAGTGCGCAGATGGGTGCATTAACACAGCACCAAGATATCTACCGGCAGCAGTTTGTGAGCGGCCTCTCTTTCCATGTTGACAATCTGTTTTCGCGTTAAGGAAGGGGAGCGATGAAAAGAGCAGCTTCGAGCCTTCAGGACTACATAGAAATCGCTGGTCGCCGGATTTGGTGGCTGGTGCTACCGATCGTGTTGATCACCGTAGCAGTGTTCTTCGGCAGCCTGTGGCTTCCCCGCTCCTATCGTTCGGAAGCAACGGTCCTGATTGAGCCTCAAAAGGTACCTTCGAACTATGTGCAACCAACGATCTCAGAGGACGTGACGGACCGCCTGCAGGCCATCCGGCAGGAGATATTGAGCCGGGCACGGCTTCGCAAAATCATTGCGGAGTTCAACCTCTACAGCTCCGCCAGCGGAAAAATTCCGGATGACGAAGTGGTTGAATTAATGCGCCGCGATATCTCTGTAGAGGTGGTCACCAACCAACTCAACACGGACCGCACGAAATCAGTGGCGGCCTTCAAGATCGCCTACTCCGGGCGCGATCCAGTGCTGGTACAGAAGGTAACGCGCGATCTGGCTTCACTCTTCATCGAGGAAAACCTGAAGGATCGCGAACAGGAATCCGAAGGCACCACTGACTTTTTGGACGACCAACTGGAGAAGCTTCGGCAGTCTCTGCAACAACAAGAACAACGCATCGAGGGCTTCAAGTCCGCCCATGCAGGCGAGTTACCAGAGCAGCAAATGCCCAGTCTGCAAATGTTGGGCCAGATGCAAAGCGTGCTGCAGGCAAACTCAGACGCCATCACGCGGGCGCAGCAGCAACGCAGTTATCTGGCTTCGGTACTGGAAAGCATGAAGATGATTAACACGCCCCAGAGCATGAAGTCAGCGATGCAACTTCAGTACGACAGCAAGACGGCGGAACTGCTCGACGCTGAGCAGAAATACAAGGCGAACCATCCCGATATTTTGCGGCTGAAAGCGGAATTGGCGGCGCTCAAGAAAAAGATTGATTCGGAGAAGGGCGGGGGCGGCGACGGAAGTGCGCAGGGCACTCCCGATCAAATCCGGGTGGAAATCGATGGGCTCGACGGGGAAGTACTGAAGCGTACGGCACGCCAGGCCCAACTGGAAAAAGAGATACAGAAATTGCAGGTGCACATGAGCGCGCTGCCGCAGGTCGAGCAGCAACTCGCGGAACTCTCCCGCGACTACGATACCTCGAAGACGAGTTACGACGCGCTGCTATCAAAGCGCAACAACTCTTCAGTTGCGGCCGAGATGGAACGCCGCGCACAAGGAGAGCAGTTCCGCATTCTTGACCCGGCCAGTTATCCGGAGAAACCTTCCCAGCCCAATCTTCTCCAGATCAATGTATTGGGGGTGCTCGCGGGCGTTTTTGTAGGCTGTGGACTGGCCATGCTGGTGGAGATGACCGATACCACGATTCACAGTGAGCGGGACATTACGTTTTCCACCTCGGCTCCAATGCTGGCCAGCTTGCCATATGTATTGGACGCCAACGAAAAGCGGCGGGCTATACAAAGACGCTGGCTGATTGCGGCGGCAAGCTGCGTGTCATTGATTGCGGTAGTGCTGTTGGCGTATCTGCAGCGCTCGGCAATCGCAACAGGATTTGGATGGCGCTTCTAATGTATTTCAAACATTTTGGCTTAGGGAAGAATCCGTTTCTGCTGAATACCACGCCCGATTGCATGTATTACAGCACCTCGCATTGCGAGGCAATCGCACAACTGCTCTACGCGGTGCGCGACTGCAAGGGTATCGCGTTATTAATGGGTGAGGCCGGAACCGGCAAGACCACCCTGCTGCATTCGATTCTCAAACTGGTGCTTCCGGTGGGAGCGGTGGCCAGCACAATTCTGAATCCGATGATGGAGACCGCTGAGGAATTGCTTGGCAGCGTGCTCGCCGGCTTCAATGTCAGCGCCGGTCGCCGTCCAGCGATGGAGTTGCTTAGCCTGCTTAGCGGATTTCTTGAAGAGCAGGCGCGGCAGGGGCACCGGGCGATTCTGGTGGTCGATGAAGCGCAGCTACTCAGCCGCCGGACTCTGGACAACCTCAGGTTGATCTCCAACCTGGAGAGCAATGGGCAGCGCATGATTCAGTTGATTCTGTCAGCCCAACCGGAGATTCGTGAGGAGCTTTCCGGCAATCATCACGCCGCTTTGCGACAGCGCATGGTTGCCCGCTGTTACCTGGAAACCCTGCAACCTTCTGAAGTATGGAATTATCTTGCGCTACGGATTGCCCACGCCGGCGGCGATGGGCGGATGATATTCCACGCCGATGCGGTGGAAAAGCTGGCGGCAGTGTCCTGCTGCATTCCACGCGTGATCAATGTTGTGGCGGACAACTGTCTTATCGCAGCCTTTGCCCGGAAGCAGGAGCGGGTTGATGCTGCGTTGGTCAGCAGCGTGGCGAGCCATTTCGAGTTGAATCCGGAAATAATTTCCGGACGCAAGCCTGTAGATATGCGCCCGCAATATGAACGCTCGCCGGAGTCATGGAAGAAACTTGTTAGCCAGTACGCTAGTTACGAGTTGCCGGAGTCTTTGCAGAAATTTGCCGACTCTCTCAAGTTCAGCCAGCAGGTGAATTAGAGCCGCAGGAGCGTTGCAAATACAGGAGGTGAGTTCGCGTGGAGTATCTGTATAAGGCTTTGATAAGGGACGTTGGCGTGGCTGAGGCCGGTGAGGCTGAAGTAGAGCCATCCTGCGTTGCTGTGATCGAAGAGCAACACAGTGAGCCGGTGGCTGCTGCCAAAAGAATGGATACGGTTGCTCCCACTCCCGCCAGAGTTGCCAAGGTGGTTTCTTTTCCGGTGAATAAGGAGCGGCTGTTTGCGCTGCGGCAGGAAAGAATGGAGAAGGATCACGTTCATGTGTTGGAGCAATACCGGGTACTGCGCTCGCGTGTTCTGGAAATCATGCGGATGCAGCAGATGCGCGTCCTGCTGGTGACCAGTGCAGTTAGTGGCGAATGCAAGACCACGACCTCGATCAATCTTGCTTTGGCTCTCAGCCAAGTGCAGGGCCTCAAAGTTCTGCTGGTGGACACGGATCTTCGCAAGGCTGGGATCGCCGAGGTTCTCGGCATTCCGTATCAGACCGGTCTGCATGACTACCTGCGCTCCCCTGTGCCGCTTGACGACGTGATATTGCAACTGACCAGCAGCCTTTCTTTTGTTCCCTCGGGAAGTGTCGGTCAGAGTTCGGTCGAGTTACTACATTCTGCCGAGATGGCCGCTTTTGTGAACCAGGCACGAAGCTTGTTTGACATCGTCATTCTTGACTCACCGCCGCTGTTTCCTGTGGCCGATGCACGCGTGACCGCTGGGTTGGTCGACGCAGTATTGTTCTGTGTGCGCGCGGGAGTGACGTCGGAAACGATTGTCTCGGAGGCGGTTGCGCTGATTCGTCCGAAGCTCATCGGGACGGTGCTGGCAGGAGCGAAGGTCCGCCCTGGCGGCTGGTACTACTACTATTCCGAATCTCACGAGAAGGAGTAGCCGCATGCTCAGCGTCCTGAACCGGTATGTGCCAGGTCGTGTGTTCGTGCTTCTAATTGCGGAAAATACGCTGATCACAAGCGGAATTGTCACGACCGCGTCCTTTGTCATGAATCACGACGGCGGGGCCTCGGCGCAGAGCAATGGCTTGTTGTTCAAAGGCTTGCTGATTTCCGCGATCTGCCAGCTCACGTTCTACTACTTCAGTCTGTATGACCTGCGGGCAATCGAATCCAGGCAGGTACTCCTGGGAAGGCTGCTGAGCGCGATTGGTGTTTCCTGCCTGGCCTTGGCTGTGCTGGTGGCGATCTTTCCGCCGATCCGCCTGGGAATTGGCGTAATTGAGCTGACGTTTTTATGCATGGTCCTGATTATTATGCTCGGCCGCTTATCGCTGGAGTGGGTCAATCGCTGGATCACGGCGGGGGAGCGAATTCTGCTGGTGGGCAACGGCAACATGTCCATCTCGCTGGCAAGAGAGATCCACACGCGCTCCGATCTTCCGATTCGCCTTCTGGGAGCGATATCAGAGCCAGAGTTTGAGGAATTGATTCCGAACGTTGCGCAACTTGGTCCGCTCGAGGACCTGGAAAATATCATCAAGCAGCAGCGTCCGGATCGCATCGTGATTGCCTTGCGGGAACGAAGGAAGCGTCTTCCATTGGAGGTGCTGCTGAGAGCGCGGTCGGAAGGCATTCACATTGAAGAAGCTGCAACCTTGTACCAAAAGCTAACCGGTAGAATCCCGGTGGAGACGATCTATCCCAGCACCCTGATTTACTCGGACGGGTTCAGCAAACGCTCCGTCAGCCGGTTGGTAATTACGCGCATTGCGAGTACGTTTGTCGCGCTTTGCGGTCTTTTGTTATCGGCTCCCTTGATGATTCTTACGGCGATTGCGATCCGTCTGGAATCCCCTGGGCCGGTATTCTACAGTCAGGAACGGGTTGGAAAAGACGGAAAGTCTTTCAATATCCTGAAGTTTCGGTCCATGCGTGCGGACGCGGAACACAATGTCAATCCGCAGTGGGCCAGCCACAACGATCCACGAATTACGCGGGTTGGTTCGATCATTCGCAAACTGCGCATCGACGAATTGCCCCAGTTCGTGAACATTCTCAAGGGAGAGATGAATTTTGTGGGGCCTCGTCCGGAGCGTCCTTTCTTTGTGCAACTGTTGACCGGGAAGATCCCCTACTACGACCTGCGCCATTCCGTTCCCCCGGGAGTTACCGGATGGGCACAGGTGTCCTATCCCTACGGCGCAACCATCGAGGATGCGAAGAACAAACTTGAGTACGACCTATTCTATGCAAAAAACGTTTCCATCGCCTTCGATCTGGCAATCCTGTTTGAGACGGTGAAAACGGTTGTGCTGGGAAGAGGACGATAAGGTCGAGACGATGATTTCAAGAGTCAGACATATGGCGCATTACCTAGTGGCAGTTGCGCTCTACTATTCTGGAGTGCTGGCATTACGCGGTTGGTTGCGCCGCCGCGCGAGTCATCGTCCCGAGGTCGCTGTCCTATGCTTGCATCGCATTCTGACCGCACCACAGGCCGCACAGACCTGCTCGGAACCGGCGATGGCAGTCATGCTGCCGACCTTTCTGGAATTGCTGCGACAGCTCAAAAAACAATTTCAAGTTCTCAGCCTGGCAGATCTCGTGTGCGGAAATCTGCCCCGCGGTCCGAGGCCAAATTGTCTGTTGACCTTTGACGACGCGTGGCTAGACACCTTTAAGAATGCCTATCCCGCGCTGCGGGAAGCCGGATTGCGCGCGACTGTCTTTGTCCCGACGGGTCTGATCGGCAGCGGCAGTTTCTTCTGGGTGGAGCGTCTAAATTCGCTCTGGAGAACTTGCGGAGAAGATCACGAAGCGCTCTGCTGTGCGCTGGGAAAAGAACTTGGGCTTCCTCCGGTTGCAAATGTGGAAGAAGCGATTGCTGCGTTGAAGCGCGTCTCCGCTGCACGGCGCGAGTGCATTGTGGGGGCACTGAGCAAGGAGTTCTCAAATGGAAGGCAACCCGGAGCAACCGACAGATTTATGGATTGGGAGCAACTGCTGGCGATGTCACCGGTCTTTGAGGTCGGCAGCCACACGGTCCATCATGTCTTGCTCGACTTTGAAGAAGAAGCCACCGCAAACCAGGAGCTGCTCGCGAGCCGGGCGACACTACAGGAGAAGATCGGCAGGGAAGTGAGAGCCCTCGCATATCCCAGCGGCAGCTTCAACGAGCAGGTTTGCGGATGGGCGGCAGAGGCTGGATATGACTGCGCGTTCACCATACGTCCGGGCACGTACCGCGCCGGAGACAATCCGCTCACCGTGCCGCGATGCCTGCTGCAGGAGGGCAACATCACCAATCCGTGGGGATACTTCTCACCGGCAATGTTCCACCTCCGGCTGACCGGATGGCGATGAGGGAGCGATGAAGGTATTCATTACCGACGGCAACTTGCGCTCGACTCTTGCGGCGGTGCGTTCGCTGGGGCGCGCCGGCGTGGTTGTGGGCACAGGGAACGATACTTCGGAAATGATTGCGGGCGCTTCGAAGTATTGCCGCGAGAAGCTGATCTATCCTTCCCCGGTGCTGGAGCCCGATGGCTTCCAATCCTTCTTGTGCGAACAATTGGCGGCGCGGGGATATACACATTTACTTGCAATGTCTGATGTTACGGTGCAACTGGTAGCGCCGCTCAAAAGCCGTTTGGCCCCAGCCATTACCGCCATGGTGGAAGACGCGGAGACACTCTTGCTGGTGCAGGACAAGGCGGCAATGCTCGGACTTGCCCGGGAAGTCAATGTGGGGACTCCTCGCTACATCACTCGCGGCGTCACTTGCGACACCGGTGGATGCGATCGGGAGTCTTTGCTGCGCTTTGCCGATTCAGTTGGATACCCCGTAGTGATCAAGCCGCGCCGCTCGCGGCAATACCTGCAAGGCAAGTGGAGCGAGGGGAGCGTTACCTACGCTCACACTCCGGAGGAACTGATTGCAAAGTACGAAGCGGCCCACCGCTCGATTCCCGATCCTCTGGTACAGGAGAAGCTCGCGGGGGAAGGGCGCGGAGTGTTCTTGCTGATGTGGAAGGGAGAGGTCAAGGCTGCATTCTGCCACCGAAGACTTCGTGAGAAACCACCGTGGGGCGGTGTCAGCGTGCTCGGTGAGAGTTTGCCGATAGACCGTGCTCTGGTGGAGCGCTCGGCGGCACTGCTCCGCGCCGTGCCATGGAACGGCCCCGCCATGGTGGAGTACAAGACCGATGCGCGCGACGGCGAAGCCAAACTGATGGAGGTGAACGGACGTTTCTGGGGTTCGCTGCAATTGGCCATCGACGCCGGAATCGATTTCCCGACGATTTATTACCGGCTGATCTGTGGAGAGGACGTGGCTGCGCAGCTTGAATATCGCGCGGGCGTGAAATCCCGTTGGCTGCTCGGCGACCTGGACTCCCTGATTACGCGCTTGCGATGCTCAGCGGAGCAGAAGCATTTGTATCGTTCATCTGTCTCGCGCCTGCGGGTGTGCGCCGACTTCTGTCATTTCTTTGGCCGGGAGCTGCACTATGACGTGCTCTCGGCGAGCGACCCTAAGCCTGGTTGGGAAGAATTGAAGCAGTACATCCCACTCAACCTGCGCTTGCTGCTCTCTCGACAGACCCCTGTCCATGCAGGAGGGACTCATTCGTGAAGAAACTCAACATCCTGCATACCATCGAAACCAGTGGTCCGGGCGGTGCCGAAAACGTGCTGCTTCGGCTGGCCGGAGGTCTTAATCCGGAGCGCTTCCGTTCGGTGGTTGTTATCAACAAACCGGGCTGGCTTGAGGATCGGTTGCGCGATCTCGGAATGCCTACGGTTCGCGTCGAGTGGAACCGCTGGTGGGACCTTCGCTTGCCCCGTGCTCTGGCCCATCTAGTTGAGGAAAGGCAGATCGACCTAATTCACTCTCACCTTCCCGACCAGAATTTCTACGCCTGTGTCGCGAGCAGAATTTCAAGGTGCCCTGCGATTGTCACTTATCACGGACCGGTAGAGCTGAGCAATTCGGGAACGCTTCGTGGATGGCTGAAGTTGCAGACGGTAAAGCACACTGCCTGCAAAGTGATTGTCGTTTGTGATTTTGTACGTGACATGTTGAAGAACATTGGGTTTCCGGACGCAAAGCTTCTTCGTATTTACAACGGTATTGACACCTCCCGCTTTGCGGCGGCGGCCGCCGGTGGATTGCGGAGCGAGTTGAATTGCCCACCCGGAACAAAGCTCATCGGCATGGTGGCCAACGTGCGTGCGCCCAAGGGTCATGAGCATTTCATCCGCGCCGCGCGTCTCATTGCCGACCAGCATCCTAACACCTTCTTTGTCATCAGCGGAGATCTGCACAAGACGCTGGCGCCTCCTCTGTTCAAACTGGTCAGCGACCTGGGCTTGGAGAATCGTCTGAAGTTTCTCGGCTATCGCGAGGATGTGCCGGGCATTCTAACCGACCTCGATATTTTTGTACTTCCTTCCACCAGTGAAGGCTTTCCGCTGGTTGTGCTGGAGGCGATGGCCTGCGCCAAGCCGGTGGTTGCCACCCGTTGCGGTGGCGCCGGGGAGGCAGTGGAGGACGGCCGCACCGGATTCATGGTTCCGGTTGCGAATGCGCCGGCAATTGCCGTGCGGGTCGGCGAACTGCTGGACCAGGAAGAAAGAGGGGCATCCATGGGGAAGGTTGGGAAGGGGCGGATTGACCGCGAGTTTTCAGTGCAGGCCATGGTGGCAAATTACGAACGCCTTTATGAGAGCTGCATGCTCGCCCGCAATGTAAATATCCATGCTTCCCGCCCTGTTCCCGCGAGGGGTGAAAACGAATGCTGATCAAAGGCGCGCTTCACGTCCACTCGCAGGCTTCCCATGACGGAAAGGTATCGCTGCCAAAGATTGCGGATCTATATCGCCGTCGCGGGTTTCAATTCATCTGCATTGCCGAACACTCAGAGGATATGACCACGCGGAAGATCACGGGGCTGCGGGAGAAAGCCGAATATCTATCCAGTGCGGACTTCCGCATCATTGTTGGCATCGAGTATTCCTGCGCAGACGCGCTGCACATCGTAGGCGTGGGATGCGAGGCGTTGCTGGACACATCCGATCCGGTCCGGTTGGTGCAGGATATCCGCTCGGCCAGATGTTTCTCTATTCTTGCCCATCCCCTGCGGCTTTGCTGGCGTTGTTCGCCCGAGTTGGCGGCTAGCCTCGACGCGGTGGAAGTGTGGAACGTGCGCTATGACGGCAAGTACCTTCCGTCTCCACCGGCGCTGGAGTTTTTCAACCGGATGAAGGCTCTGAATCCGAAACTGCTGGCGGCGGTGGGGGATGATTTCCATGGCCTCGGTGGTTTTTACCCGCTGAGCATCTGCATGTCCGTGAACTCACTCGATCGAGAGTCGATATTGACGGAGCTGATTGGCGGGCGTTATCAGATCGGCGGGCCGGGCTTTCACACGGCTGCGACTTCCAGTTTTTCGCCCACGGTTCTCGCATCATTCCGGGCCTTGCATATCCCGCTGAACTGCGCAAAGTCGTTGCGGGACAAACTAACACAAACCAACAAAGTGAACGAATTATCAGCCTAGACTGCGCGGGAAAACGCAATGCTTTGGATTTTCTGGCTCTCGATTTTCTTTATTGCGTACACGTTAGCGGGATACGCGGGCTGCCTCTGGCTGCTCTCGCGCTTCCGCTCCCGACCGCGGACGCGAGCGGATATTCAGCCGTCAGTCTCCGTGCTGATTGTGGTTCGAGACGCGGAAAAATTCATCGAAGGCAAGCTTCTCAATTGTCTTGAGCAGGAATATCCCAAAGGGAAGATTGAGATCGCGGTGGTGTGTGATGGGCCCTCGCCGGCCACGGAAGAAATCGTTTTGCGTTACGAAGAACGTGGCGTCTGCCTGCTGCGCGCGAAGCGGCAGGGCAAGACGGCGTGTCTGAAGATGGCGCTCGCCGCGACCTCTGGCGAGATTGTTGTCTTTACCGATGTCGGAGTGCAAATGGCTTCCGATGCCATCCGGACGATCGTAACGAATTTTGCCGATCCCAAGGTTGGTTGCGTCAGTAGCGAGGATGCGACGGCTCCGGCCATGGGCAACGCGGAGCCAATCTATATTTCGTTTGACTCGCTGCTGCGCCGCTTGGAGGGACGTGTTGCTTCGCTGATCAACGTCAGCGGTTCCTTATTTGCTGCCCGGCGGGAGTTGTGCGTCAACTGGCCGGAACGGATGAGCAGTGATTTTTTCGTTCCATTGCACGCCATCGAAGCCGGTTACGATGTGGTGGTTGATACGCGCGTGCTCGGATATCTCGGCGCGGTCAAACTGACCGACGAGTTGTCCCGCAAAGTTCGCACCATTGTCCACGGACTGGACGTATTCTTCACTCATCTGCGGTGCATCAATCCGTTCGTTTATGGGTTGGTAGCGTGGGAGTTGGTAAGTCACAAGCTGTTCCGATGGCTTCTTCCTTTTGGGTTTCTCGCGGCCCTGCTGTCAAACGGTTTCCTCTGGAATGCAGGAATTTTCTATCGTGGGGTATTGGTGACGCAGGTTTTGTTTCATCTTGCAGGAATCCTGCCACACCGCTTCCGGCCCTTGTTGCGGTTCTTACCATTCAAGATCGCCAGCTTTTTTATGATCGGAACTCTCTCGACCTTGCAATCCTGGTACTTGTATTGCAAGGGAGAGCGCTATGTAACCTGGGAGCCGAGCAAGCGTTAGCTGCCGCAAGTGTGATGTGCGATGGGAAAAGACGTTTTCGCTGATTTGAGGCACGAAGAAGAGAGGTAAATGCGTGTTGACTGCTATGAATCATCAAGCTGCATTTGAGATTTCCATTGCTGGTGCGGAGATGCAGCCGCTCTGGGATGACTACGTATTGCAACATGGCTCGGCCACCCACTGCCACCGCTGGGGTTGGAAGGCGGTTATCGAAAACGCGTTTGGGGTACCCACCTATTATCTGCTCGCGCGTGAGCAGGGCAGAGTTACTGGGGTACTTCCGTTAGCATGGCAAAAAAGCCTTCTGTTCGGAAGCTTCATCACCGCCTTGCCGTTCCTGAATGCAGGAGGACCGCTGGCGGATTCCGTGGAAATAGAGGAGGCTCTGGTACAGCGCGCGATCGGAATCGCAAAGGAGACCGGGGCGGCGCGACTGCAGTTGCGATATCGCGGCGAGTATCGGCTCGATTTGCCTGTTTCCAGGCATAAAGTCGCCGCCGTGCGCGAGGTCAGCCGCGACACCGACGCGATGTGGAAATCGCTGAACTCCAATAACCGCCGGAAGGTAAACAAAGCCACCAAATCCGGCATGACGGCGGAGGCCGAGGGATCCGCCGCGCTCCATATCTTTTACAAGATCTTCGCCGATAACATGCGCAATCTTGGAACTCCGGTCTACGCGAAAAAGTTCTTCGACGAAGTTCTGCGCGCATTCCCCCGGGATACCGATATCGTCGTCGTGCGGCTGGAGGGCAAGCCGGTTGCGGTAGCCTTTCTCATTTCATTTCGCGACGGAGTGGAAGCGACATGGATGTGTTCGGACTACCGTTACCTTTCGTTTCAGCCGAATATGCTGCTCTATTGGACGATCCTGCGCATTGCGGGAGAACGTGGTTTCCGCTGGCTCGACTTCGGCCGATCTACTCGCGACTCCGGAACCCACAAGTTCAAGCAACTCTGGGATACCGGCGACGTTCCGTTGCCTTGGGCAAGTTGGACGGAAAATGGAGAAGCCCCGGGAGAGTTGAGCCCGGCGAATCCGAAATTTCGGCTCGCCACCTGGCTCTGGAAGAAACTTCCGCTCCCGGTTGCAAACAGCATGGGGCCTCATATTGTCCGCAACCTTCCCTAACCTACGTGCGAGGGATGTGCGATGGCAGTTTACCGGCGCTCGTCGAGAGCCGATCACGGAGGAGTTAGACATGGTGCGCGAGGCGAAAATGACAGTAATCGCAGAACCCGGCGAACGGCGCGACTCCGTCCATGTTGTGTCCGGGCATTCGCCACGGGCTCTATCGGTCTGCCACATTGTTTCCGGAGATTGCTGGGCCGGCGCAGAAGTTCAGGCCTCCACACTGGTTCGCGCGCTCTGTTGCTGCGGCGAGATTCGTGTCTCGGCGATTGTGCTGAACGAAGGCCGCCTAGCCAGTGAGTTCCGGCAGGCTGGAGCTGTCGTCAAAGTTATTCCGGAAGCACAGAACAGCTTTCTGCGAATTCTCGCCGAGGCTACTCCTTTTGTCTGTCAGCAAGGTGTACAGATTCTGCATTCTCATCGCTATAAAGAAAATCTGCTTTCCAATCTCCTCGCGCTCCGCTGCCGGATACCGGTCAAAGTCCAGACACAACATGGAATGCCTGAACCATTCACCGGATGGAAGTCGCTGCGCCAGGTATTTCACCAGCGGCTTGACCAGTGGAGCGGAAGATTGGCCGCGGACGCGGTCGTTGCGGTCAGCGCCGAGATGACACCAGCGATCCGCCGCGTTTACGGCTCACGCAAGGTAGTTGTCATCCGCAACGGAATTGATACGGCGCATGTTGCCAGCCGACTAAGCCGCGAGGAGGCGAAGGCGCACATCGGTTGTACTCCAGCGCCTGTCATTGGCATGGCTGGCCGGCTCGAGCCCGTCAAACGCGTGGACTTGTTCCTGGGCATGGCGAAGATCGTGGCGGAGCAAGTTCCGGGTGCGCAGTTTGTTGTGGCCGGGGACGGCAGTTTACGGCAATCTCTGACTGCTTTAGCGCGCCAGAGCGGATTGGAAGACAACGTGCTCTTCCTTGGGCATCGCGACGATATCCACGACGTGCTGCGTGCACTCGATGGGCTCGTGATGTGCTCCGACCATGAGGGTTTGCCCATGGTTCTTCTGGAAGCAATGTGGCTGGGGGTTCCGGTGATTGGACGCGCGGTTGGTGGAATCGGGGAAGTTCTGGACGATGGTCGCAACGGTTTGAGTGTTCCTTCCGCCAAGCCTGAGGTTTTGGCCGCTGCCTGCATCCGCTTACTGGGCGATCGTTCATTGGGTGAGTCTTTGTGCCGCGCCGCCGCGCAGACCATCCAGCAGGAATTTTCGGTGGAGCGCAATGCTGACGCGATTCTCTGCCTTTACCGTAAGCTTTGCGAAAGGTAGCGGCATGGATCTGATCTGGCTGTCACACTTTATTCCGTACCCTGCGCGCGGTGGAGCATCACAGCGAAGCTTCCATCTCCTCCAGGAGGCCGCCCGCCGCTACCGCGTATCGTTTTTTGCGTTCAATCGTCCGGTGCAGGATGCGGCGATGCTGGCGGAGAGTCGGCGGGAGTTCGAGCGCTTCTGCCATCGCGTCGAATTCTGGGACGTTCCACTTGCATGGAAGGGTGCGCGGTGGTGGACCCAGCTCGCGTTCGCTCCGCTGTACCAGTGGCCCCACTCCGCTCTAAGCTATCGGTCGCCGGAGACGGAGAGGCGCTGGCGAAACGTTCTTGACGAGTATCCGGAAGCTCTCGTGCACATCGATTCGTCCGATCTTGCGCTTTTTATCGAGCCAGCCTTGCGCTTCCCTACGCTGTTGAATCATCACAACTGCGAATCAGCCATGGCTCTGCGGCGAGCTTCGCTGGAACCAAACCGTCTGAAGAAAATGGTGCTCCGCCATCAGGCGCGGAAACTGGCCTCCGTAGAAGCCTCGCTGACGCATCGAGTTGCTCTCAATCTCACAGTTTCGGATGAGGACTCGGCACGCCTCAGCGAGATCAATCCAAGTGCGCAGATCCGGGTGGTGGAAAACGGCACCGACGTTAGGTACTTCCATCCGAGAGAGGATTTGCTGGAAGAACGCACCATCGTCTTCGCCGCCTCGCTTCGCTGGTATCCAAACCAGTCCGCACTGGCCTTCTTCGACCGCAAGATCTGGCCTCTAATTAAGCAGCGCTGCCCCGGCGTCCGATTCATTGTGGCCGGACAGCAGCCCCCGGAGTTTCTTGTGCGCTGGGCGAAAGCCGACACTGCGATCGAATTCGCTCCCGACCCTGCGGACATTCGCCCCTACATAGCACGTGGGGCTGTGTATGTCTGCCCAATCATTGACGGCGGAGGTTCGCGCCTCAAATTGCTGGACGCCATGGCAATGGGCAAAGCGATTGTCAGCACAACCGTTGGCGCCGAGGGGCTGCGCTATTGCGCCGGAAAGCACATGCTTATCGCCGACGATCCGCGGCAATTTGCAGACAGCGTGCTGAAGCTGATGGATGATACTTCGCTCAGGCGGAAGCTGGCCCTGGCGGCCCGGCAGTTGGCGCTAGATGAATACAGTTGGGAAGTTATCGGGGGTCATCTTGCAAGCGCCTACGCATATGCGGGCTGCAACGCCAAAACATCCCATTATCGCGTGGTGAGTGCCCAACCTAACAAGGCCGCCAGAGCATGACGTGTTCAGGTCTGGTACAACCAGCTTCGGGGATGGGCCAGGACGTTAGTCCGCAGTGTGCTATGCCGCCCACTTCGCTCACGGTTTTTGCGCCCGTGGAACTGCATTGGGGCTTCGACTTCTTCGGACTGCTCGCTTACATATTCGTCGAGTACACGCGCATTGCCGTGGTATACCCGGTTCTTGCTCCGCTCCAGCTTGGCAAAGTCTCCTTGCTGATGGCGATCCTCGGGGTGGTCGCCTGTCGCGCGACTGCTTCCGCAGATGGCAATGGGAGGATGAAGTTCGCAATTGCAATGCTCGCCATCGTCAGTTTTATCTCTGCACTCGCCGCTCATTACACGACTGTTCCAGAAGGCCCCTTGTGGAACATTCCCGAGCAACTGATTGTGGTTTTCCTGATCGGACGCGCCGTGACCAGCCGATGGCGCTCACAAGGATTTGTTTTCCTGCTCCTCCTGTTGAACCTGAAAGTGGCACAGCACGGGTTGCGGACCTATGCCTTTGAGCATGGCCGGGCGGCCGATGAAATGGCCTTCGTCAAGTTCGGTATTATCGGCGGCGGCGGCGGTTTTTACGACAATTCCGCCGATCTCGGGGTCGCGATGTGCGTAGTCTTCGGTTTGGCCGTCGCTCTGCTGCAGGCCAATACCGGACGTAGGAGCAGATTGTTTTTTCTGGTATGCGCGTTTGCCTTCGGCGCCTTGATTCTAGTCTGCGGATCGCGCGGCGCGATTGTGGGAGCGGCTGCAATCGTTCTGGCAAGCTGGGTTAAGAGCCCCAAGAAATCCTGGGCACCGGTCTTCGTCCTGCTATTTGTTTGCGGCCTTGTGTTCCTCATGCCCCATGCCAGCCGCGACCGCTTCCAGTCGGCCGAGGACTATAAGAATGACGAGACCGCCAATCATCGTGTTTTGCTCTGGCAGGCTGGACTCAAGATGTGGGCCGATTATCCGGTCTTCGGAGTGGGACCCGCGAATTATCGCTATGTGCGCCAGGCCTATTATCGGATCGCCGTCGAGAATAGCCGGGACCGGGCAGCCTTCGTTTGTCACAGCCTATACATCGAAGTCATCTCTGAGCTGGGAACCTTGGGCACGCTGGCGGCGACCGCTATCATTGTTTGCTATTTCCTACTTATCCGCGGAGTGCGGAAGCGCCTAATCGCCGAAGGCGCAGATCGCCAAAGTTGGGAGTTTTGTCTTTGCTCCGGCCTGGAACTGGCGATGATCGGCTATCTAACTAGCGGCGCCTTTGTCTCTGTCTTCTGGTATCCGCATATATGGGTTCTTTGTGGCATTGCGATGGGACTAAATACAGCGACCGGCGGCCGACCTGTATCTCTTTTTGATCCCTCCACGCAGACCACCCAACAGCCGCCTTGTACATAAACGGGCGGGGAGCTTCGAGAAAGACTGGTTAGACTGGTTCCGTTGTAGGCTGGAGCAAATTCAAGAGGATGGATGATGAAATTGAATCAGGAAAATGTATCTATTACGCCGGTATCGTCGCTAATGATGCTGCACACGGAAAGCAATGTTGGTTATGCAATTGCGCCTCTGGAACGTCTGTTCTTCGATACTGGATTAGCGCTTTCCGATAACCACCAAAATCTAGTGCATTTCAGCTACAAAAGTCTCGCATCTGGTAAGCCCCGCACGCTCCCTGAGAATTTCGAAAATCTGATTGAACTTGACTATTCCTCAATTACGGGTGGAGACCTCGCGAGGCTCGCCGCGTACACGCGAGCGCATAACATCAGGGTCGCGATAATCTTCGACATGCAACCGACACATCCGGTGCTTCGTGCCTTGCGGCGCGGCGGCGTGAATACCATCCTCGGCTACTATGGATGTGAAATCTCCTCATTGATGCCTCTGTGGAAGTTGTATATCAAGCGTCTGTTGTTCGCGTTGTCGCGCTCCAGTATGGATGGGCTGATTTTCGAGTCGCAAGCGATGGCGAATCTGGCTGTGATGGGTAGAGGCGTTCCGCGGAGCCGCATTGATGTGGTGCATCTTGGAGTCGACGAGCAGGTGTTTCATCCCGGCAAGTCATCGCACGTCTTCGAAGTGATGAACTTGCCGCTGGGTCGCAAAGTGGTTGCCTACGCCGGCCACATGGGGGTCTGGAAAGGCGTTCACTCGCTGATCCGTGCAGCCATCGAGTTATTGGTTCGACGAAAACGCACGGATGTCAGCTTCATTCTCTTTGGCAATCGCCCGAATGAAAGCGAACAGTACGAAGAGATGTACGCCGGAATGGGAATCGATCGACTGATTCGTTTTGGAGGATACCGTTCGGATATGGCGGAGATCTACCGAGGATGTTTCTGTGGGGTGATTCCTTCGACGGGATACGATTCATTTCCACGCACATCGTTGGAAATGGCCGCTTCCGGTTTGCCGGTCATAGCAGCCCGCACAGGAGGTCTGCCCGAAGCCGTCCTTCACAATTGCACTGGGATGATTTATGAGCCCGGAAATATCCAGGCGTTGGCAGACTGTATTGAAAGACTCTTGGATCACCCTGAGATTGCAGCCCAATACGCTCGCGCCGGACGCCAACGCTGCGAGAGGGAACTGAACTTGGGGGTCCAATACTCACGGTTTCTAACAACCGTCCGGGCGAGAGTGCTAGCAGTATAGGAGGCTGCTCCGTGCGCACTCCTATGTGGCAGTGCCGCTTTTTAAGGAGTGAGCATCTCTTAGCAGAGATCGTTCTTGCAAACGCGCATGCCGCTGACGAGCCAACTGTTCTGCACCGGCCATTGAGCGCTACAGCCGCCGATATTACTCTGTAGGTCGGCGTAGGAAAACCCCCAGGTTTCATCCGCTCCGGCGGGCAGGAATGGTTGGTGTTCCATGCTGTCCACAAGTTTGTGGGCCGCATAAAAGCGCAGAAAACCATCGCTTTTTCCGGGGGTACCGAGATTCACGTGTACCTGCCAGTATTGCCATTGACCCTTCAGCTTGGCTGGTTTGAACGTGGTGTTCTTCGCAAAGCTCTTGCTGCCATTGTCCCGGAAGACGTAGAACTGGATTACGTCCATACCAGCGGGTACATTGAAGTCCATGCTGATGCGATTACTGGCGCTGGTTCGGCTTTCGTGCAGCCGCCATAAATGTACTCCGCCATTGCAGACACCGTTGAGACCAGTAGAGATTGCGGGCAGTTGAAAGCCGGCAGGAAAGTAAACGTACCCGCTCATCCACACGTCTCGCGAGACCGGGAATCGCTGGGTTATCAATTTTCCAAAGGTGACGTGGTTTGCGCCGATGCCAGCTACACACCTCCTGCTGTCCACGGGATCAGGTTGCAGGTAGTTGTAGGCATGGTCGTCGAAGGAGCCAAATTTCGGATCACAACCACTGAAATCTGAAAACGCAAGCAGTGCCGGATTTTCGGATGACAGCTTCATTTCGTCGCCCGAAGCGGTGCTGTCTATGTGTCCTCTCGATACTCTCTCGCTGCTAACAGTTGCGTCGGTGAGTGCTTTGCTCTCGGCGCAGACGGGAGCAATTGGCCAGCCGAGCACCTGGCACAATACAAGGCAGCTCAACAGAAAGCGAAACGATCTCTTCGTTCCCGCTTCTAATCGACGGAAATTCATTTCAGATCCCCTGTAGTCAAATCGGCTCACTTCCTTTATTGCACCGATTACTAAAGGACAGTTACTTAAGTCACCATACCATAGGAGCCGCAACTCTGAACTATGGTTGTCCGCGATTCTCAAAGCGGTCGTCCCAAGACGGTCTAAACTTCCTTTCTCTCAAAATGCGTACAGATTCTGCCGTCCAGTTTCTGGATTCTGTCCTCCAATAGACCTGTTCGGAGCCGGATGGGAAGACGCGAAAGCACCGGCACCGCTTCCAAGCGGCCGCAATTCTAAGTTTTAGACACGGGAGACAGCGGTTCCAGCAGTAACGAAAAACATTGTCCTCTAGCGCGCAGAGCGATTGAGCGGTGTCGCCGTTTCGGCAGACTCCCGCCCGGCACGGAGAGGAAGTTCACATTTCAGCGCGCGACTGTGGGCTGGGTTGGCAATGGCCTCGGACGTGCATTCAAACTCATCGTGTGACTCTGAATTTGCGTCGAGAGGGTGTGCCAGTGCTCATGCGTGCTAAGTTGCGCAGCCGTGCTTCTCTTCCCATGTACTTGATCGTCTTGCTGGCGTCAGTCTTCTTGGTTAGCTGCACGAGATCCCCGGCAAAGGTGAAGGCGGAATCGCTCGCCAAGGCTGCGCAGTTCGAGAAGCAGGAGCAGTACGCGAGCGCCATCATTGAATACAAGAACGCGCTCAAGGCGGAGCCGAACTCCGAAGATGTGCACTGCAGGCTAGGATTGGTCTATCTGAAAAACACCCAGTACAAAGAGGCAGATAGAGAATTCGAGCGGGTACTGCAACTCTCTCCAGGCAATGCTGACGCGCAACTGGCAATGGGGCAGATCTATCTCAAAGTTGGCATGAATGATGATGCGCTCCAGATTGCCAAGGATCTGCAGCAGCAAAATCCCGCAAGTGCCGAGGCCCGGTTGCTGCTGGGCAATGCTTACGCGGCGAAGGGAATTATCTCACTGGCGATCTCCGAACTCGCCTCTCTGGTGAAAGATGAGCCGAATCTGGCTGCCGCTCACATCAATCTCGGCATGCTCTATGCCTCGACCAAAAAACCGGAACTAGCCGAGCCTGAGTTGCACAAGGCCATGGAATTGGAGCCAGGGTCCTTCAATGCACGCAAAGCGCTCGCCGCATTCGATCTCTCTCAGGGCCGGGCCAGCGATGCCGAGGCTCTCTATCGCGGCGCGCTCGACTCCAATCCGAACTCTCCCGAAGTGTTGATGACGCTGGCGGAGTTCTATGCTCTGGAGAATCGTCAGCCCGAGTCCGAGCGGATCTACAAACAGTTGATCGTCGTGCAAAAAAATTCGGTGCAGTCGCGCTATGCGCTAGCAAGGTTTTACATCTCAGAGAGGCGCTACGACGAGGCACGTCAGCTCGATGAAGGTATTGTCTCTGAGGGCTCTGACTTCCTGCCTGCGCGGATCCAATTAGCCGAGCTTGCGCTGAACGTCTCTGACTTTAAGAAGGCTGAATCCATTCTCGCGCCGCTGTTGAAGGAGCAGAAGAACAATGCGGATGTTCAGATTATCCAGGCGCGAGTGCTGCTCAATGAGCAAAAGCCGCAGCAGGCGATCGAAGTGTTGGAAGGTGTCATTAAGCAGGGCAATCTTGCGGTAGCGCATTACCTGCTCGGCGTCGCTTATAGCCAGGTGGGCAATCTTCAGCGCGCACAAAACGAGATGGAATCTGCCATTGCAAGCGATTCCCGCATGACCGACGCGTATGTTGGGCTCGGCCTGATGATGTTGAACCGCGACCAACCGAAAGTTGCTTTGCAGTATGCGCGCATGGCATTGCAACGGGCTCCCAATCGCGCCGATTGTCTCGTGCTCATGGGAAGCGCCTATGCCAACTTGAATGATTTGGCTTCGGCGGATCGTTATCTTCGGGCTTTTGCCGCCGCTCAGCCGGCATCCGCCGATGCCCTCAACCGTCTCGGTGCGCTCCGCATCATGCAGAAGCGCTATCCCGAGGCCACCGCCTACTACGAAAAAGCATGGCAGCTCAATCCCGGCAATTACGGCGCTCTGGATGGTATTGCCAGCATATTGATCCTGAAGGGTGACAAAGCAGGAGCCATACAACGCGTCAATGATGCCCTGAAGCATGGCGAAAGCCCGGAGCTACTGAGCCTGGCGGGAAAAATCTATGCTGAAGCCGGGGCGTTGCATGCGGCCGAGGATGTATTGAAGAAAGCGTTGCGGCAATCGCCCGAGAGCTACTCCAGTTACGTTCAGCTCGGCAGCCTGTATGCGCGCCGTCAGAGAGTGCCGGAGGCGATCGCATACTTCGAGTCCGCCATAAAACTTCGTCCCGCGGATATCAGCTCGTGGACCATGCTCGGGATGCTCAATCAGCAGCGTGGCGATTTTCGCAAGGCCGAGGAGTCCTACATCAGGGTGCTGGACATCGCGCCCAACGCTGGGGTCGCGGCCAACAATCTTGCCTGGCTCTACGCCGATCATCTGAATGACATGGACAAGGCTCTGGAACTCGCCCGCCGTGCCAAAGTCGCCTTGCCCAACGTGGCCAATGTGTCGGATACGCTGGGCTGGATCTACACCAAGCGGCGGCTCGACGAAATGGCAGTTCCGCTCTTGCTGGAAGCGGTAAAGTCAGAACCCAAACACGCCGAGTATCACTACCATCTCGCAGTTGCGCTGATGCATTCCGGCAAGAAGGCAGAGGCCAGGCAAGAAATGGCCTCTGCGGCAAAGCTGGATAACGGCCTTAGGACGCGCAGAGAGGCCAGAGAAATTCTGCAATAGCTTCGAATCCGAAGACGGAATGGCAAGCATATGGCAACGCCAGAACTCAACAAGCCGCGGCTCACAGCAACTGCTATGTGGCAGAGCGTCGCCTGTTGGGGCATGTTGGGTGCCTCATTCCTGCTCCTCTACGCTTCCACGTTGCGCGGATTGCTCGAAGACTGGCGGACCGATCCCGACTATTCGCACGGTATGATCGTCCCTTTTGTCGCAGCTTACATTGTCTTTCGACGCCGCGAAATTGTGAAATCTCTGCCGCTTGAGCCTAAAACATTGTTGGGCTGGGGAGTGATTGTCGCATCGCAACTCGTTTTTCTCGCCGGCTACTTTGGTGCCGAGTTCTTCCTTCAGCGCAGCTCTATCGTTGCATTCCTCGCCGGAATGATTCTTCTGCTGGCGGGCTGGAATCACTTGCGGCATCTCGCGCTGCCTCTTTTTCTGCTGGAGCTTTGCATTCCACTGCCCGCTGTGCTGATGAACCAGGTTACGCTGCCACTACAGTTGATCGCATCGAGCGGCTCCGAGGCGGTTCTTCGCAGTTGCGGGATCGCCGTTTACCGCACCGGCAATATCCTGCAGATGGCCAGTCAGACCTTGAACGTCGGAGAAGCCTGCAGCGGAATTCGGTCGTTGGTGAGCCTGATCACCCTGGCCATAATCATGGTGAGCTTCGCCCGCGTGCATTGGATGGCGCGCATGGTGTTTGTTGCCTCTGCCGCGGTGGTGGCCGTTGTCGCCAATGGGTTGCGCGTCAGTGGGGCGGGCCTGCTCGGGTACTACTTCGGACAGCGCTTTACGACCGGTTACTGGCACCTGCTGGAGGGCTGGTTGGTATTCGTCGCTGCATTCACAATGCTGTCTCTGGAACTGAAGCTGATTGAACGGCTCCATCCAGCAAAGGCGCGGACATTATGAACCGCCGCCTCCTGATGGTTTCCGTGATCCTTGCCTGTGTCTTCACTCTGCGCTTCTGGCTGGACCGCGACACCGCAGCGGGGTTGAGGACGCCGTTGAGTGCCTTGCCCGGACGCATCGGGGCGTGGCACTCCATCTCGGAAGATCCTTTGTCTCCTCCGCTTCGCCGGATACTGCATGCCGACGACCTCCTGGCGCGCAGCTATGAGGTCATTCCCGGAACGCAGGTGCAGTTGTTCATTGCTTACTACCGGACTCAGAGGGCCGGCGAGCGCATGCATTCACCGCGCAACTGCCTTCCTGGTTCGGGCTGGGAACCGCTCTCGGTCTCTCTCGTCAACGCGGATGTGGGCGGTGGGAGAATCGAGCAGTTGAACCACTACCTGGTGGAGAGAGAAGAGAAGCGACTGCTGGTGGTGTACTGGTACCAAGAACATAACCGTTTCATCGCCGATGAGTATCGCGGCAAACTCTATCTGATGTTGGATTCGATTCGCCGCGGAAGCCGCGATGGGGCGCTCGTGCGGGTCAGCATTCCATTGGCTCCAGGCATGGATGAGAACGATGCTACGAAGACCATCTTGCAGTTCATTCGCTCGGCAACCCCCGAGATTACCAGGATTCTTCCGGACTAAATGTGACCAACGATATGTTCAATATAGTGCTCAGTGCCGCGGTACGAGACAATCTGGCCGGGATTTCCCGCGACCACCGCATTGTCCGGGACATCGAAGTTCACGTACGCACCCGGTGCAATCATCACGTTGTTCCCAACCTTGATCCCTCCGACGACAATTGCGTTGGTGCCGATCCAGACACAGTTCCCGATCACCGGCACGCCCTTTCCGCGTCCGCGATTGCTCTGCCCGATTACCATTCCCGGCGACAGGTTGACGTTGCATCCCAGCCTGCTCTCAGGATGGATGGTCAGATGCCCAAAGTGGCCGATGTAGAGTCCCGGGCCGATCTCGGTTTCGATTGGAATATCAAAGCCATATCGATAGCAGTAGTGATCGAGCAGGAGGCTATGGAAGAAAGTGCTTGCAATGCGCAACAGGCGCGGCCGGTGGCGTGCCGCCTGGCATTTGCGCAAGAAGTAACTGAAGCGGAAGCCAGGAATTGTGCGAAACGCGTTCCAGAACGCCGCTCGATCGTCGCGCCCACCATAGCGCCAAAGGTCTGCGTGAATCGTGGTTTTGAAGTCTATTGGCAATGCAACTCTCTCTCGCCCATCGTAGAGGGAATTGTATCTCGCAGCGGTGCTCGACTCGAAGCACAGAATGAAATTGCGGAAAACATCCTGCCATCCGCCGATGCCCTCCTTGGCACAATCCTGGCACCTGCGGGAGGCTTAGCTCGGCCATGATCGGCGAAAAACTCTGCACACCTCAGCTTCGCCTGCTCGTTTTAACCGAAAGCTCACCAGAAGCCATCTGTCACGGCATTGGTCTGCGCGCCCATCATCTTCTGCGACGTTTGCCGCACAGCTATGAAATCACCTATCTAAGTGCGGAGCAGTTCGCGAGTGCAAAGCCAACCCGGAAAGTGCCCCTCCGGTGGTTGCGTTCCTGCCTCCAACTCCAGCAGCCCTATCGCGTCGATCCGGAGTTGCAGCGAGCCTTCGATTGCGCGCTGCGCGAACAATCGTTCGACGGCATTATTGTCATGGGGGTTGATTTGCTGCATTACGCTGAACACTGCAGTGTACCGGTTATTGCCGATCTGGTGGATGAGCCGGTGCTTGCGGCACTGCGGGAGATTCGCGTGCAAGGTCTCTCAGTGAATGGCCTACGCATGGCGAAGCACGTCTTCGAACTGTTTCCATATTTGCGCCGACTGTGCCGCAATGCGCGCCATTGCATTTTTGTTTCAGAGCAGGATGCGCGCTGGTTCCGCCGCATCCTTCCCGGCGTCCCTGCCTCAGTCCTACCCAACGGCGTCGACTCGAGTTTCTTTCATCCGGCCGACCTCCCTGTGAATCCGCGCGAGATCGTCTTCTCGGGCATTATGGGATTTCCCCCAAACATCGCCGCTGCACAATATTTTGCGCATCGAATTTTTCCCAAGATTCGCGAGGCGCTTCCAGAGTGCCACTGGAGCATCGTGGGCGGAGGGCCGAGTCCCGAGGTTCAGGCCCTTGCAGGCCCCAACATTCGAGTCACGGGATTCGTGCCGGATATCCGCCCCTATCTCGAACAGGCCGCTGTCATCATCTCTCCGCTAGTCTCTGGCGGCGGCATGAAAAATAAAATTCTTGAAGCCTGGGCGATGGGGAAGGCCGTCGTCGCCACGCCCTTGGGATGCACCGGTATCGACGTCCGCGATGGCGCCAACATCCTGCTGGCCCGCAATGCTGGCGAATTTGCGGCCAAGACCATACATCTAATGACTCATCCTGAAAAAGCGCGCGAAATTGGATGCTGTGCCCGACAAACTGTGGTTGCCCAATATTCCTGGGATGAAAAATCCTTGCTCCTCGATCGCATCCTCCAGAATGTTCTGTCCGGTCAGGAGAAGTGCACATGAGTACCACAAGTACAACTGCACTGAACGCGCGCAAAATCGGATTCGGCTCTGTAATGCGTGTCCTCGGCCTCGCCTCCAGCACTGGCATCGCGCTCATGCTGACGCCATTCGTGGTGCACACCCTTGGAGATCGGAGCTACGGCTTGTGGGCGCTTGTCACCACGCTGAGCAGCTACTACGCGTTGCTCGATCTCGGCCTGTCCGGCGCCGTAACGCGCCACTTGGCTGGCGCACTGGGTGGCGACAATCCTGAGGAGTGCAATTGCATTGCGAGCACATCGCTAGCAATCTACCTTGGTCTGGGATTGCTTGTGCTGGGATTGAGCGGAGGCATCGCCATTGCCGGCGGACTCTTCCTTACCAATCCTGCCGAACTAGCTACCTTCCGCAAGGTCATCCTGATTGTCGGTGCAGGAACCGGAATCTCCATTCCGATGCGTGTGTTCTTCGGCCTCATCAACGCCCATCTGCGCTTTGATATTTCCGCCAGCCTTGAAATCTCATCAGTTCTGCTGCGCGCCGTATTGACGTTAACAGCTCTGCGGTCCGGTGCTGGAATCGCCGCGTTGGGGTGGATCAATTTTGGCGCCGCTGCATTCAGTTTGTTGCTCAGCGCCTATGGGAGCCGCCGCGTCTCCCCCAGTCTCAGAATCTCTCCTCAATTTGTCGCTGTTGGAGTTGCCCGGAAGCTCTTCTCCTATGGCTCCATCAGTCTCATCGCGCAACTGGCTGACCTGCTGCGTTTTCAGGTGGATGCCTTGGTGGTTGCTGCCTTTATCGGAGTCGCTGCGGTCACACACTACAATATCGCTGGCAGCATGGCGCAGTATTTCATCAGCCTGATGATCGCGGTTACAGGGACGCTAGGCCCTCTCTTCAGCCGCCTCCATGGAACCGGCGACAGGGAGCGCACAGCGCAGGTATTCAAGTTCAGCACGAAGGTCTCTGTCGCCATCTCGACGTTTGTTGGCTGTGGAATACTGGGTCTGGGCCGGCCCTTCATTGCACGCTGGATGGGCCCATCCTATCTTGATGCGTATCCGGCGATGGTGGCGCTCACGCTCGGGGCGATGACCGCGCTCTGCCAAACCCCTTCGCTGCAGTTGCTGTATGGAATTTCAAAGCATGGCCTCTTCGCCGCTTTTAATTCTCTGGAGGGCGTGGCGAATCTTGTGCTCAGCATCCTGCTGGTGCGCCACATGGGGCTGCTGGGTGTTGCGCTCGGCACCATGATTCCCATGGCTTTTACCAAACTTTTCGTGCAACCGTGGTACTTCTGCAGAATCATGCACTTTGACCTATGGGAGTACTATGCTCTGCTGGCAAAGTCGTTGTTCGCAGCGGTGGTTGCTCTGCTGCTACCCGCCGTTCTAGTACTCCGATTTTCAGCACCCGACTATATGACCATGATGGCGCTCCTTGTGGCCTCCATATTCTGTTTTGTGCCAGTGGTCTTCGCGCTGCTTTTCACCAACCCAGAGCGCCGGGCCGTGTGGAATGCGCTGGGTGCTTCCCAGAGCCACTGTGCGCAGGCGTTGAAGGCGTAGAAACTGGGAGCATACGATTTTTCGGTATAAGCACCCGTAAATGAAATGGTCGCGAAAAGAGGGCGAATGTGAAAACAACACCACGGTTTCTGCTTGCCGGTAATAGTAGTTATCGGAATCGCGGGTGCGAGGCAATTGTCCGAGGGACAGCGGCAATTTTGCGGCGGAGCTTCGGAGCGAATGCTCAGTTTGTCCTCGCGCAGTTTGGTGAAAAAAGTGATCTGGAAGCGCAGGGTACGGCTGAATCCGATCATGCGATCTCGCACATTTTACTGTCTTATAAGAAGTTCTCGACTGTGTGGCTGCTGGACCAGCTTGATCGGCGATTAGGACTGGATACGCATGGGCGGTACTGCATGTTGAAACATGAGGTCGGGAATGTGTGTGCTTCGCTGCAAGTCGGTGGCGACAACTACTCTTTAGATTATGGCCGTCCCTACATGTATTTCAATTTAGATGACTACCTGGTTCGCCAGAGTGTCCCCGTATTCTTATGGGGAGCGTCCGTAGGACCGTTTAATTCTGACCTGGAATTTGCAGACTTCGCCCATGCTCACATGGATAAGTTGAGTGGAATCTTCGTCCGCGAGACCCGCTCTCTTGAGTACCTTCGCCGGAACGGAGTAGGCAAACACGCTCGCCTAGTTGCCGACCCAGCATTTGCCATGCTGCCCGAAATGCCGGGCTCAAAAGACCTACCCTCCGCCGCCCTCAATGGGAATCCGATCGGGTTGAACTTCAGCCCATTGATGTCTCGCTATGTTACCGGTGGAAATTTGAACGCTTGGGCAACGATGTGTGCGCAGACGGTGGTTGCCATAATGAAGACATCAGGAGAGAACATTCTGCTGGTTCCCCACGTGTTTGCTCCGCAAAATGACGATGGAGATTTTCTCGCCGATGTCGCGGAACGGGTAGAGCGAGAAACTCGCACCGCGGTGTGCGTAACGAGCCGCGAGTTATCAGCTGCACAAATCAAATGGGTGGTGTCCCACTGCTGTGTGTTTGTTGGTGCCAGAACACACTCGACGATTGCAGCATTCTCATCTGGGGTTCCCACGCTGAGCTTGGCTTACAGTGTAAAAGCCCGCGGTCTGAATCAGGATATCTTCGGAAGCCTTGACTACTGCGTTGACCCTCAGCATGCGACCCCTGAAAACATAGCGGACCGCACGCGCACATTGCTCTCTGACGCTAGCCGCATCAGAGAGCACCTTGCAGCCAAGCTCCCCGCGATTACAGCACGGGCGTTTGCTGCCGGAGATATCCTCGCAGAATTCTTGCACGCGCGAGAGAGGGGCCATGCATGAGAGTCAATCTTGTTTAGGTCAGGTAGATAAGAGCGATTCTTCAGAGCTGAGCAGAGGACACTTCATAAAGGAGCTGAAACACTCTGGCATACCGCTCTCAAAGTTAATCCCTGCGTGAACGGCATTGGGGCATACTCCGACGAATAGGATCCCATCCCGATGGCATCTTCCTCTGAATTCGTGACCACGCCGTCGGACCTCGTGTTGGTCATCAGGTACTTCTCGGCGGTCTCGATGTGCCGAATGTAATCTCCTGAATTCAGAACGCCCAGGCTGCATGCACGCTTTATGAAGTAGAGAAGCAGCGCGGTCGCCGATGTATCGCTATGGCTGTTCGTGTCATTGATGATACTGCCCCAGCTGCCGTCATTGCGCTGAAACTTGCAAACCGAGATTGCGAGGCGCACGACCGCCGCGGTCAACTCGGCCTTCTTCGCATCATCTACTTCAGGCAGTGTGTCGATTAGTCCCAGGGCGTACCAGCCAGTTCCACGTCCCCATCCATAGGCGCCCAAGGGCGTGCTGGATCTCAGGTCGAATCCGTGAAATGGAATGTACCCAAACCTGTCTACAAACGCATGCTCTTCAATTTCTTTAAGCTGACGGAAGGCCAGTTGGGTCAGCGCGTCGTCATGCTGTCGATTGCCGATAACTGCAACAAAAGGAACTGCCAATCCGATGGTGTCCACAAACCGAACAAAAGGCAGGGCCCTCCTAAACATCAATGTTCCAGTGTTCTTGTCCACGGCCGCCTGGACGTTCGTTAATACACGCGCAACGATCTGTTCTCTCTCCTGAATGTTTGCCGCTGGCGCACGTTCCAGTGCATAGGCCAGAATCGCGCTGTCAATCTCATTGCCGACCAAGTCGTTCAAGTCATTTCTTCTGCCGATGACCTTGGCAGCCGCTTCTGGCGTCATGCACTGCTCTAACCCAAGCATGAGTCCAGCTGTCTGCCACGCGTAAAAGTAGTTCATGTGCTTATGGTCGAACTGATCGACAAGCCGAGGAAAGTGCAGGTTGCCCACGGGGGACGGGTGCTCATACTGCCGGACCGCGGCGGCTTCCATCGCGTAGATCCACTGCTCGCGTGACTCGAAAACTCCCATATGCCAAGCGCTCAGAATCCGATGCACCTTGGATCCGACCTCATAGCCAATTAGGATCACCACGCCGAGGCCAATCAACGCCAAGGCGGCGAGCAACACTCCGGTGGTGCGGCGCAGCACTCTCCATCTGCCTAATGCGTTCTTTTCGAACATTGGCTCACACCCACGATCTTCCAAGATCTCTCATAACTGTACCACCGTATCCTGCGGCATAGCGTGGTCGTACTTGTAAGCAGTAAATTGCGTGGTGCGGACCATCGGGACTACGTATGGAAACAAAGCCAGATTCCAAGTGAGTAGGTGAGGGCCATTACGAGCATTGCGTATCCCAGACCGCGCATCGCGCCTAAGGAGCCGTTGCACTTGTCTGTGCGTACTTCACTAAATTCAAGATCAGATAATTCGCGCTGAGATGGTTGATGGGCCGAGTTCATTATCACTCCGGAATTCTCGTTATGACTGTGATGTTTGCGACGTCAACTCGTGAGTGGATTAGCCGTTGACGTCATCTGCTGATCGGCTTAAGGTGTCCTCGAAAGGAATAGGCACCAACGCTCGGCGAAGGCGGCGGAGATGCTTTTAACAGACTGTACTGGCTAAGCATATCCGGAGAATGCCGGGTAAAAGACTGCAGCAGGATGATGGTTGAGATGAAAGACATGACAGCGATCTTCGGACTCCCATCGCGGTAGCCATCGTTTCGAAACCACTTCTGCATGTATGTCACCAACACCTCACGATGGCCAGAGATGCTGGCAAGATAGGGGCTCTCTGTGTCGGCCCGCATTCTAGGGCGCCGAAGTGCAAATATTCCAAAAACCAACCCAGCACTCTCGGACGATTCTCCAAGTACTTACAACTCCTGATGCACCTCAATGCCCATTCACGGGGCAGCACCTGGAGTTTTGGCAACTGGTAAAACCTTTGTATTGCGGCTTGTTCAGTTCAGATGATTCATAACGAGCGTGGGCATTGCGAAAGGTCAAGTCCACCTTCTGGAATCCAGAATGTATTGTCGAACAGTAATTGTCCGTAGTGGCTCTTGCATCTGCTTCTTGGAGAATGGGCGGACAATGAGCGCTAACTTCGAAGAGCGTAGGAATTCCGGAAGGAGTGGTCTTGCGCTTCCCGGACAAGGTCCGGTAAAACGGTTGTGTCCTCAATATCAGTATCGATCTTGAGAGCCTCACTATTCCGCTGCTGCCGGAATAGCGGACTCGGAACTCATCATACCGAAGTTGCCCTATTTCGATACAGAGATGACCCCAATAGCACACATAGTTTACTGGCCAACTCGCAATTCGCGCGCCGACCTGGTGGAAGGTATGTCGGTTAGCTGAGTGCATCACTAATGACGATCGCCGCATCCCCTTAACAAAGAACCGTAATTCGACGCGCCAATCGGCGCAGCGTAGGAAACGGGAGCGGCAGCGATCGCGCTGCGCAACTGTTCGGCACGCTCGACCGCGTCGTCTGTAGACATCTGTGGCAAAACCAACAAAAATTCCTCGCCTCCATAGCGACAGTAGATATATCGCTGCCGCGCATCTGCCACTTCATCAGATCGCCGAAGACCCGTACCGCCTCGTCACCGGCGAGATGACCATAACGATCGTTGACTGCCTTAAAGTGATCGAGATCACCCATAATAAACTGACCGGCTGTCCATTGCGCTCGGCCAAGATCAATTCTCGTCCCAGAGTCTCCCCGAGGTAGCGGCAGTTGTAAAGACCGGTCAGTGGGTCACGCGTCGCTTGTTCGCGCAGGGCCGCTTGCAGTTCCGCTGTGCGGCGGCCCACCCGCTCCTCCAGCATGATCGCCGTTTGGAACAAGTCGAAGGCGGAACACTGAGCACTAGTGTGGTGTCTCTAAAATCCCTTTATATTTCCTGAGCTTTCGCAGAATGGATGTTGCGGTTGCGGTCCAGACGAATAGCTTGGGTTGTTTGTTGTTCTCGCGAATGTAACTCTCGATAGCTTGGATCAACTCCCGGACGCTATGGAAGGTTCCACGGCGGATGCGCTTGCTGGTGATGTCCGCAAACCAGCGCTCGATCTGGTTCACCCAGGACGAATTCGTCGGGGTGAAGTGCAGGTGGTATCGGGGATGAGCCGCAAACCATTTCTTAACCTCCGGATGCTTGTGCGTCCCGTAGTTGTCTAGGATGACGTGTACCGCCAGACCTGGATCGATCACGCTATCCACGCGGTTAAGGAAGCGAACAAACTCTTGGTGACGGTGACGAGGCTAGCATTGGCCGATGACGGTCCCATCCAGTACGTTGAGCGCCGCGAACAAAGTGGTTGTTCCGTGCCGCTCATTGTCGTGGGTCTGTCGTTCCGGAAGACCTGGGTGCAAGGGCAGAATCGGTTGCGTACGATCCAGCGCCTGGATTTGGCTTTTCTCGTCGACACTGAGCACAAGAGCCTTCTCCGGAGGATTCAGGTATAGACCAACGATGTCGCGCACTTTGTGGACAAACTCCGGGTCGGTACTGAACTTAAAGTGCTCAACGCGGTGTGGTTGTAGGTGATACGACTTCCATGTCCGCTGGACCGTAGCTGGACTGACGCCTTCGCAGCGAGCCATTGTTCGCACCGTCCAGTGCGTCCCATTCTGCGGTTTGGTATTTCGTGTCGCCTCTATGATCTCGGCTTCTTGCTTCGCGCTGATTCGAGGAGGATGCCCCGCCCGTGGCTTGTCTTGCAGAATGCCAGCCAAGCCTCCTTGCTCGTATCGCCGCCGCCACAGCAGCACGGTGGGCAGAGTTGTCGCAAGCTCTCGCGCCAACTGCCGATTTGGTACTCCCTTGGCGGCTTCCAAGACAACTTGACAGCGTAGTGCTATCGCTTGCGGGGTACTCGGATAACGAACGATCTTGGTCAGTTCGAGCTTCTGTGCAGGAGTTAGGCGAAGAGCAGACGCAGGTGGGCAGGGCATGGTGTGTTCAATATGCTACAACTCCCCTTACCAGTAAAGACATTTATGAGACACAACACTAGCAAGATTCTATTGGTATGCCCCGGCGATGGCCGGGGGTAACAGAGTAAAGGCGCGGCGCTGGACGGATCTGTTTGTGAAGTTGGATACAACCCGAGGATATGGATTGAAGGCTGAGTTGGATGCGACCGAGGCCAACAATGCAAAGAGCCTTTCCGCTGCTGAAGCCGACTGGAGGCAGGTATGCAAACGGTGAATCGTTGCCGTGTGCCTGCTACACCGGTGATGTCTCTTTTCCGCTTCAATTATTGCAGCGGATTGCCGTCCGCAGTCATCCGGTCGAGCAGTCTGTGGTCCTGCTCAATTACTGACGGCGGCAGTGGAGCATAGTGCGGTGCGCTCGCCATCTGCTGTCCATCACCACTCACAATATATTGAATAAAATGTTTTAAGACTTCACGCTTTGCTACGTCGGGTCCATCGGTTGGGATCAGAAGAAAAGTGAATGCGCAGATGGGGTAGGCATCGGAGCCGATGCAGGAGGATTCACAATCGGAGTGCGTACGTCCTGCGCGATTCTTTTTTCGTCCCCCGAAATGGCTGCTGAAGCACTCTCGGCGCTCGGTGTGACGAACTTACCGGCTGCGTTCTCCACCTCTGCAACCGGCGGATGGTTGCTTATGGCATAGGTCAGTTCAACATACCCGATTGCGCCGGAGGTTTCCGCCACGATCCCTGTTACGCCTCGGTGCCCTTGGCGGCCAGGCCGGTTGGCTAATCGACTTTCGTCCCTGTGTTGACTTTCTGTTTCCAGTCGGGGCTCACGGCCGAGAGATAGGTAATGAAAATGTTGGTCGTACCGCTCTCCTCTTTGCGATGAGCAATTACTATCGCGGTGTTCGGAAAGGGGACGCCGGGGTTTGATTTCGTGACCTCCGGATCTTGCCATTTTAATGATGCCAAGAAAAATTCCGGCCAGGGCTGCGGGCGTAAGCTTTAACGGCGGGCTTCAGAGAGGGCAGGTTATAGGTGATGCAGACCGGCCCCGCGCTCTCTGGAATCTGCAGCATCGAAGCGGTGGCTTTCAGGTCAACGTCATCTAACGGAGCGTTGGTTTCGAGCTGCAAGCCAGGGCGAATGCAATAAACACCACTTGAACAATTACCAACCACTTTCCATTCTTCACGAACACCCCCAAAGCTGGACAATGCGCAGCATTTTACGATCGCGCTCTCTTCAAGTTCCTGTTCTCCTTAATAATAGATGCCGATATATGAACACAACATTAAACGGCAAGGAAGAATCTGCTGCCGGAAGTTTGAGCTTTGAAAAGGCGTTGCGATCATGGCTGGTAATTGCCTATCCTTAAACTTGCTGCAATCTTTTGGTATTAGCCAAACCTCAGTCATGCGGTCGCGTCGGTCAATGAGAAAATAAAAATGACCGCCAAATTTGTAGGCTGCCTTCTCAATGGCATTGATCCCGTAGACAATATAAAACATTCTCCAACTCGTCGCGGGAGGGTTGCTTCACCCGGATCCAGTAGAATCTAACCCCATCATTTATTTTCCTCGGTGCCATTACTGCCTACGTCAACACCAGCTTCCCCACTGGAGGAGTCGCTGTCACTCCTACTCGAAGATTCAGGGCTCACTTCAGGGCTCGCTTCAGGGCTCACTGTCACGGGCTCAGGCTTCTCCATCGTTCCCTGAGCCGAAGGCTTCGGAGGCTCCGACTGCATCGTCTCAGGGGTCGGACTAACTAAAGTATTTGCGAGGTTAGTATGGTGACCGAAGAGAAGTGGCTCCACGAAAGCTCCCGCTCCGATGAGCAGTATACTAATCATTACCCAAAAAACCACCACGTATAAGTCCACACCTTGCTGCTTCACGTTACTCAACCCAATCTCCTTTGAGCCACTCGCTAGAGCATTACTCCGGTGGGTGGCGTGCTCCAGTGCGGAGCTCCACACACATGTTCAGCACAAGCACGCGCCAACATCCAGCGGGTCAGACAACCTTCTTCTGTTTGTTCAGCAACACGGCGTCGTGGAAGAATCGCAGTAGATTACCAATTAGACACTTGATGCACAACCAACGGCGACGTTCTTCTCCGCCCGTACTAATCAGGAACCGAAGATCGTGTCTTCCTCAAGAAAATCTTGGCGCTAATAAGTGAAAACGTCGAATCCTTTGACGGTTTTGTGATCTGTTCCCGCACGATCAGGACAATCACAGCGAACACCGCAATTGTCGCCGCAATCGCCAGCATGACAAGGTTGAGCATGGCTGTGAGAAACCTGCCAGCAGAATTGAGCGCAATCGTGCCCCAATCCAGAAGTTCCAGCCAGATCGTCGCCAAGAACTCTTTGGCCGATTGGCCACTTATATGTCGGCATGAACCAGAACCGCCCTGCTCAGTTTCCATCATTGCCTTACTCCTCTAAATCACATCAACTCGTGCAAGCTGCCCCTGATTTTGTCTTACGTGCTGGCTTTTATAGTGCTCCGTTCTCCACGTAAAGCTGGATGGCGGTTTTGAGGGCTATCACATTTGTAACCCGGTGGCTTGCTGAGGTCTGAGCTGTGTTGACCATTCGTTGAATCTTCCCGGACACACCTCGGGCGGGGGAGTTTAGGTGGGAATCAGATGGGGGTACTTCAGCGAGGAAAGTGCAACCACCTTTGAAGGGCAGCCCATTGAAACGGCTGCCGAGTATGCGGAAAAGCGCCCGGGTTTCTGCTGTAGTCTCAGTAGATGCTGTTCTGCCAATGGAATATGAGCAACATTGACCAGTTGTGGATGTTTCTGGCTTATTCAGTCATCGGCATTCTTGCTGACCATTATGGATATCCACCGACTGAACAAAGCAAAGCCCCCGGCCCAATCGACTGAGGGGCTCCAGAATCATGACGCGAAGGTCTTAACGCCGCCATCCGTATCCGCGCCATCCGCCATATCGGTAGGCATACGGTCTCGCGTAGCCCATGGAGATGCGCGAATTCTCATTGTGCAGCTTCGGTGACCAAACTGGGGAAGTTGAAGTCGCCGAAGGCTGGTGTCCGTAACGGGCAGGTGAAGAGAAGGGTGTTCAGCCTTTCTCCGAAAATGGCCGAGCAGTTGAAGCCCTTTGTGGAAGGCCGTCAAGCACACGAGCCATTGTTTCTCACTCCTGTGTATCTGACCAAGAACGGCAAGACACGGGGTGGCGGCAAGCGGCTTGAGCCCGACAACTTCATCAAGCGGAATTTAAAACCGATTCTGAAGGAGTTAGGTCTTGACGGTGGGGCTCATGCCTTCCGGCACGGGAACGCTACAATGCTTGACTCGCTACACGCCACTATGGCCGTCCGCCAAGAGCGGCTTGGTCATGTGGACGCGAAGACAACAATGGGATACAGATACTCGCTTCGCACCTCTGAACAAATACGGCTCATTCCGGGTTCGATCCGTGATTTCGACCGTGGAGTTCTCACTTTATGACGAGATGTCGAACATTCGGGCAACGCCTCCAAAATGGAGCGAATCAGCAGACAGGACACTAAGAAAAATTCCCGCTACCTCACCGTAGCGCTTGCCAGAACAATGTTGCCAGCTATCGTACAGCGCGTGCCCTTGAGCTAAGTCGGTTAACGCACGGCATCGGCCATAGCTAGTTTTCTGCGAAGGAGAACGTCATGTCCGCAGTATTGTCATCACCCGCCCGGCGCAATTTTCCGCGCGCCGCTGCAAGACATTTCGGGGCCTTTGCCGTCGGTGCGGCCACGGCGCTGCTTGCCATCCTCGGCGGCGCGGTCCTTTACGCGCAAGGCCATGACAAGGACAAGTACTCGCTGACATCGCCGGGCGGAATCGGGTTCTCCGACTTCAGGGGATACGAGGACTGGTCGGTGGTCTCTTCCGCACGCACCAAAGAAGTGCTTAAGGTGATCGTCGCCAATCCGGAGATGATCAATGCATACAAGGCCGGCGTACCGGGAAAAGGCCAGCCTTTTCCGGATGGCTCTATGATCGTGAAACTCCAGTGGAAGCCGAAGAAGAGCACGGAGGCACCCTACGATGTGGATGTGCCGGATGTCTTTCAGCAGGCTTTCGTGATGGAGAAGGACAGCAAGAGATTTCAGAAAACCGGTGGCTGGGGATACGCGGTGTTCAACTACGACGCCGCATCGGACAAGTTCACTGCCGACCCCAAGGCCCTTGCGGACTGCGGAAACACTTGCCACCTAGCTGTGAAGGCTAAGGATTACATCTTCCACCCGTACCAGATGCGCTGAACCGCGTGGGACGTTATGTGCCCCCGCAAACGATGTTCCTGCGTGAGGCTTATTTTCGGTTTGAAAGTCTAAACGAGATCATCTCCAGCGTAGCGGAACTGATCGGCAGAAGAGGAAGGACCGTCCAATGAATCATCTGACTTTCTATCGCACAGTTCAGAACGATGGGCACTCCATCTTTTACAGGGAGTCTGGAGAAAAAGACGCTCCGACGCTGCTTCTGCTTCACGGACTTCCGTCCTCCTCGCGGATGTTCGAGTCTCTGTTCGCACGGCTCTCCGATCGCTATCACCTGGTCGCGCCCGACTACCCGGGATTCGGACACAGCGATTGGCCTGACCCGAAGCGATTTGCGTACACGTTTGATCACTATGCGGAGATCATGAATCACTTCACCGAATCGCTCGGGCTCTCGCGCTACTCGCTTTACATGCAGGATTACGGCGGTCCCG
>Ga0181520_10000668_pt1 | contig 74030 bp, 56 predicted proteins | sample PEATcosm2014_Bin_29_FD_132451 | JGI IMG/M metagenome (GOLD analysis project Ga0181520, IMG submission 132451) | Peatland microbial communities from MTU Mesocosm Facility, Houghton, MI, USA - PEATcosm2014_Bin02_30_metaG | ecosystem: Environmental > Terrestrial > Soil > Wetlands > Peat | place... | reverse complement strand
CGTTACCGTGTCACCGTTGTACGTCTGTCCAGAGGTGATAGTGAAGAACGGCGAATTCGCGCTGCCGGGATAGGCGAAGGTCGATCCGTAGGTCTTCGACTGCACGGTCGGCGTAATCGTCAGTGGAGCCGTGTTCACCGTGAAGCCTACGCCGGTCGTGGCGGCGGCAGTGTTGTACGTGATGTTGTAGTTGCTCGCCAGGCCGGTGCCGAAGGTGGCGGCAGAGGGAACGATGGTGTAGTTGCCCGCATTCGCCGTATTCACCGTGCCGCTCGAGGTAAACGTCACGCTGGAGATCGCGTCGCTGTTGTAGAGTGTGGCCGGCGTAGTCGTGTAGCAACCACCCACACAATCGGTGGCGTAGTTGAACGTTGACCCGTAGGTCTTCGACTGTGTCGTTGGCGTAATCGAAAGAGACGCCGCGTTCACCGTGAAGCCGCCGGTATTCGTGGCGTAGGTGATGGAGTAATTGCCGCTAGAGCCAACGCTGAACGTTGCGGCCGACGGAACGATGTCGTACGTTCCGGCATTCGCAGAGGCTCCCGTGCCGTTAGAAGAGAATGTCACATTGGCGATCGTGTCGCTGTTGTAGAGCGCCAATGGGGAGGTTGTGTAGTACGGACTCGAACCGCTGGTGCCGAAAGTAAAGATCGATCCGTAGGTCTTAGACTGTACCGTTGGCGTGATTGTTAGCGGCGCCGTGGTTACCGTTACCGTGCTGGTCTGGATGTAAGTGATGCTGTAATTCGCCAGACCCGTGCCCGTGGCCGCGGAGGCCGCGATGGCATAGGTGGGGCCGGCTCCCGTTACCGTAGCCGTAGCGGCGGTACCGGCGGAAGTCATCGTAAGCCCGGTCACCTGATCGCTGAAATAGAGGGACGACGGGATCGTGGTGAATGCGGAGAGCGTAACCGAGCTGCCATACTGCTTCGACACGTTGGTCGGTGTAATCGTCAGCGGGGCTTGGCTGACCGTGATGTTCTGAATGCTTCCGGTGGCGGCGGTGTAGTGCGGGGTTGAGGTCGAGCTCGCCTGTAACTGGCAAGTGCCTATACCCACATAGGTAACTGTGCTGAGCCCCGAGACCGTGCAAACACTGGGTGAATTCGTGATCACCGTCTCGGTTGGCGGGGCAGGGAGATTATCACCCGAGTAATTGTAGGTCGCGGTAAATCCGCTGCCGTAGACGCCGCTGCCGGGGAGATTATTGATGCTAATCGTCGGGGTCGCCTGGATGACCGTGAAGGATTGGGCGCTGCCGGTGGCAGCCGTGTAGTTGGTACTCGCGCTCACGCTCGCCGTCAGCGTGCAGGTGCCTAACGCGCCGAAGTGAACAACGCTGCCGATAACATTGCAGACTCCGGTCGTGGTCGAGGAGACGGAATCTGCTGAACCTGGAGCGTCGCTGTTGGTGACATAAACCGGCGTAAAGCTGCCGCCAAAGACCGCAACCGCGCTGGTGGGCAGGATGTAGCTGATAGTAGGCGTCGCCTGGGTGATCGCGACCGTTCCATTCACGTAGCTGAAGGCGTAATTGCTCGAAACAGCGCCCGAGCAACTGGTCGATACCGGCGATGCGCTCACCGATGTTGTGTTCGTGTAAGCCGTCCCGCAGGAAGGCTGGGCAGACAGGGAGGATGCGTTATCCAGGAGCTTGAATGCGCTGTATCCCGGCGTGATCGTAGGCACCGAGGAGCCATATGCAACAGACGTGCTGGACGCCGTAATCGTCAGGGGAGCCTTCGATACAGTGATGCTCGATGAGGTGACCTGAGGGGCGGCGCTGTAATTTGTACTGCCTGACTGATTCGCTGCAACAACCACGGCGCCCGTGCCGGTAAAGGTCAGTGTGCTGCCGTTACTCACCGAGGCAGGTCCGCTGACCACGCTGAACGTCACCGCATTACCAGAGGCGCCGCCCGTCGCACTGAGCGTCACTACGTCTCCGTAGTTTGCCGTCAGGGAAGGAGAGAATCCCGTAATCGTCTGCGTCGCCTGGTTTACCTGCAACTGGACCGTCGTCGCCGGTGAAGGCGTACTGTAGTCCGCTGTATCGTTCGGCGTGCAGGTCACACTCAGAATCTGCGAGCCCGCGCCGAGCAGCGCACCCGTTGCCGGCGTGTAGACGCAGTTACTGGGAGTCGACGGACTGGCATTCAACTGGGTTCCGCTCAGCAACGTTCCGTAGGTGATCGCCGCGGGGGTCGCCCAGGTAATTGTGGGCACGGCCTTGGCCACCGTGATCGTCTGCTGGACTTCGGTCGCAACGCCGTAGTTGGCGCTGCCGGCCTGATCCGCCGCAACCACTACAGAACCGGCGCCCGTGATGGTCAGGGTGCTGCCATTCAAGCCGCTCACATTTGCCGGTCCGCTGATCACCTTAAAGGTGACGGGATTGCCCGAGCCACCGCCCGTGGCCGAGAGCGTAAGAGGCGCGACCAGGTAGGTCACATTGGCCGGCGGCGAGAAGGAGATGACCTGCGGCTGCGGAGCGATGGTCATGGTGCCGCTCGCGCTTCCCTGGTAATAGGGGTCGCTGACGGTGCCGACTACCATGTAGGTTCCAGCCGCCGTCGGCGGAGCCGAGGTAGTGGGATAACTGGTCGCGCCGGTGCCGGTGTAGGTGAAGGTCACCGTCTTGCCGGAAGGCGTAGTGGTCGCCGTCGCGGACAGCGCCGCTCCAGTATAGGTCTGCGAGAGGCTGCCCAACTGCACTGTCGCCGAGAGCGGAGTCACCGTCAGCAGCGCCGAATTGCTGGTCGCCGTGTAGGTATTCCCGCCGTAGGAATTGGTCGCCACAACCTCAAAGAGCCAGCCATTGGTGGCGCTCGGAAGCACCATGGTGGTCATCGATGCGGAGGTGGTTCCCGTGCCCGCCCCGAAATTATTCCACGTCGTACCACCGTTGGCGCTGTACTTCCACTGATAAGTGGGAGTGGGATAGCCTGTCGCGGTTGCACTGAAAGATGCCGTGCTGTCCGCATTCACCGATTGCGGAGAGGGCTGGGCTGTAAACGCGGGGGGAGAATCCACATTGAGAAGGGCCGAATTGCTGGTTGCGGTGTAGGTGTTCCCGCCAAAGGTATTGGTCGCCACTACCTCGAAAAGCCAGCCATTGGTAGCGGCGGGCAGGGCATCGGTGGTCATGGAGGCCGAAGTGGTCCCGGTACCTGCCCCGAAATTGCTCCACGTCGTACCGCCGTTGGCGCTGTATTTCCACTGATACGTGGGGGCCGGATAACCGGTCGCGGCGGCGGTGAACGTAGCGGTACCGCCCACAACGGCAGTTGCAGGCAATGGCTGCAGGCTGATGGCCGGGGCCGAATCCACCGTCAGCAGAGCAGAAGTACTGGTAGCCGTGTAGGTATTCCCACCATAGGAGTTGGTGGCCACAACTTCAAAGAGCCAGCCATTGAGGGCGGCGGGCAGGGCATCGGTGGTCATGGAGGCCGAAGTGGTTCCGGTACCTGCCCCGAAATTATTCCACGATGTACCACCATTGCTGCTGTATTTCCACTGATAGGTGGGAGTTGGATAGCCGGTCGCGGTGACGCTGAACGATGCCGTGCCGCCCGCAACCGCGGACGCCGGTAACGGCTGGATGCTGATGGCCGGGGCCGAATCCACCGTCAGCAAAACCGAGTTACTGGTAGCCGTATATGTAGTCCCGCCAAAGGTATTGGACGCCACAACCTCAAAGAGCCAGCCATTGGTGGCGGCGGGCAGGGCGTCTGTGGTCATGGAGGCCGAAGTGGTCCCGGTACCTGCCCCGAAATTGCTCCACGTCGTACCACCGTTGGCGCTGTACTTCCACTGATAGGTGGGAGCTGGATAACCGGTCGCGGCGGCGGTGAACGATGCCGTGCCGCCCGCAACGGCGGTCGCTGGCAGCGGCTGGAGGCTGATGGCGGGCGCCGTATTCACCGTCAGGACAGCCGCGGGGGTACTGTAGGTGACGTTGCTGTTGGCATCCGTCACGGCTACAACCACATTGAGTCCGGTGACGAAGAGACCGGAACCGACAGCGGGAGTCGTATAGACCGAGGTGCAGGGAGAGGCGGTGCAGGTCGTATTGGTCGCAGACCCGGAGCTAAATGGGACCAAGCTCCCAGGTGAACCATATCCCCACTGGAAGGTCAGGGGCGCGACACCCGTAGCCGACACCGAGAACTGTGCCTGCGTTGCGGGGTTCACCTCTGTGCTCTGCGGCTCACTGGTGATCAGCGGAGACTGGGCATGAGCCTCTATCAATCCGCAGAACGTCAACATGCAAGCCAAACTCAACAGACGCGACCAGCTACCAAACCTCATTGTGGACATCACGACTTCCTTTCACTTGGACATTCGGCCGACGTCCAAGTCTTTGAACTGCCGTTTCGTTAAATGTGCTTGGCATGCGCCAACCCATGCTGCCTCATCCCGAAATCACGTCACTGCAACAAGCAAAGCGAAATGATTCGAAACGGGACGAATGCTGAAATGCCCCGAAGCAGCGCTTCGAAGGCAAACCATCGAGGACCATCGCCATGTTCGGCTTCCGGCATTCTGTTCTCTACTCCCTGGGACTCCGCGAGAAGCGGATTCATCGGGGATTTGCGGGAGCGATCAATCTCTGCAAACCTCACGCCGGGGTGCAATGCGCCCCCACGCGGATCAACGAACAAGGATTCTCAAGATGCCGTGTTGGGTAGTGCAAATATGTCTTCTCCACTGCCCCCGCCGGCTGCTGTGATCTGTTCGACATCGATCTTCTTCAGTTGGGGAGCAAGCCATTCTTTTCTGTTTTCCGCAGTGGTTTCATTCATGCTTTCCATTGCCACATCCTCCAATGAACCTTCGGTTGCAACTACACTCAACATCCATGATCCCGCAATCCCAAGAAAGCAAATCATTCGACCTTGGGGGGGGGGAACTGACACGCGGACGCAAAGAACTATCCGCACCCCTTACAAATGCTGCGACTAAGCAGAACACCGGCGTGTCTGCGTTCGGACAAGAGCGACGGCTCCAATGCAAAATCGGGTCGATCCAAAAGCGCAATCTCCCCATGTCGTCTCTGAGCGTTGCCTGACAATGGGAGGATCATAGCACAGAAGGATTACGGATTTGGGAAAAAAATGGGTGAACTGGCATCCGCCGTCCCTCCGTTAGCATCTAACTAAAACCAACGATGGTAAGGCTTTACCAAAATGGGAAGGTTCTCAATTTTCTCCCGGACGCCCCATCTCCCGCATCTGTGCAGCCCAGGATCGCGCATAGGTCCCCCCCCCCGCCACCAATTCCATGTGGCTTCCAGATTCCACCACCCGGCCCTTGTCGAGGACATGGATCACGTCCGCGTGCATGGCCGTGGTGAAGCGATGGGTGATCATGAGACCCGTTCTGCCTTCGGTCAGGGTGCGGAATCGGCCCAGCCAATCCTGCTCCGCCCAGGAATCCATGGAGCTGGTCGGTTCGTCGAGAATGACCAGGGCCGCTTCCCGAAAAAAGGCTCGCGCCAGCGCGATCCGCTGCCACTCGCCACCGCTCAGCTCGGCGCCGCCAAACCATTTGCCCAGCAGCGCAGTGAATCCGCCGGGCAGCCGCTCGACCGGCTCCATCGCCCCCGCGGCCTCGGCCGCACGCCTTACCCGCGGCTCGTCGTCAAGGCCCTCGACCTCTCCAAAAGCGATGTTTTCCCGCACCGTAGCTTGATAATGGACCGGGTCTTGAAAGAGGACCGCGATGCCCCGGCGCAAAACCATGGGGTCCATCGTGCGCAGATCCACCCCGTCCAAAAGAATCCGGCCCGCATCGGGATCGTAGAAGCGGCAGAGCAGCTTGATGAGTGTGCTCTTCCCCGCCCCGTTGTGCCCCACCAACGCGACCACTTTGCCCTGGGGAATCTCCAGATCGAAGCCGTCGAGGGCGCGATGGCTGGCTCCGGGATAGGCGAAAGCCACCCCCTCGAAGCGGATCGAGTCCTTCACCGGCAGCCCGGCCTGAAGCGAATCACCGCCAAGGATCTGTGGTTGCAAGGCCAGAAACTCGTCCAGATTCTCTACGAAGAGAAGACTTCGATAGATCCTTCCCGCCCCCTCCAGCAGCGAACGGAGCAACATTTGCGATTGCTGAAAGGCCTGAAAGCAGAGCAGCAGGTCGCCCAGACCCGCTTTGCCGGCCAGGGTACGGTGGAGCATCCAACCCAGGCCCGCCAGACTGCCGGCCCAGGCCAGGGTGCCGGCGCCCAGTTCGGTGACCGCCCCCTGGCGCTCCAGACGCAAACGGCCCTCGCGCAGAATCGTGCGCAGATTTTCGAAGGCCTTGCGGTGATAGCCTCCCAGGTCGAAGAGGCGCAACTCAGCGGCTGTGCTTCGTTCGGTCAGCAGCCAGTCCAGATAGCGGGTGCGGCGTTCCAGACTGGTGTTTTTCAAGCGCCAGCGCTGCTCGTGCAGAACATGGCGGGCCACCAGCAGCAACCCCGGCGCCCCGGTCAGAATGAGCAGAAGCGGCAGCCAGCCTGCATAGGTCCACAAAATGGCTGCCAAAGCCAGGAAACCCAAACCATTCTGCACCAGCGATCCGAGGCTTTCCAGCAGGGCCAGCGGCTGGGAGAGTGCGTCAACCCGTGCGCGGTGGAGCTGGTCGTAGGATTCGGCTCGATCGAAAAAGGAGAGATCCAGACGCAGCGCCTGCTTGTGGATCAGCTCGTGGATGCGGTCCTGCACCAGCTCGGCCTGCACGGCCCGCACCCAGGAGAGGAGGCTCGACAAGAGCTGTCCCAGAATCCACAAGCCGGCGATCCCCAGAACCGGCGGTGCGACCGACGCCCACCCTGGAGTGCGCACCAGCCGGTTGACCATGGTGCGCAGCAGCAGCACCTGCACTGCGGGAATCAGACCCTGACTCACCAGCAGAAATCCCCAGGCCAGTGTCCAGCCGCGCGCCACACCCCAGACCAGCGCCAGGGCGCGGCGTCCCGCCGGCAATTGTTGAAGAGCACGATTGATCTGGCCGAACAGCATGGTTTGCCTCAAGCTCAAAAAGAGGAATTACGCCAGCCTGCGCAGGAACAGCCCTACGCCGGTTCCCCGGAGAACGATGGCGCCCGCCCTGGAACTGGAAGCAGGATCGACTCCTGCAACCAGATCGTCCAGGCAGCGGCGCACCAGTGGGATGTCGAGAAGCTCCCGGGCGGCAGGCAAGGCGTCGAACGAGTCCAGCGTCTCCCGCATGGCCGGCAACTCCTGCAGTATCCGGTGGCCGATATCCGCAGATTGGAGCCCTCGCTGCCTTCCTGCCCGCACGCCCTCGGGCAGACGCCCGCGAAAGGCTCGGCGAAACAGATCGCTACTTTGGCCGTTGCGGCGGAACTGGCTGTCGGGAACCCGAAGAAGGAACTCCACCAGAGACAGGTTGGCGGTGGGGTCCAGGATAGCAAGTGCATGGCCGGCTCCCGCTTCCGACTGAATTCCCAAGCCCACGCCCCATGAGGGTCGATAAAAAGAAAATCTCCCATCTTCCAGAGGAGAAGTCGTAAAGGTAGGATCGTATCCCGCCCTGCGCATTCGGTTGTCCAAATCCAACCTATCGGCCATCTTCAGGTTGAGCGCCGAGTACTCCCGCCAGGGTCTGCCGTCCGTTGATCGGCGTCGCTGCAAATAACGCCGATACGGTCGCACGATGGGACCGATGACCTGCCTCCTGAGCGTAAGCCAAAGGCCCGGCTCGGCATGACGAAACAACTGAGCAGCAACCTTCATCTCTCCTTGCAGAAGCGCCAGAAGCGCCGACCCATTTCCAGTCCACGATACGGTGGCGTTGCCGAATCCCCCGCAAAGCACCGCGCCTGCGCCCTCCCGAGCGGCGGTCTCCAACAGGGCCTGAAGCCAGAAATGATTGCTGGCCGCATGGCTGGGGCCGTCATGCAAACCGAGAACATGCTCAATTCCCTCAAGAACGCTGTAGTGCGCAGCATCGACAGGAATGTGTCGCACATTGTCTCCAGCCAACGTGGCCGTCTCGTGCGCCAGTTCCCATTCGTTTCCAAGTCTGCGGATGCTGGCGCCGTCCGGGGGAAAGAACGGTACCGACGTATACGCTGTCAATGCGCGTCCTTGAGCCGCCAACAGAGGAGCCGCAAGGGCCACCACCGAACCCGAATCGCGGCCGCCGGAGAGCATGGCCGCAATCGGCTTTTGCGATCGCAGGCAACTCTGCACCGCCCGGCCATAATGCTCCAGAAGGGCCTCGACATACTCCTCGTCGCGGCGATAACGGAGCAGTTCGCGCCCCTGCGGAGACCAGTGCCTCCAGGAGTGGGTTTGGCCGTCCGGTCCGACCGCCATGGCATGAGCCCAAAGCACCCGCCGGAACCCCTTGTAGGCTGTCAGCTCCGCATCGTTCTGCCAACTGACCAGGACCTGCGCCAGACGCAGCGGCTCCGGCTCCTTGACCACCCCCGGCAGCGCCAGCAATGCCTTGAGGCTTGTCGCAAAGGCAATAAATCCCTTGCCTTCGTGGGTATAAAGGGTTGCGTTTCCGCAGGCATCGAGGGCCAGTAGTAGTCGGCGCTCGCGGGAGTGCCAGGCGGCCAGGGACCAATCCCCTTGCAGATGTGTGCAAACCTCGTCGCCCCAGCGATCGAAGGCCAAGGCGACCAGGCGCCCATCGGAGATCCGCGCTGCTTCTTCCCCAGAGAGGTCGAATGCCGCCAGCAACTCTGCGCGATTGTCCAGCCGGGCGGCAGTGGCCACCCGCCCGCGCTCGACGGTCATCGGCTGGCGTTCGAAGGCGTCCTCTGGATTGGTCTCAAGCAGCAGATGGCCCATGGCCAGCGAGCCATCTCTCTGGCAGCCGCCGCCGTGAGGGCCGTAATAGGCCATCGCCGCCCGCATCTGCTCCAGAGCTACGGGGTCAACGGGCGCACCGTCGAACCGGTAGATCCCGTAGATCCCGCTCATGTGCGTCTCCTGGCAAAGGTGGTGAAGATCTTGAAGCGTTCGTGCCCCGGACCACCGGTAATCATGCAGGGTCCTACGCGCAGCCAGGCGTGCGCGCTGAACTCGGCGCCATCGATCCGCCCCGCTCCGAAGCTGACCGTCCCCTCCAGGCCGCGCCGCCGCAGCATCGCCGTAGCCGCCAGCGCCTGGGCCAAACAACGGCTGTCCCACGGCACCCGCCGCGCCCAAACGCCCACCGCCCAGCCAATCTGCTGGGCCAAGCGAACCTGCTCGGCGGCAGCGGCGAGGGGTGTCTCCGCGCCGGGTGCGCCCAGCCAGGCGGCGATGCGGTGGAAGGGCAGGAAGGCCATAAATAGCCGGGCCAGCGCCAGCGCCAGCAGAGCCTCTCCCAGTAAGCGCTTTCGGCCGGGTGGGAGGCCGCCCAGGAGGCGCAGCTTATTCCACACGGAGAAGCCCTTCCCGCTCCATCTCCGCCAGGAATTTCTGCACATCCGCCGCGCATCTCTCGGGCGAAACCCGATATTCCGCCACCAGACGATCCACCAGAGCGGAAAAACTCAGCGGCGTCTCCAGCGCTTCCCAGATGCTCTGCGCCGGGCCCTCGAGGCCGTAGTAGGCGCCTGCATCGATGCTCATCAGCACCGTCTCCCGATCCAGATCGGTGGAGATCATCCCCTGGGTGCGGCACAGCTTATCTTCAGGGCCAAAACGGCGCATTCAGTTCTTCTCCTTGGTCGCAATCTCCGCGAAGTGCTCTGTCCAGGCCGACTCCAAAAACCGGACCAAATCCCCGATCGCTTGCGGATCGCGCCGCCGCGTCACAGAGACCAGCGTAGCCTTCTGCGCAATCTGCCCGGCCAGCCGCATCTGATCGCTCTGCGTTTGCTGGCCTTTCAGGTAATGCGGCCGGTACAGATTCTCCAGCAGGCGCTGCACGCGGTCGAAGCCGCGCAGCACCTCGAACCGGGGCGTTTCATCCTCTTGGTCGCCGAGAATGTGGATCGCCCGCAACGGCACCGGATGCGGGCAGTAGCCATCCCCCATGGGCACCACGAATTTGTCCACGTCGAAGCGCGCCCCCTGGGGGGTTCCTAACCTCTCGTAGGCGTCGGCGCAGAGGCGAAACTGCGCCAGGGCGGGCAGAATCTCCAACCCAGCGTCGCTCGCCGAGACCGCGCAGACATCGTCGCTGAGCAGCCGGTAACCTCGCTGGTGAAAATGCGCCGCCAGCGTGGACTTGCCCGCTCCCTGTGCGCCCACAAAGATCATCGCCCCCCAGGGCGTCTCGACTGCGCTACCGTGCAGCGGAAAAAGCCCGCGCTGGTAGAGCAGTGCGCCGATCGTCGAACCCAGCAGAAACAGCCGCACCTTATCCGAGGAGGCATCGGCCAGTGGTTCGACCACGATGCGCTTGCCTTCCTCGGCGCGATATTGGCCCACGCCGTCGACCGCCAGCCGAAAAACTCCCGGACGAACTTCGTAATGGCCGTGCTCCAACGCATCGAGCGCATCCCGGCGCGGCGGCAACAGGCGGATCGTCACATCCGGCTCGCCAGCAGGATCGGGAAGTGGCAAAAGCTCGGGACAGGCGATCTCCGCATGAATGCGAAGGCCATAGGCCCAATATGCGTAAAAAGACATCTTCGACCTGCACCCAATCCCCGAGTATCATCCCTGCTTTCATGGCGTTTGGCAACGGCAGGGATCAAGGAACTTCAGTATACGGCAGCCGTCCCTATCCATATATATGGATACATACGCGACATGATTGATTTCGAACGCTACAAAATGACCCATCGAAGGTCATTCAAACTGCATGAGAGGTCTTTTCAAATGCCGTAAGTACTGCAAAATCAATGCGCTTTTTCACCGCCGTGGAAAAATCCTGATCTTTGCCTGGATCGGCTTCAACTCTGCCTTGATTTTTGCGCCTTGACCCAGATCCCCGCGCCGCGAACCGCCCTACTCCTCCAAGGGAAGCTCGGCCGCCAGAATGTTCATGGGGGTCAGACCACGCTGGCGCAGTGCCCGCAGGCTGAGGGCATCGTGACGCTTGGCCAGCCGCCGGCCATTGTGGTCCACCACCAGCCGGCAGTGAAACCAATCCGGGTCGGGCAAACCCAATGCATCGTTGAGCAGAATCTGCCGGGCGGTGGATTTGAGCAGATCCGCGCCGCGCACCACTTCGCTGATCTCCATCGCCGCGTCGTCGACCACGCAGGCCAATTGGTAGCTGGGGACGCCGTCGCGCCGCCACACCACGAAATCCCCGAAATCCTGCCCGGCGATAAACCGCTGCGGCCCCAGATTCAAGTCCTCGAAGTCAATCGCCGCGCCGTCGGGCACACGGAAGCGCCAATTGAAGCCGTCCGGATTCTCCAATTCCATTCCCGTGGGGCCGGGAAGCTGCGGAGCGTAATCCTGAAACCGCCGGCAGGTTCCGGGGTAGATGGGCTCGTCGTCCAGCGCTTCGATCTCTTTCGCGCTCGCTGCACCGCCGGGGGAGGAGCTCTCGTGCGGTGCGGTCAGCGCTCCCTCTAGATCTTTACGCGTGCAGCGGCAAGGGTAGATCGCGCCGGCGCGCAGCAGCTTTCGCCACGCGGCCAGGTAGATCTCCTTCCGCCTGCTTTGCACATAGGGAGCAAAGGGACCATTCCGGTCTGGCCCCTCATGCCAGCGAATCCCCAACCAGCGCAGGTCTTCCATCGCCGCCTCGGCGTAGGCTACACGGCTGCGATCGGGGTCCAGATCCTCCATGCGCAAAACCAATGTCCCCCGGGCGTCGCGGGCGCGCTGCCATGCCGTCCAGAACGTGCGCGCGTGCCCCACATGCAGATAGCCCGTGGGCGAGGGCGCAAGCCGGCCGCGATAGCTTGAGAACGGCGTTGGAGGAAGACTGGCCATAGCTGGCTCTTAGTTTAGCCAGCCCATTCTGTCCCGCATATGGCCAGCTTGGTTCCCTCTGCGGGTCTCGCGCGAGAAGGATCGCTCTGAAAGCGCAACCCCGCCAAAAGAAATATCAAAACATCTCCGGAATGCTGTGAAAGGCGATGCGCGTGGGCGCGGCTTTGAAGGCGGTCAGCATCGCCGCCGGGGCCAGCGTGCTCAATCCATATTTTTGGTTGATCTGATCCATAGCCTCCTGCAGGCGGCTGCGCTGCTGCTCTTCTTCGCTGGAGTCGAAGAGGCTGAGCGTGTGCAGTTGGTCGGGGACCAGATCGGCCAGATGTACGCCGATAAAATACGGGTGATCGTACTCCGCTCCCGCCGGCCGGTCAGCCCACAACTGGCGCAGGGCGGCAATCAAAACTTGACTGTCCTGGGTCTCGCCGAGGCGGATCTCCGCCTTCCAGCCGCGCGTTGGAACCCCGTAACTGCTGACTGGTTTATTCGATCCGCGCGGTGCAGCAAAGCCCACTGCCAGCCCGATGCGTCCCGCCCACAACCCATTCGAGCGCAGCCGCAGCGCAGCCTTGTGCAGCAATTTGTGCGCCACCGCCCAGGCCTTTTCCGCCGTGCGCATCTCCGGCCCCAGCACGTGCTGATGGCTGAGCGACTTCATATGCTCGCCTTCGGCGATCTCGAAGTCCTCGCCGCGCAGCCAGTGCCAGAGCCGCTCGCCCAGCACCGATCCCCACTGCTCGCCGGCTTGCTCGGCATCGAGCGCCATCAGGTCGTCCATAGTGCGGATGCCGCGTTCGTTCAGCCGCTTTTCAGTCTTGGCGCCGATTCCCGGCAGATCGCGCAGTTCGAGCGTTCTGAGCGCCGTGGGCAGCAAGTCCAGCGGCAGCGCCACCAGCCCGTCGGGCTTCTCCATGTCGCTGGCGACTTTGGCCAGGTAGCGATTGGTGGCCAGCCCCACCGAACTGCGCAGCGTCGACCCCACTCGCTCCTGGATGCGGGCTTTCACCTGCCTGCCCAGCTCCAGCGCCGCCAGCAGAGGCCGTTCGCGCCCCAGCAGCCGGCAGGCCATTTCGTCGATGGAGAGGACAGCCGTCACCGGCAGGCAGCTCTCCACAGCCTCCACAATGCGGTGGTGATACTGCACATAGATCTCGTGGCGCGCCTCAACCAGCACCAGGCCGGGACACATGCGTTTGGCGTCGCCCACCAGCGTTCCGGTTTTGACTCCATGGGCCTTGGCCTCGTAGCTGGCGGCAATGCAGCAGGTGCTGTCGGCCATCATAGGCACCACGCCCACCGGCCGTCCCCGCAGCTCCGGGCGCACCTCCTGCTCCACCGAGGCAAAATAGGAGTTCAGATCGACAAAGAGCCAGTTCAACAGCGGCTCCGTCCCTGCACCGTTGCGCGTTTCTCCCCCAGCAGGCGCAGACTCCGCCGGGGGAGGCAAGGCCGTCTCCGCTTCCCCGTACGGCTGCGGAACGAATTCCGATCTCATGACCATGGTGTTTTCATTTTCGTCTTTTCTTCGCCGTAAATCAATAGAAGACTGCGGTGTTTCGCCGATGATAAACTTGCCTCGACGAATTTCGTCTTTTTTATCAGGAAGGTATTCACCGCCGCGTTTCCGGTGCGGCCGGTGTGGGAGATGTTTCTATGTGGTCTGAGCATTTGCACAACATGATTCACTGGTTCATCTCAAGCGCAAGCATCATCGCCACCATCGTGACCGTGGGAGTGGCCGTACTTCTCTTCTCCTGCCTGGGATGCTCGAACTGCTCCCACCGTGAGAAGGACGATATCTTCAGACGCCACGAACTGTAGCTGTTTGGATGCGCCGGATGGCGAAAGGCCCTCATTGCTGGGTGAATCTCGCGCTCGCCTAAAGGCTTGTTCGCCTCAATGCGGCAATACATAAACCAGACTTCCTTTTGCCAGACTCTCCGACTCTTCCGGAACCATGACAAAGCAATTGGAGCGGGCCAGCGCGGTCAGATCCCCGGAGCCATGCATGGGGATGGTCTCGACTTCGTGCCAGCCGCCCTCGGAACTATTGAAATCGCACACCGCAGGCAGAAAGCGTGTGAGTCCATCCTTGCCTTGGACCTCGGCCTTGAGCCGCGCATGAAGGAAGTGCGGGCCGTGCAGCGGGCAGCCGGAGAGGGCCGCCAACAGGGGTGCGCCAAAGAGCAGAAAGGTGACAGCCGTGGAAACCGGATTGCCCGGCAGTCCCAGAAAAGGCAGCGGCGTCTTTTGCGTCTCCAGCGTTGCCGTGCGCAGCAGGTCGCCGAAACCCAGCATCTGCTGGGTGGTGCTGTGCAGAATCTCGCCAAAGACCGCCGGCTTGCCGGGCTGCAGCCGCACTCCGGTAAAAAAGAACTTGGCCCCCTCCTTGGCCAGCGCCGGCTCGACGAGATCGAACTTGCCCGCCGATACCCCACCGGAGAAGATCAGCAGATCGGCCTGGGCGGCGGGTAGAGCCGCCTGTTTGATCGCGCCTCCGATAGCCGAGGCGTTGTCGGCCACAGTGGGAAAGACCCAGGGATCGCCTCCCGCAGCCACCACCATGGCCGCCAGCATGGGTGCGTTGGAATTGCGGATCTGCCCCGGTCCCGGCGCGTGGTCTGCCGCAACCAGTTCGTCGCCGGTAGTGATAATGGCCACTCTAGGGCGTTTGAAGACAGAGAGATGCGCCGCGCCGCAGGAGGCGGCCAGAGCGATCTGCGCCGGGCCCAGCACCGTCCCAGGGGCGAGCAGGAGATCGCCGGCGCGCGCCTGCGCCCCTTGCTGCACGATGTTCTTGCCCGGATGCAGGTTGCGCCGCGGGAGCAGCCGTACGTGGCCGTCCTGGGATTCAACGTGCTCCAGCATGGCGACAGCGTCGGCGCCGGCGGGGATGGGTGCGCCGGTCATGATCTCCCAGACGGCGGCGGGGGGCAGCGGCCCGGCGGGCGGTTGGCCGGCATGGGTGCTGCCGGCAATGACCAGAAGCTCATGCCTTTCAGCCTCCGCCGCGCGGCAGGCAAAGCCGTCGCGGGTGGAGCGGGCAAAGGGCGGCTGATCGGTGTCGGAGAGCAGCGGCGCCGCCAGCACACGACCGGTAGCATAGGCGAGTTCGGTGCGCACGGGAGTGGTCTGTGCCCGGCTCCGCGCCAGCGCATAGTCGGCTACCAGCGCCGAGGCTTCGGCGTAGCTGAGCAGATGGTCACTCATGGAAGGATTGTAGAGGGTCGGCCTCTCCTCCTCCGAGATCACCTTGAAAACGCTGGTAATTCCTTTCCCTAAATAAACCAAGGGCGCAACCGTTCACCGGTCGCGCCCTGGGAGTTGATGACTGAAAATCGCCTACTTCTTGCCCGCCTTGGGAGCCTTGTAGACGGTGTCAACCTTGCTTGCCGACTGCGCCAGAATGCCCTTGGCATCGGCGGCAAAAGGTCCCGTCGGAGCCAGATCCAGGTATTTCTGGTAGGCCTCGGCGCATCCGGCGGGCAAAACATAATGGCCGGCTGCATCCACCGTGGCCTTTACGATCAAGCCCTGGCCCTTCAGGTAATAGGGCAGAGCCTGGTTGGGATCGACGGCGATCGCCTCTTCCGCGGCGGCCACCTGGGCGTCGGTATTGCCCACCTGACTGAAGATGACCGCTTCGTTCTTCAGATTGAGGAAGGCCTGGGTGGGATCGTCCTTGGCAGCCTGATCGTAGGCGGCCTTGGCTTCATCCACCTTGCCGTTGCGGGCGTAGATCTCGCCCAATCCTGCGTGGGCCATCCCCTGCACGGAGAGATTGGCTTTCTTCGACGCGGCATCGACTTCGATCGCCTTCTTGCAATTGGTCTCGGCCTCGTCGTACTTCTTCAGCCCGATCTGGCCCTTGCAGAGTTGCGCCCAGAGGATCGAGGCATCCGGCTTGGCGCCCGAGTCCTTCAGCATCAGCGTCTCGACTTCACTGTATTTCGCATTGCGAAGCTCGGTCTCCTTGGCTTCGATCTCCGCCCTGGTGGCCGTCGTGCCAAGGGCCTGCACGGCGTTGGCGTGAGCCAAATCCGCATCCTTGATGTCCTGCTGCACGGTGCGCAGATCGTTATTGATGCCCTTGATGATCTCGTTGACCTTCAAGGCTTCGGAGTTGTGCTTCTTGACCTCTTCCAGTTGCTTCTTAACATCTGGGGGGAGGGCGTCGATGAAAGCCTGACGGCTCATGTCGTCGTCCGCCTTCAGATCCTGCCCGACAACCACTTTAATGTTGGGGATGGAGTCCACCAACTGCCCCGGTTTGGTGTCTGGAGCGCGATAGACCAAGGTATAGGTTCCAGGGGTCGCATCGCCGGCATAATCGCCGTTGGGGTTGACCGGGAAGCTGAATTTCGAGTTGCCTCCGCCATCGGTCGAGAGGCTGATGGTGCCGTTGGCGACGGAAAAGCCGGTCGCGGCGGTGACATGGCCGTGAATCTTGCCGGTCGGTCCCTTGATCTCCGGTGCGGCGGGCGCCGTGGGCGCGGGCGTCTGGGCAAGCGCGGGCAAGAGGGCGAATGCCAGCAGGCCCAGTCCGAGTGAAAGGTTGCGTTTCATCTTCTTCTCCTTGAAGGCCGTACAAACGAGGCAGTTCGCCGGCTCGTAAAAATCCTAGGGTTGGCTCTTGCGCGAGGGCGCGTCTACGGCGCTCGCCCAGCCTCTTTGCTCTGCCAGTTGGCTGCTTGGTGAAGACGCCGGAATGGACTCAACCCTCCATCCGCCGTCTGCAAGTTCCCACTGGCGGGGATTCGCGTTGGAACAGGCCAACACGCATATCCCAACATGGTAGTGCGTGGGGAAGAGGCCGCTTGTGGCATGGATCACACCCTACAATAGAATACGCATGGTAACCACGATACGCACGGCAATCCCTACCGACATTCCGCAGATTCTGCACTTTATCCGCGCCCTCGCCGCCTACGAGCGGGAACCGGACGCGGTCGAAGCCACCGCCGCCGGCTTGCTGCGCGACGGCTTCGGCCCCCACCCCTTCTTCGAGTGCCTGATCGCCGAGCACGACGGCCTGCCCGCCGGTTTTGCCCTCTACTTTTTCAACTACTCCACCTGGCTGGGACGGCCCGGCCTCTACCTCGAAGACCTCTTCGTCTCCCCCGAACTGCGCGGACTGGGCATCGGCAAGGCCCTGCTGCAACGCGTCGCCGCCGTCGCTCTGGAGAAGGGCTGCCTGCGCCTGCAATGGGAGGTCCTCGACTGGAATACCCCGGCCATCGACTTCTATCGCGCCATGGGCGCTGAGTTCCTCGACGAATGGCGCAACGTCCGCGTCTCCGGCGACGCGCTGCAGCGACTGGCTGGGTCTCCCCGGCAAACGGAGGCCGCACAATGAAGATTCGTGTGATTGGCGGCGGATTGGCCGGAACCGAGGCGGCGCTGACCGCCGCACGCCTGGGCTGCGAGGTGGACCTCTACGAGATGCGCACGGTGATCGACGGCCAGCCGCGCCTCACTCCCGCCCACCAGACCACCGACTTCGCCGAATTGGTCTGCTCCAACTCCCTCAAGAGCGAATCGCCCAACACCGCGCCCTGGCTGCTCAAGCAGGAGATGCGCCGGGCAGGCTCGGCCCTGTTGCGCTTCGCCGACGAGACGGCTGTCCCTGCCGGCCACGCCCTGGCCGTGGACCGCATCGCCTTCTCGCAAAAAATCAATGCAGCCATCGCCGGTGAGCCGCGCATCCACGTCTTCCGCGAAGAAGTGACGGACCTTGCCGTGCCCGACCCCGGCGGCGCGCAAATAACGATTGCCGCCACCGGACCACTGACCAGCGACGCCCTCAGCGCCTCGATTCAGCGCCTTACCGGCAGCGAGCATCTGGCCTTTTACGACTCCATCTCGCCCATCGTCGAGACCGACTCCATCGACATGGAGAAGGTCTACTACGCCGCCCGCTGGGAAAAAGGAACCGCCGACTACATCAACTGCCCCATGGACCGCGCCGAATTCGACCGCTTTCTCGACGCCCTGCTGGCCGCCGAACCCGCCGAGAGCAAGGCGTGGGAGAAGGCCGAATACTTCGAGGGCTGCCTGCCCATCGAGATTCTCGCCCGGCGCGGCCGCGACACTCTGCGCTTCGGTCCCATGAAGCCCGTCGGCCTGCGCGATCCCCGCACCGGCAAGACCCCCTGGGCCGTCGTCCAGTTGCGCCAGGAGAATCTGCGCGCCGACAGCTACAACCTGGTCGGCTTCCAGAACCATCTCAAGTTCGGCGCACAGGCAGAGGTGCTGCGCCTGATTCCAGGCTTGGAGAAGGCGCGCTTCCTGCGTTATGGCCAGATTCATCGCAATACCTACATCTGCGCTCCGGCCCTGCTCGACGAGACGCTCTCTCTAAAAGACTCCGCCACCCGGCTCGTGTTTGCGGGGCAGATCAGCGGCGTCGAGGGCTACACCGAGTCCATCGCTACCGGCCTGCTGGCCGCCATTTACGCGTCTCAAATCGCCCACGGCCATCCGCCGCAGCCCATCCCGCGCTCGACCGCGCTCGGCTCGCTGGTGCACTACATCACCCACGCCGACGCCAAACACTTTCAGCCCGCCAACATGACCTTCGACCTGCTGGAACCGCTGGAGGAGGAACTGCGCAAGAAGATTCGCGACAAAAAAGAACGCCACCGACTGCAATGCGAACGCTCCCTGGCCGCCTTCGACGCCTGGTGGATGGAGAATGCGAACTCAGCGTTTTAATCTCGCACGCTGTCTTGATCGTTCGCTTCTAAAAGAACTGTCATCCTGAACGCAGCGAAGGATCTGCGGTTGCTTCTCGGAATCAGATTTTCGATGAGGCGATGACGGATGTCCCGATGCCGTCAACTGAAACACTGATTTCGGCGCAGAAACTCGATCCGCGATCGCAAGTCTTTGCGAGGAATGAACCAGAGCAAGCTCATTCCGGCCGAGGCTTCAGGTCAGCTCTCCTGGCGGTAGAGCAGGTCGCGGATGGCGTGGCGGCGGGCTTCGTTCATCTCCGCGTCGGCGTCGGGAATGCGTCCGGCGATGGGAACCTCGGCATCGGGTTCGCTACAGGCCGGGCAACGGTTGGCAAAGCCCGGTTTTCCGGGCCGCAGTTCAAATTCTTCCGAACAAAGAATGCAGGTCTTGATTGGGAATGCCATGACGTTTCCATCATAACGCCGCGATGTTTTGCGGACGGCTCTTCTGCGTTCCCTGCGGCAATTTTTTTGGTCCGCAGTCCAGATGGCGGTATGGCGGATGGCTTTCTTCGATCTGCCGGTACGGGCGGGCGCGGATCGACGGTTCGGCTGGCTGCCTTTTGGCCCAATCTCCCCTTCTGAGCAGCGCAATCCGCGGGATGCCGGTTCGCTGGCTGTCCGCATCCTCGCTTGACGTTGGCCGTCTCTCTATGAAGAAATGGGACTACGCGCCAGCGCTGTCTCTAACGGAATCGCATCCGCGTGGGGCGGCCAGCCATCGGGACCACCGTGCTCGAAGGAGTACTCTTTTCAATACGGGGAACGAAGAGCGTCTTCCGATCTCCATTCTTCTACCGCTTTATGGCGGATATTCTCAAGTCATCATCGAAAAGGGGAAACGCATGTTCGTCGTCGTCTGGCAGTTTGAGATTGCCGAAGAGAAGATCGCCGCTTTCGAGGCTGCCTATGGACCGGAGGGCGTCTGGGCGCGTCTCTTTCGCAGCTCGATCGAGTACCAGGGCACAGAACTGCTGCGCGACGCCTACGTCCCCGGCGCTTACCTGACCATCGACCGCTGGGCCAGCGAAGAGGCCTTCCGCGCCTTTCGCAAAGACCACGACGCCGACTACGAGGCCGTGGACCGCGCCTGCGACGACCTCACCAGCAAGGAAACCCGCATCGGCGCCTACTCGGTTTAATCTCTACGCCGCCGATGACCCGAGCAAACAGACGTTACGCCGGAACTCTGCATCCGCCATATAACGCACGCCTTTGTCGAATGTGACCAGGACCAGGTCTTCCTTGATGGCCAATCCGAGCAGATAGGCGTCGGTCACCTGCTGATGGCCGCTGATGCGCGAGGCAAAAGGCTCAGTGAGGGTGACCCAGCTTTCTTTGATCTCCCAAAAGCAGAAAAGGGGAAAATCTCTCAGCATTTGGAGGATGGCGATAACCTGCCCCATGGAGCGCGGGTTGGGATAGGAATTGGCATTCGTCGTGATGCGAATGAATCCCGCCTCTGTAAGCGGGCAAATTCCCCAAATGTGGTTGCTGGTGTTGTTGAACCAGTCTTGCGCCAGTAGATGGTGTTTGTGCTCCGTGTCTGTAAGTGCGATCAGCGTGTTCGTGTCAAGCAGGAATCTGCGGGCCAAACTCTTCCTCCTCGATTTGCTTGACGATCTCATCGGTGACGGTTTTGCCCGCCGGAGGAAAGACCGGGAAGCCATTGGGAAGGCGCGCGATCGGAGGCGTCCGATCATGCATGGAGGGCGCTTGAACCTTACGGATCAGCTCGCCAACCGCCTTGCTCAGCGTAATGCCATTGGCCGCGGCGTAGATCGAGGCAAACTCGCGAACATCGTCGTCCATGGTAATCGTGGTGCGCATACACTGAGTATGCATCATTTTATAAAACGATGCAGCATTGGATTTTTGATGCGACAGAGCAGTATCTGCCGCGCTAGTCAAGGCGCGCCTTGCAACGTGAAGATTCTCCAATTCGATGTTCTCTATCTCTTCGCTTTTTTTTGCTGTCTTTCTTCCCCGCGTCCCTGCTACAATCCCCTTCGAAGCGCATTGCGCGCAGTTACGCCCTGCCCGGTGAAAACGGCAGGGGCGCGGCGTGAAATGCCGTATGAAAAGAAGGAGTCCTCCCCATGGCCATTGCCGAAGACCGCGCCAAAGCCGTTGAACTTGCCCTTGCCCAGATTGAGAAACAGTTTGGCAAAGGCTCCATCGTACGGCTCGGCTCCAAAGAAGCGCTGGTGCCCATCGCGGTGATCTCCACCGGCTCGATCAGCTTTGACGCCGCGCTGGGTGTGGGCGGCGTTCCCCGCGGCCGCGTGACGGAGGTTTACGGCCCCGAGTCCTCGGGCAAGACCACCATCACCCTGCAGATCATCGCCGAGGCCCAGCGTCTGGGCGGCCTGGCTGCCTTTGTCGACGCCGAGCACGCTCTCGACCCCGGCTACGCCAAGAAGCTGGGCGTGGACGTGGACAACCTGCTGGTCTCGCAGCCCGATAGCGGCGAGCAGGCGCTGGAGATCACCGAAGCCCTGGTTCGCAGCGGCGCCATCGATGTGCTGGTGGTCGACTCCGTGGCCGCGCTGGTTCCCAAGGCCGAGTTGGACGGAGAGATGGGCGATTCTCACGTCGGGCTGCAGGCCCGGCTGATGTCGCAGGCTCTGCGCAAGCTCACCGGCACGGTCTCCAAGTCGCGCACGGCTTTGATCTTCATCAACCAGATTCGCGAGAAGATCGGCGTCATGTTCGGCAACCCGGAGACCACCACCGGCGGGCGCGCGCTCAAGTTCTACTCCTCGGTGCGCATCGACATCCGCCGCATCGCCGCCATCAAGGAAGGCGACGCGGTGACCGGCAACCGCACCAAGGTCAAGATCGTTAAAAACAAGGTAGCCGCGCCCTTCCGCGAGGCGGAGTTCGACATTCTCTACGGCGAGGGCATCAGCAAAGAGGGCGACGTGCTCGATCAGGCGGTGGCCAATAATATCGTTGAGAAGTCTGGCGCTTGGTACAGCTACTCCGGCGAACGCATCGGCCAGGGCCGCGAGAATACCCGCAGCTTCCTCAAGGAAAACAAGGAGATCTTCGCCCGCATGGACGCCGAACTGCGCAAGAAGCTCAACATTGGCGCGATCAAGGCCGAGGTCCCCGAGGTTCCCGCCGCCGGCCCCGCCGAGGCCAAGGAAGCCGTCCGCGGCCGCAAGGGCTAGAGCGATACAAGAATAGCTAGGCGCGCGGACTTCGCATCGCCGTCCCGCGCGCGGGCGTTGGGCTGACAGGACTGAATGGGCGGGTAGCACCAATCTCCTGCAGAGAATCTTATCAAGACGAGGGTGCCCCCGGTCCCTCACGTTTGGGGACCGGGGTAGAAGGCGAATCCGGCCCACGGTAACGCATCCATTCGGGTAACTGCCCGCCGCGCCGCTGAGCCGTCCACTCCGACTCAATCTCTACGGTCCCGTTCGCCCCGGTTGCGAAGTGACGAAAGCTCGACCATTTCCAATCGATGGGGTTCGCAACCAACCCGCGCAGGACCGGGTTGCGGTGCATATAGCGCAGCTTTTCAACATACTTTTCATGGGTGAATATGTTGAAGTCGTAATAGTGAGCCAGCCAGAAAGGCCTTTCCCTGCTGCGCACCGATACGGAAAGCTTGAGCGCCTGAATCGCCTTCGACAACGGGCAGCGCGCCGGTTCGTTCACCAACAGATGCACATGCTCAGGCATTACAACATATCCGCAGACGACAAAGAGGTAACGAAGCCGAATGCGCTCCAAGGCCTCTTCAAACAACTCTTTGGTTGCAACAGGCGTCAGATAGGGCCTGCGACGATAACAACTGAAGGTGATGAAATGGAACTTGCCGGTTTGCTGATAACGAACAAGTTCGCCCTTCATACACCGTGAGCCTACACCCACTGGACAGGTCGCAAGAAAAATGATTTTTTGGCGATCCTCGCTCCGGTCCGTAATTGGCAGTACTGCACTCGCCCCAGTCGAGTTCACGCCCCGGTCCCCAACTGCGAGGGACCGGGGGCACCCTCGTTTTTCCAGGGTGCCTTCATCTTGTTACCGCCCCAAATACATCCGGTACTGCTGCTCGAGGATGCCGGCGGAGCGGGCCAGGGCCAGCTTGCTCAGGTTGTATTGGTAGAGGCTCTCCACCAGATTGGTCTGCGCCGAGGCCAGCGCGGCCTGGGCGGTGACCAGGGGCAGATTGTCGTCCACACCGGCCTTGACGCGTTCGGTCTCGTCGGCCAGGGCGCGGGTGGCCAGATCGACATTGGAGCGGGAGACGGCGACCAGTTGTGCGCTGGCGTCCACATCGAGCAGAGCAATGCGGACCTGGTAGTCGATCTGGCCGCGTAGATCGGCAAGCTGGGCTGTGGTGGCGTTCAGTTGCGCCTGCGCGGTGTCGGATTGGCCGCGCAGTCCGGCCTCGCGGAAGAGCGGCAGGCTCAGGTTGCCCTGGGTGAGGAAGTTGCCGTGCGAGGCGACGCCGTTGACCTTGCTGACGGCGTAATAGCCGCCAAAGCTCAGGCTGGGCAGCCGCTGGGCGCGATAGGCGGTGTGGATGGCCCGCATCTCGATCACTTCGTTCTGCAGCTTCTGGTAATCCTGGCGGTTCTGGTAGGCGACGGTGCGCACCTCGGCAGGCGATTGCGCGGCCAGTTCGCTGTAGGGCGCGGGATCGGTCAGGGCCAGCTTTTGGCCGGGATCGACGCCAATCTCCCGCTTGAGCAGGATCAGTTCCTTCTCCAGCATATTCTCGGCGGCGATGACCGCCTGCTGCTGGGCCAGCAACTGCACGCGGGCGCGCAGTTCGTCCAGATTGGCGGCCGTTCCCGCCTGGTGTGCGGCGTGAGCCTGATCGAGCGCCACGCGGTCGGCGGCTTCGAGAGCCCGCGCATTGTCGACCTCGCTCGAAGCGGCCAGGGCGTGCAGATAGGCCGAGGCCACTTGCTGAACCACTTCGCCGCGCGCCGAGGTCTTGGCAAAATAGGCGGCCTTTTCCGCGGCTCTGGCGCCCTTGTAGGCAGCGATCACCGGACCGGAAAAGAGCATCTGGCCAAACTGGATCTTGCCTTCGGTCAGATCGTCGCGGGTAATGTACGACATGCCGGCGGGAATCTTGCCGCCGGGAAACATGGAAGCAAACATGCCCACCACGCCGGGACCGAAACCCAGGGCGGCCAGATTCGTTTGATGCACACCCAGATCGCCGCCCACGGTAATGTTGGGCAGAAAGTTTTGTATCGCCTGGTTTTTCTGGCCCTCGATCGATTTTTCGCCGTCTTCGGCTTCTTTGAGTCCCAGATTATTCTTGAGCCCCATCTGCACGGCGTCGTCCAGGGAAAGCCTCAACGCCTCGGCGCTGGCGGGGCGCGTCCGGACACTGCCGAAGAAAGGATTGGCCGCGGAGGTCGGATTCGGCGTCTGGGCGCAAACCGCTATTCCCGCCGTCAGGACGAGAAGCGTGGAGAAAACGGGCGCGATCCAGCGCCGAACCGGGAAAGATTGCGTACTTTTCACTTCCATCATTCTCTCAGATGTAGATCGCCGCGTCAGGATGCGGAGAAAGAGAGAATGCACGCTGGCGTCAACCGGCGGCGACCGGGGCAAGGAAGACTTCGATGGGACGGGGCGTCGGCCGGCCGGTCAGGAAGCCCTGCACCTCGTCGGCGCCATAGGCCTGAATGAGTTCCAGTTGCTCGGTCTTCTCCACCCCTTCAACGATCACCCCCAAACCGAAGCTGTGGGCCAGGGTGATCAGGGTATGAACCATGGACGCGCTCTCCGGCTCGATGCCCAAATTGCGCATGAAGGAACCGTCGATTTTTAGAAAATCGAAGGGCAGCGAGGGTAGATAACTGAGGCTGGAGTAGCCGGTGCCGAAATCGTCGATCGCCAGAGTGATCCCCAGGGCGCGCAGATGGTTCATGGTCTGTGCGATTTCGTTGGAGAAGTTCAGCATCACCGATTCGGTCAGTTCGATCTGCACCAGCTCCGGCCTGAGGCCGGTACGCTCCAAAATGCCCTTGACCTCTTCGACAAAACCGGGGCGGCGGAACTGGATGCTGGAGACGTTGACGGCAATCTGGATGGGGTGCGGGAGCAGGCCCTGCCAGCGGAGAGCCTCGGCGCAGGCCTTTTCCATCATCTGAGCGCCCAGCGAAGAGATCATGCCGCTCTCTTCGGCGATGGGAATGAACTTGGCGGGGGGGATGGCACCGAGCACGGGGTGCGTCCACCGGGCCAGCGCCTCAAAGCGGACCAGGCGGCGATCGGCCACATTGAACTCCGGTTGGTAATCCATAGAGATCTCGCCGCGCGCGAAGGCTCCGCGCAACTGGTTCTCCAGGCTCAGCCGCTCCTGGACGAGCGATCCGATCTCGGCGGTGAAATGGATGACCCGGTTCTTGCCCTCGCGCTTGGCGGTATACATGGCGCTATCGGCCTGCTGAATCAGGATTTCGGCGGTTTGCGCGCTCTCGGGGAAGAGGCTGACGCCGATGCTGGCGCCGATGGCCAGAGCATGTCCTTCGACCCAGAAGGGATTGGAGATGGCTGCGAGCAGTTCCTCGGCCAATTGGGTTGCTTCGTCGCGGCCGCGCAACCGGTCGAGAATGACCACGAACTCGTCGCCGCCGATACGGCCCAGCATGTTTCCCTCACTGACCCAAGCCCGCAACGCGGTCGCCACCTGAATCAGAAGCCCATCGCCAATGGGATGGCCCAGGCTGTCGTTGACCAGCTTGAAGCCGTCCAGATCGATGTAGAGCAGGGCCACCATGCTGCCTTGGCTCTTCGCCCTGGCCAGAAGGGAGGCCAGGGTGTCGGTCAGCAGGCGGCGATTGGGGAGACCGGTCAGGGGATCGTTCAGCGATTCGTAGACCGCCGCATCGCGGGCGCGCTGCAACTCTTCCTGATTGCGCTTGAGTTGGGTGACATCGATGGCGGTTGTCTCATAGACAATGCCCTCCGCGGTCTGGACCGGGGTGATGTTCTTGAGCAGATGCACCGTGCTTTGATCGCTGCGGCGCAGGCTGGCGTCGCGGCTGCTCAACGCTTCCCCGCGCAGCGCCTCCTCTAACTGGTCGCGCCGCTCTGGATCGACCTCGAAATCCCAATAGGAGCGTCCAACCAACTCATCGCGGGTTTGAAAGCCGAGCAGGCGCACAAAAGCCAGGTTGCAATCCACAATGGTGCCGTCGGCGCGCCAGGTGAAGACCGCGGCCAGATTGCGCTCGAAGAGGCGGCGGTACTTGGTCTCCAGGTGCAGCTCATTTTCAAGCTGGGTGCGGATGATCGCTGTTTGCTTGCGCACTTTGCGCCGCAATTGCCTGGCCCAGAACAGCGGCACGCATACGCAGACGGCCAGACCCGCCAACAGGACCGACCCCCGCAACGGCGTGATCCAGCCGCTGCCCCCGACCACCTTCATGTCGGCCGGCGAATCGACCAGCACCAGCAGGGCTCCCGGCCACTGCGGGCTGCGGCCCCGCATCACCTCCACGCCGATCACTTCCAGCAACGCTCCCGGAGTCATCCCAACCACCGCACGCGTGGCTTCCGAACGCGGCAGAATGGCGGTGAATCGTTGCTCCCCTTCCTCCAGTTGATAAACATATTGGCTGGCTTCGGTGCGCTCTCTGATGAGCCGCGCTCTCAGCCACACGCGGCGGCCGTTTTGCTGCTGCCGCAACAGGTCCGTCACCGTGGTAGGGAGGGGTGCGATCTCGACCGGTTTCGCCGCCGACGGGCTGACCAGCGCATCCGATAGCTCCAGGCCAAACTCCCCGCGCGCCGGGAAGCCCGTCACGTCCACGGTCTTGCCAACGTCGTAACTCTCCGCCTGCGCCAGCGTCACCATCAACGCCCCTGAAGCGTCCTGTAAAAAAAGCCGCCCTGGCGCACCCCAGGTCACCGTGCCGTGTAGATGCACCGGCTGGGCGAAGCGGCGATCCGCGTCTCCGCTCTGCAAATCCTTGATCGGTATCGGCGGCGCACCCGGTGAGAGAGGGGACGACTCCACCTGGATCATCTTCAGGTTGTATACGTACAGTTGAGAGGCAGGCTCTCCCAGCGCAGCTTCCATGTGGCGGCCCACCGTCCCCCGCACCTTGACCAGGGCGCCCACCAGCCGCTCGGACGCTTCGCTCTGCTGCTGGGGCACGAACAACCAGGCCATCTTCTTTCCGTCCCAGATGCGAAAGCAGACACGGAACCAGTTGTGGTCGCAGGGATGCAAAACCCCTTCCGTGGCCACAAACTGACTGTTGGCTTGGCCCGAATCGATGGCCTCGACACTCCACGCTTGGGCTGCCGGCAGCGGCCCCGTGCCCAATGGCGCGATCTTCAGACGCCCCAGTTCCGGTCCGGATTCGCCGACTGTCGACACCCCTTGCACCTTCAATCGCATACCCGGGGGGTAGGACGGGCTGCCCGCAGGAACCCTCACAAACATAGTGCCGGTGCGGTCTTGGACGAAGAGAATGCCCCACTCCGGGTCGGAATAGGTCACCACGGCCTGCAAATCGATGGGCCGCGCCTGACGCGCTTGCTCATTGGTCAATTCGAAGATCTGCTCAATGGCGCGCAAAGTTTGCGGGGCGCTTGAAGATGCCTGCGCTACTACCAGCACCCCTGGCACAAAAAGAAGCAGGCACAGGAATCCGCGCCAGACTGTCCTCTTCACAGCCCCGCGCCTCTCACCTGGGCCCGATACAGTGGGAGGAAAGGAAGGAGAAATTCGTTCGTCTTCCTGGGACGCCGGCATACTGTGCATATCTTCCCACTGGAATTCTGACCGTCAGGGCGCTTTTGACCCCGATCGAATCGAGCCTGATGCGATCCGGGTGCTGCAACCCGGCAGCAAAGCACTTCAAAAAAGGGTAGCGGGCAACACCATCGAATCTCTGGACATGCCCCAAAAAACTACATCAACTCCCCATCACTCTATCGCAACTTTGCGTTGCGCGATAGATTCCGTTTGCTGAGAAGGTAATCGTTTTCCTTGTGCGGAAAGAGACATCGCAACCGCCCCGCCCAGCGTCCGGTTAGAGGGCCAGAATCTGTTCCCAGAGGATTGGGTCTACGGGAACCCCCAGGCGCTGGTTTTCTTCGCGCAGACGGAGGGTCCGCTCGCCGGGATAACGGAGCTTGCTCCCCGCCTCGGCAGGCCGGCTGCCATGCACGGACGCGACGATCTCGTCGGCGATCCGCTCCAGTTGCTCTGCCCCGCCCAGCGCCGCCGGGTTCACCGCCAGAAAGACCTGGGAGATGCCGGTCTCCAGCAGCGGGTCGGCGGCGATCTGGTGGGTCGCCCGGCCCAGCGCGGTGGTGGCGGCGATCGTGTCCAGCAGCATCGACAGCCCCGATCCTTTCCAATAGCCGATGGCCAGCGGCCGCTGGGTGCGCTCGATAGCCGCCGCATCGCGGGTAAGGTGGCCCTGCTCGTCGAAGCCGCCATCGACGGGCAGCAGCTCGCTGCGGCGGCGATAGCCTTCCAACGCGCCATAGGAGAACTGCGACATGGCCATATCCAGCACCACGTGGCCCTTGGCGCGCGGCACGGCCATTACCAGCGGGTTGTTGCCCAGGCAGGGCTCAGCGCCTCCCCAGGCGGGCAGATTGGGCATGGTGTTGGTCCAGCAGATGCCGACCACCCCCGCCTCAGCCGCCTGCCAGCCATAGCTGCCGCCGCGCATCCAGTGGTTGGTGTTGCCCAGACTCACCCAACCCACCCCATGGTCGCGACTGAGCGCAATGGCCCGCTTCATGGCGTCTTGGGCATTGAGGTTGCCCGCCCCGCGGCGTCCGTCCCAACGTTCGAGAGCGCCAAAGCCGGCCACGCGCTCGGCCTCGGCCAATGGATCGACCGCACCATTCCGCACCATGGCTGCAAAACGCGGAAAGCGCTCGACGCCGTGCGAGTAGACGCCATCGCGACTGGTCTCGGCAAAGAGCCGCGCACAGTTCACGGCGCGCGGCTCGGCAAAACCCAGCCGTTGCAAAGCGGCCGTCAGCGTTTCCTGCACCGTCGCCAGTGGGATTCGTTCCATTTGTATCTATCCTCCGGGGCAGAACAGAGCGCCTGCTCTATTGTTGCGCGGGAAACCCCGCCGTCGGCAACACCGGGGACGAGGAAGTTTGCGGAAGCAAGCCGCGGGTGAGCCCGATAGAATCGCAATCGCTGCACAGTGGACGACATTTATTTTTTCTTCAAATGGCGCTTGACCCTGCCCTTACGTCATGCTCAAAGATGTCAAGGTGAGACTCATGAAAACCTTTCGTGTCCAGGAGTTCGCAAAACTTGCCGGTGTAACGGTACGGGCATTGCACCACTATGACCGGCTCAAGCTGCTCTCACCCGCGCATCGGTCGGAGCGGGGCTACCGGCTCTATTGCCACGAGGATCTCGGCCGTCTGGAGCGGATTCTCGCGCTGCGCTACCTGGGGCTTTCGCTGCACGAGATCGGAGCGTTGCTGAACACCCCGGTTGGCCGTGGCGCGGAGCGGCTGACGGTTACGCTGGCGCGGCAACGGGGGGCCCTCAGTGAGCGGCGCAACGGCTTGGATCGCATCCTGCGGGCCATCGAACATGCGCAACTGCGCGCACAGGACTCCGCGGAACCCGAGTGGCTCCTCTACCAGACCATCCTGAAGGAGATTCAAATGCAAGAAGCCACCGATTGGACGGAGAAGTACTACAGTCCGAAGGCCGTCGAGGCGATTCGGGAGCGGCGTGCCTCCATGACGCCAGAACAATACGCTGAGTCCGGTGCGCGATGGCAGGCTTTGATGGCCGATGTGCAGAGCGCGCTCGATCGCGAGGTTCCGCCCGACAGCGCCGAAGGCCGGGCGCTGGTGGCGCGCTGGATACGTTTGGGCGACGAGTTCACGCTGGGAAATCCCGAAATCGTCGAAGGTTACCGGCGGATGCATGATGATGAGAACCATTGGCCGGACGATGAAAAGGCTGCCAAGCTCAGAGCGATGAGGCCCAAACCTGAATACAGGGCATTCTTTGATCTGGCGCTTCAAGCCTGCCTGCGCCACGGATGATCGCAAGGGGCCGTTCGATGCGAATAAAGCGGCTGTTTAAATCTAGGAGAGAACAAACAATGGTCGCGCCCAAGAAAAAAATCTTCGCGGTAATGACATTATTCTTTGTGGCTCCGCTGGTGGCGGAGTACCTGCTCGGAGATCTGCCGCTCAAGCTGCTGGGGGCACTGATCGTCTTGGCGCCGGCATACGGCGGTGCGGCCATACTGATTCGCGAGGCAGCTCGGCGAACCGGTTGCGGCTGGCCGGCCATGCTGATGCTGGGCGCGGCCTATGCCTTGATCGGCGAAGGCCTGGTGACGCAATCGCTTTTCAATCCCGACTATATGCAGAAGCACTGGCACCTGCTTTACTTTGCCTATATTCCGGCGTTGGGTATCGGAGGGTGGTGGACGTTATTGATGTTGAATCTCCACACGTTCTGGAGCGTGGGTGTTTCAATTGCACTGGTGGAAGCGCTCTTTCCTGCCGAGGCTGAAGCACCGTGGCTGGGGTGGATCGGCGATTCGGTCGTCGCTCTGGTGTTTGTGCTTGGTTCAGTCGCGAGCTTCGCCATCGGCTTCAAGCAGAACCGGTTCGTGGCGTCCCCTGTGCAGCTTCTGGGCGTGGCCGCGCTGAGCGTGCTGCTGATGGTGCTTGCCTTCCTGATTCCGCCGCGGAGATCGCGCGAAGCCGGCGGCAGGACGCCGAGCCCATGGATTTCAGCAGCCGTTGCATTGGTGCTGGGCATGGGGTTGATGCATACGCCGCCGAAGTGGGGCTGGGCCGCGGTGGGTGCGATGCTGGCGATAGACGCGCTCTTCCTCGTTTTGGTCGCGTTCTTTTCGCGAAGAGCCGGATGGAGCGCGCTCCATGTTTTGAGCCTGGCAGCCGGCGGCGCACTGTGTTACGGCATTCGGGCGTTTACTGCCAGGCCGCTGGTCGGCGGGCTGCTGGATATGCGCATCAGCAACGCGGTTTTTCTCGCCGCCGCCGTAGCTCTGATTTGGTTGTGCGCGAGGCGCGTCCTCCGCCACCAGACGCTGGTCTAGCGCGATCGTCGAATATCCAGCAGGCAGAGAGCGGACGTCAGGCGTCGTAAGTCTCCCATTTCTCTGCCCGCATGGAATGGGATTTTAATTCGTGCTTTCCCCGGTCTCAAAAACGAGACCGGGGGCACCCCCAGTGGTACAACATTCCGCGGATAAAGACCTTGTGCTGCCTGATGGCCATGGTTGGACGCCCTCTCTCTCGGTGTTCATCGGCCCTGGAATTGAACTATCTTTCTCCCCTGAAGTGGAGTAAAGTTCCTTCGCAAGCTGGTTTATATCGATCAGGCTCGCAGTCTTTGCCTGCACGCGCTGCTTTGGCATTCGTTTTTCGCAGAACGGAGCCGCCATGTCCTACGTAGGCATCAACATCGGCGCACTGACGGTCAAGGTGGTTGCGCTCCAATCCGGCGTCCATGCTGCCGCTGTGCTGGCCCATCAGGGCCGTCCCCTGGAAGTTCTCAAACGACTGCTTGCGCAGCCCGCCTTTGCCTGCGCCGAGTACTTTGGCGTATCCGGCCATCTGGGCCACATTTCGGAGTTTGCCGCCATCCAACGTGCGCTGCGCGAGGTGCGCGAACGTACTCCCGAACGCACGATGGCTGAGTTCGATGCGGTGGTTTCGCTGGGCGGCGAATCGTTTCTGGTCTACACGCTGGCAGATGGAAAGGTCGTCAACGTGCTGTCGCACAACAAGTGCGCGGCTGGGAGCGGCGAGTTCTTTGTGCAACTGATCGACCGCATGGGACTGGAGATCGACACGGCCATTCGGCTCTCGTCCACCGGAACGGTGGTGCCGCTGGCTTCGCGCTGCACGGTGCATTGCAAGACCGACGTGACGCACAAGCTCAATCGTCACGAGGCCACCCCCGCGGACATTTTGAAGACGCTGCACGACAGTATGGCCGGCAAGGTCGTGGCGCTGCTCGAAAAAGGGCAGAACTCGCTGCGGCGCGTCTTGCTGATCGGAGGCGTAACCCGCAACGCTGCCCTGATCGAGGCGCTGCGCGCCAAATTGCCCGCGGCGGAGTTGATTGTGTTGCCGGAGAGCGAGTGGTTCGAAGCCTGGGGAAGCGCGCTGATCACACGCGACACGCCGCTCTACAAGACCCCTCACATCTCCCCTCTGCCGGTCTTCGATGCGCTGCCGCCGCTCCATCACTTTAAGGATCTGGTGCAGGCGATGGCCGCGCCTCCACTGCAAGCGCCGCCCGATGCTCCGATGGTGCTTGGCGTGGATGCGGGCTCGACGACGACCAAGGCAGTCTTGCTCGATCCCGCGACGCGCGCCATCGTCGCATCCCACTACGCGCGCACGCACGACGATCCCATCGCAGCGGTTCGCGTGTGCCTCCAGGCTCTCATCGGGCTGGTCGGCAATCGGCCGGTAGGTCTGGTGAGTACGACCGGCTCGGCCCGTGAACTGATTGGCGCATGGCTGGGCACCGAGCAGGTCTACAACGAGATCTCCGCCCATGCTGCGGGCGCAACCCACTTTGCCCCCGACGTGGACACAATCTTCGAGATCGGCGGCCAGGACGCCAAGTATATCTATCTGCGCAATCGCGTGCCCATCGCTTATGCCATGAACAATGCCTGTTCCGCGGGCACCGGCTCCTTTCTTGAAGAAAGCGCGCAAAGCGACCTTGGCGTCGCCGTCACGGAGATCGCCGGGATCGCCTTGGGCGCGGCTGCGCCGGTGAAATTCAAGACCACCTGCGCGGCGTTCATCAACTCCGACATCCGCATCGCTCAACAGCAGGGCCAGAGCCGCGAGAACATCCTGGCCGGCCTGGTGTACGCCATTGCGGAGAACTACCTCACCAAGGTCAAGGGACAGCGGCCGGTGGGGAAAAAGGTCCTCTTGCAAGGGGGCGTGGCGCTGAATCACGCCGTTGCCCATGCGTTTGCCCATCGTGTCGGACGCCCGGTTGTGATTCCCTCTCACCCGGAGTTGCTCGGCGCCTTGGGTGTGGCACTGCTTGCGCTGGAACGATCGAGCGGCAGCGTGGGCGCAGGCGTCGAACTCGAAACGCTGGCGTCGGCGGAGATGAACCTGGTGGGACGATTCACCTGCCGGGCCTGCAAGATGTGCTGTAGCATCGAGCGTTTCGCGGTGGACGGGCGAACCTTCCCCTTCGGCGGCCGGTGCAGCCTTTATGAGAATGTGTGGAAGAGAAAAACGCGCACTGCGCCCGCCCCCGACCTGGTTGAGCGGCGCGCCGCGATTCTCTATCGCGGTCCCAGGCCCGTCGATGCCGAGCCGAGGATTGTGCCCAAGGCGCGTCCCTATTGGGATGTTGGCCCGGCGATTGAAGCGGCCCGGTCTTTTCTTGAAGAATCCTTCGGTTATCCCAACCCCAAAACGGCTCTGCCGGAAGCGCGTATCGGCATTCCGCGCGCGCTCACCACGCACTCCCTGTTTCCGCTCTATTCGACGTTCTTTTCGGCATTGGGAATGGAGGTGGTCTTGTCTGCGGTGGACCCGCGCGGCGATCTCAGGTCGCATTCCGGATTCTGCCTGCCGGCGCAGATTGCGCACGGCGCGGTGCTGGATCTTGCGCAGAAGGACGTGCATCTGGTCTTTTTGCCGCAAGTGGCGCGTATGCCCCAGAACGAGGCCGGCAAGGACTCCTATCTCTGCCCCATCACCCAAGCCGGCCCTTACTTCCTGGCCAAGGCCTTTCCCAATACGCGCTTTCTTGCGCCGGTTCTGGATTTTACCAATCTGTACGCAGCCAGCACGGCCATGATCGAGATGGCGGTCCGTGAGTTGGGCATGGCGCGCGAGCAAGCCAGCGAAGCATGGGCTGCCGCCATGGCCGAGCAAACCAGAGCCGAGTGCGCTTTGGTGGAGATCGGCAAGCAAGCTCTGGCGCAAGCGCTGGCGGCAGACAAGCCGGCCATCCTGCTCGCCGGGCATAGCTATAACGCTTACACGCCCGAGGCCTCGCAATCCGTGGGCAAGAAACTCTCCAGCATGGGAGTGCTGGCGATTCCCGCGGATTGCCTCATGCCCGCTGGCGCCGGCTCCACGGTTTGGCATTTCGCCAATCAGATACTGAATGCCGCCGCACTCGCCAAGCGGCACCCGAACCTGTTTCTCCTCTGCGTCAGCAATTTCAGTTGCACCATCGATGCTTTTACGCACTCCTTGCTGGCCTCCGAGTTGGAACCCAAGCCCTACCTGATTCTGGAGATCGATGCGCACAGCGCCGACGCCGGCGTGCAAACACGACTCGAGGCCTTTCTCGATATTGTGCAAAACTACCGCGCCGCTCAGCCTAGCCTCTCCAAGCCGTTCTCTCCCTGCCGGCTGGCGAAGGGTGGAGAAGTTGTTACTTCAAATGGCGAAAGCGTGCCGCTCACCGACCCGCGGGTCAAACTGCACATGCTCAACTTCTCGGATTTCCATGCGCAATCCGTTGATATGGCTCTAAACTGGCTTGGTCTGCATACGGGCCCAATGATTCCGATCGGCCGCAGCCAACTCGATCTGGGTTTGCAGTTCACCTCCGGCCGCGAGTGCCTGCCGCTGCCCTTGTCGATCGGACAGCTTTTGCAAATCAATCGGGATCGGCCGCCCGGAGAAATCGCCGGCTTTATCATGATGCGTGGCGGCGCTCCCTGCGTCAGCGAAGCGTACATGGACTACTTCGAACGATTCATCGTCGAGCACCGGCTGGCCGATATGTTCATGGTTCATCCTGGGCGGGAGAACGATTATCTTGGCTTCGATCCCTTCACGCTGATGAAGCATCTTTCACCGGCGATCCTGGTGGCCGACATCCTCGTCGAGATCGATCATGTTCTACGCGTAGTGGGGGCCCCGGGAAGCCTGGAAGAGTTTCATCGGGAATGGGAAGACCTCCGGGCCAGGGCAAAGACGCTCGACAATTTCGTTGAGCAGTTGCCGGAGTTTGTAGAGCGCCTGGCCGCGCTGGAGCGGACGCGCGATCCCATGACCTGCCCCAAGGTGGTGGTTACGGGCGACTTTTACGCGCGATTCAGCCCCTTCTTCATGGATGGCGTTCGCGATCTCTATGCAGCGCGGGGAATCATCCTGAAGCCGGTCGATCTGACCGACCTCTTCCTCTATGTCACCTACGACGGAATGCGGGGCACGGCGAATCAGTGGGGACTGAAGCCCGGTGGCTTTGCCTTGGCCAAGGCCTGCACCAGGGTGCTGGAGCCCGATGGGCAACAGTACTTGCAGCAATGGTGGGGGTATCAATCCGGAAAAAGAACCGAGCAGCGCTACCGCGAGATCTTTCTCGATACGGGTCTTCTGATCTCCCGGCCCAACGACGTTGTCGCCCTGTTTGAAAAGAGCTCCGAGCACATTTCACCGGAGATCTTCGGCGAGATCACCCCGACCGTTGGCAAAAGCCTGAATGCCGAGTACGAGGGCTACGACGGCATCCTCCTGATCGGGCCGTTCAACTGTCTCCCCTTCCGAATTTCGGAAGCCATCCTCAAGCCGCTTGGCATTCAACAAGGCATGCCGCTACTTACCTACGAGACCGATGGCTGCGCTGTGGCGCCGGCCGTTCTCAGGCAGGTAGACGTACACATTCAGCAGGTTCTCGAGCACGCCCTTCGTACTTGTTGAGCGCCTCCGCCGAAGATGGATTGCAGATCGGCCGGGCTATTCCCAAACGGCGCGCCGGTCAGCGCCTGGCGACAACCGCGCGATAGAGTTTTATCTCTTCTTTTGACAGGTTATGGTAGCCTCCGGTTAGGGACCATCGGGGTGCACTGGGAATTGCACCGTGCTTCGTAAATACCTGAGTTCGGGGGGAGAGTCTCCATGGCCGCTATTCGCTACGACCTGATCGTGATTGGTTCAGGGCCCTCCGGTCAACGAGCCGCTGTTGCCGCCGCCAAGATGAAGAAGCGCGTGGTCGTGGTGGAAGCGCGCTCGTTTGTGGGCGGGGTCTGCGTCAACACCGGCACCATTCCCTCGAAAACCATGCGCGAGGCGGTTCTTCACCTCTCCGGCTATAACTATCGCTCGGTCTACGGGGTGAATTACCGGGTCAAGGAAAAGATCACCATGGCCGACCTGGCCTTCCGGGTGCAGGCGGTAATCAAGACCGAGGCGGATGTGACCGAAGCGCAGCTCTCGCGCAACGGCATCGATGTGCTGCATGGGGTGGCCAGCTTTGTGGCTCCCAATCAGGTGCGCGTGGAAGGACCGCAGACCGATGCAACCCTCGACGCCGAACGCGTGCTGATTGCCGTCGGCACCCATCCGGCCTGCTCGGAAAAGGTTCCCATCAACGGCCGCACCATCGTCAACAGCGACCAGATTCTGGAGCTGCCCACCTTGCCGCGTTCGCTGATTGTGGTCGGCGGCGGCGTGATCGGGGTGGAATATGCCTGCATGTTTGCCATCCTCGGCGTCCGCGTCACGGTGATCGAGAAGCGCAACAGGCTGCTGGAATTCGCCGACCAGGAGATCGTTGAAGCGCTCAGCTATCACCTGCGCGACAGCCGCGTCACGCTGCGCCTGGGAGAGACCGTGCAGAGCGTGGAAGAGCTGCCCGACGGCACGGTGGTGGCCAACCTGGAGAGCAACAAGAAGGTCTCCGGCGACGTGCTGCTCTATGCCGTTGGCCGCGAGGGCGCAGTGGACTCCCTGAACCTGAGCGCCGCCGGTCTGCAAGCCGATAACCGCGGACGCATCCAGGTGAACGAACACTTTCAAACCAATGTCGAGCACATCTATGCCGCGGGCGATGTGGTCGGATTCCCATCGCTGGCCTCTGTTTCCATGGAGCAGGGCCGCATCGCCGCCGCGCGCGCCTTTGGCGACCTCTCCGCGGCTTCCAATCCCAACTCCTACCCCTACGGCATCTATACCATTCCCGAGATCAGCTTCATCGGCAAAACCGAGGAGCAACTAACCGAAGAGGATGTGCCCTACGAAGTGGGCATGGCCTATTATCGCGACACCGCCCGCGGCCAGATTCGCGGCGAAATCACCGGCCGGCTCAAGCTCATCTTTCATCGCGAGAGCCGTGCGGTGCTGGGGGTTCATATCATCGGCGAGGGCGCCAGCGAGCTGGTCCACATTGGCCAGGCGGTCATGATCCTGGGTGGCACGGTGGACTATTTTATCGACACTGTCTTCAATTACCCCACGCTCGCCGAGTGTTACAAGGTGGCCGCATTCAACGGGCTGGGCCGCCTGCATCGCTACCAGGCAGAATGAGCGTAGTTCGACTCCATCCCCAAGGAGGGGCAATGACCACTGCGATCGGCGTTGTCATGACCGAACATATCGTAGCCGGCAGGCTGGAGGACAATCGCCTCACCGGCAATTTGCAGCGCTATCCCGTCGACTCCTGCGAGTTGGATGCGCTGTGGGCGATTCCCGGCAGCGAACTGGTGGAGATTCTCGCTGGATTAATCGCCACACTTGCGGGCGAAGCTGCCGTCCCGGTAGACGCCATCGGCGTCGCCGTCCCCGGCATCATCCGCCACGGCGTGATCGAGGATTCTCCCAATCTGGTGCAGATCAAGGGTATGAGACTGGCCGATGAACTGGCCCGCGTCCTCGCGGCGCGCGGCATTACGGCGCCGGTACATGTGGCCAACGATGCCGACGCCATTGCCGCCGGCGTGGCCGCCACGCGTGGCCAACTCGACCGCCTCACCCGCGTGTGGACCATCGGCAACGGCATCGGCTATGGCCGCTGGCCCTATGTGGGAGGCATTTGGGAGGGCGGACACATCACCGTCACTCTCGATCCCAAAGAGCGCTACTGCGGCTGTGGCGGCGTGGGCCATCTGGAAGGCATCATGGGCTACCGCGCCATGCGCTTGAGATTCCTCGATCTGGAGCCGGAGGAGGTCTTCGAGCAGGCCCGCCACGGCGATGCGCGCTGCCGCGAGTTCGTCGATCTATGGCACCGCGCACTCTCCGCTGCCATCGCCTCCTTCATCCATCTGGCCGGCCCGGGGCGCTTCTACTTTACCGGCCACAACGCCGGATTTGTCGATCTCCCCCTGTTGCGCAGCCACCTGGAAACCATGGTAAGGATGAGCCCGCTGCAAAGTTATTCACTCGAGATTCTGCCGCCCACCGACGATACCGCGGTGCTGGGCGCGGGAGTGTGCGCCCTCGGCGCCCTGCCCTGCTAACCCAAAAACAAAAACCAGGAGGAGTGAAGATGACTAAACTTTCCGATGCAGAGATCGCAACCAAACTGCTTTCACTTCCCGCCTGGAAAGTCGAAGCCGGCGAATTGGTGAGAACGCTGGCCTTTGAAAACTTTCTGGAGGCGCTTCACTTCGTCAACCAGGTTGGCTCTTTGGCCGAGGCGGTTGGCCACCATCCCGACATCGACATTCGCTATAACAAGGTTCGACTGGGCCTCACGACACACGACGCCGGCGGCCTGACGCTGAAGGATTTTAATTTGGCCGCCGGCATCGATCAGATGGCTTGAGCCAAGATGCCTCCTTAGCGCCGTACCGCGGCGCAGACCATGAGCGCGGCAAACAACAGCGGCAGAAAGAGAATGCTGGCCCGGAGCAGTTCGCGCGCCAGCCTGCGGCTCTCCACCTCGGGAAGGTTTTGCAGAATGCGGGTGAAGCGAAGCGTGTAGATCATGTAGTACAGGCTCAACGCGAAGGCCGGAACGGTATACAGCGAGCCGGTCATCCCCAAGAGCCAGGGAAGTAGACTGACAGGGACCATAAGCGCAGCGAAAGAGACCGCCACGATGGCATTGGAGCGGCCGCCAGGATCAACAACTGGCCACATGCGAAACCCGGCCCGCGCATAGTCGGCGCGGTACAGCCATGCGATGGACATGAAGTGAGGAAACTGCCAGACAAAAAGGATGGAGAACAGGGCCAATCCTGGCCACTCGATGCGTCCTCGAGCGGCGGTCCACCCAAGCAGCGGGCCCATGGCCCCAGGCAGAGCGCCCACAAAAGTAGACCATGGAGTAATGCGCTTCAACGGCGTATAAATTGCCACGTAAGTCAGCGCGGTAAGCAGCGCCAGGGCCATGGTCAGTAGATTGCTGCGAAGCAGTAACCATGCGACGCCCAGAGCCAGCGCGGCCAGCCCGGCCAGCCACCCTTGAGTAGGTGAAAGGCGTCCCGCGGCCACCGGTCTGTTCGCGGTTCTGCCCATGAGCGAATCGGTCCGGTGCTCGATAGTCTGGTTCATGGCGCCAGCGCCGGCTGAAACCAATCCAATGCCGAGAAGCGCGTCCAGCAGTCCGCCGTGCAGGCTAACGACGCCCGACTGCAACGATCCCAGATAAAAACCTCCCCAACCTGTAATCAACACCATGGTCACAATTCTTATCTTGAACAGTTCGACGCAATCCACCAAAACCGAAGCCGGAACCACCGGGCTGTGCGCGTCCGCCGGCGCAGAGCCATAGCGAGAGATCTCCGCTGCGCTTACCGCCAGGGAAACCGCACTGCGGTCCATAACTTCGCTCTGAGATGTGTAGGTCATTTGGATAAGTGAGGTCCTCATTTACAGAGTTGCATGAACGGTTGGGTTTATTGGACGGTTGGCCGGGAGATCCCGAAGCGCCGCATCTTGGCCAGCAGCGTTGTACGTTTCATGCCGAGTTTGGCGGCTGCGCCCTCCATGCCCCCCACTCTCCAATCCTGATTCTGCAGAGCACGAAGGATCAACGTGCGCTCCACGTCCTTCAACACGGTGGGAGACTGAGAGAAAGTGAATTCCTGAATCTCCGGCCGGGGCAGCGGATTGGGCAGCACTCGATCGTTGGAGAGAATCACCGCGCGCTCGACCAGATTCTGCAACTCGCGAATGTTGCCGGGCCACGAATAAGTGCAAAACGCGGCCATGGTTTGCCGGGGAATGCAGTCGACTGGCCTTCCCACGCGATGAGAAAAGACCTTCACAAAATGTTCGACCAACTCCGGTATGTCTTCGCGGCGATCCCGCAAGGGCGGCAATTGGATGGGAAATACATTGAGGCGATAATAAAGGTCGTCGCGAAACTCGCCGCGCTTCACCATCTCGGTCAGATTGCGGTGGGTCGCCGCCACCAGGCGCACATCGACCTGGTGCGTGACCGTGCCGCCCAGGCGCTCGAATTCCCTCTCTTGCAGCACGCGCAGGAGTTTAGGTTGCAGGCAGAACGGAATATCGCCGACTTCATCCAGAAAAAGCGTACCTTTGTCCGCCAGTTCGAATCGGCCGATCCTCTGCGCGATGGCTCCGGTAAACGCGCCCTTCTCGTGGCCGAAGATCTCGCTCTCCAATAGATCCAGGGGAATGGCGGCGCAATTCAGCTTGATAAAAGGATGGCCGCAGCGGTCGCTGATGTTATGAATCGCACGGGCGATCAGTTCCTTGCCTGTACCCGTCTCACCCTGGATCAAGACAGTGCTATCGGTGGGCGCGACCCGCTCGACATGTTTGAGTGCGGTCTCCAAAGCGGGACTGCTGCCGATCAGTTGCTCGAATCTGCGCGAATGAAAGCCCCTATCGTCCATATTCAATCTCTCGCACGCCCCCACAGTGTTGCCTCCCGGTTTTACGTGCCGATCGTTCTGGCGATCAAGGCTTTAAAGCAGCCCAGACGCACTCCAGCAGTGTTTTGTCGTCAAATGGTTTTGTCAGAAACTCGACAGCGCCGGCGCGCAAGGCCTGCAACCGCAAGGCTTCATCGCCATGCGCCGTAATAAAGATGGTCGGAATGCAGCAATTCTCGGCGTTCAACCGGGCTTGCAACTCCAGGCCCGAGATGCCGGGCATACGAATATCTGCGATCAAGCAGGCGGTCTGATACTGGCTTCCAGACTGAAGATAGTCTTCGGCCGAGGGAAACGCATGTGCCGGCAATCCCACCGCCTTCAGCAGGCCGGCCAGCGCATCGCGCATGGAATCGTCATCGTCGACAATTACGACCTGATCGCGCCCTGCCTGAACCGCCATGCTATCGACCATGCGCCGAATTCACAAAAGATGCAATCATACGTTGGTTTATAAGACGATCGTCGTCCAGAGGACCCAGATAATCGGAATTGGACCAGCATTCTGTGTTTTTTTGCAAACCTGGCTATATTTTGCCGACGGGAAGCTCAAGCCGGGCCGCCATTCTTACCAGGTCCGCCAAAGATTCGGCGCGCATCTTGTGCATCACGTGCATGCGTTGAATCTTTACGGTGATCTCGCGGGTGCCCAACTCGGAAGCGCATTGTTTATTGAGCAAACCTAACACTACCATCCCCATCACCTGGCGCTCGCGCGCGGTCAGCGATGCGTAGCGCAGGCGCAGCTCCTTGATCTCATTCTCTCGCAAACGCATCACTCGGTCGCAATCCAAAGCATGATGGACAGCATCGAGAAGCTCTTCATCCTGGAAGGGCTTGGTTAAGAACTCGACCGCGCCGGATTTCATGGCCTTCACCGTTGTCGGAATATCTCCGTAGCCGGTGATAAAGATGGTTGGAATGCGCAGGTCCACGTCTCCCATCTTGCGCTGCAGGTCCAGTCCATCCACTCCCGGAAGCATCAAATCCAGAACCAGGCAACAGGGCCCATCCGGTCTGCTGCTGTGCAGAAACTCCTCGCCAGACTCAAAGGCCAGCGATTGCAACCCAGCCGATTTCAACAGGCCTTGAATGGAGACACGCATCCCCGCATCGTCGTCGATGACAAATACGATGGGAGCATTACTCGCCGTCATGCGGAAGCCTCCGCCTGAATGGGCAGGGTGAAATGAAAGATTGCGCCGCGTGGAGAGTTGTCGGTGGCCCACAAGCGGCCGCAGTGGGCTTCAATGATAGAGCGGCTGATGCGCAGCCCGAGCCCTGTGCCATGAGGCTTGGTGGTATAGAACGCGGTGAAGATCTGGTTCGCCTGCTGCGGGCGCAGGCCCACGCCGGTATCGCAGACCGAAATCTGCAACTGACCGTCATCGGTTCGTCGCGATTGGATGGTGAGTTCGCGCACCCCTTCTACTTCCCTCATAGCATCGATGCCATTGACCATAAGGTTCATCAGAACTTGCTGCAGTTGCACGCGATCTGCGAGCGCGAGAGGAAGATCCGGAGCCAGTTCCGTTTTGATTGAAACGGAGCACTCCATTGCTTCGTTGCGCAGCAGCACGATCATCTCTCGAACAATCTCATTCACATCCATCAGCGCGCGCTGTGGAAGGTTCTTCTTGAAAAGCTGTCGAATGCGATTGATGATCTCTGCCGCGCGCGTCGTATCTTTAATCAAGCGCGCCGCAGCCTCGCGAGCTTCTACCAAATCGGGCTGATCGCGCTCAAGCCAGCGGACGCAGGTGTTGGCATTGGTCACGGCGGCAGCAATCGGTTGAATAATCTCATGCGCCAATGAAGCCGCCAATTCACCCATGGTCGTCGTCCGGTCCACATGTTCGAGGTCGGCTTGCGCATGACACAAGGTGCATTCCGCCTGCCGCCGATCGGTAACCTCCAGAGTAACGGCAAGTTGCTCAATGAGACTCCCAGAGTTATCAAGTACAGGCTGGGCCGCCGTAAATACTCGCCTTATCGAAGCATCGGGTAACAGCAGCCGGTATTCATACTCAAAGTTTGTTTTCTCGCGCCGCGCCCTGCCGCGGGCTTCTTCAAAGCCGGCATAATCGTCCGGATGGATACGCGCCTTCAGCATCTCTTCGGTTGGATTCTCCTGATCGGAGTTCATTCCATAGATGCGGCGGAACTCCGGCGAAGCAAGATACGATCCGGTGGCAACATCATGCTTCAAGCTGCCCATGTGGCCGATTCGTTGCGCATGCAGCAATAACTCCTCATTGCTTTGCAGCTTTTCAAGAGCCTCTGCGTGCTGCTTTGTAATAAGTTCAAAGCTACGAAGACGGCGCTTGTACAAGCGCCCAACCCAAAGCAGAAAGACCGCATTTACAAATGCCGCGAATCCCCATACGCTCCACAGAAAAGGGGAGAAAGCAGAATTTTGTACCCCGCTTGCCAAGGGTGGCAACGCCGTAACGACCTGGGCCTCACTGGAAAGGCCGGAGAAAACCAGAATCGCCAGAGCAGCGGCCGTTATAAAACCCTTGCACGAGCCGAAAAGGTTCTTACTCGGTATCTCGCACCGCACTGGCCAGAAAGAACGAGGCTTATGCTCACAATTGTAGTGGGGCGGCGCGTTTTGGGTCTCCACTCGGGAAAGAGGCCGGTTTCGGTCAGGTGTCATGGGGAAGGACCATTTTTTCTTCCCCACAGCTTAACAGCTTGGCGGCTGTGCGCGCAGCAAGAATATCGCCCTACCAACTGCCCCAGGCCCGGCTCATGTAATCGGTCAACGTCATACTGACCAGCGTAAGGAAAAGAAAGATCCCGCTTATAATGGCCAACTTAGTCAGATTTGTGCTGTACCGTACCTGCATGAAGTAAAGCAGCACCAACACGGCCTTGGTCGAGGCGATGGCCAGAGCGATGATCGGATTCCAGAATCCCAGATCGACAAACGAGGCCCATACCGTAAGCGCAGTGCCCGCCAGCAAGGCGAACAGAATAACCACATAAACTCTGGGGCCGACGATGGTATGCGTATGTTCGCTCATGCTGTTCCTCCCTCAGTGCCCGCAGGTCAATGTCTGCTGATCAAATACAGCAGCGCGAAAAGATAGATCCAGACAATATCGACAAAGTGCCAATAAAGGCCGAAGTTTTCTACAAAGGTAACGTGCCCGGCAGTGTAAGCCCCGGCACGCGCGCGGAGGATCATGAATCCAAGCACTCCGATTCCGACTATCATGTGCAGTGCGTGCATGCCCGTCATGGCAAAGTAAAGCGAGAAGTAGATTTCGGTGTGGCGAGCCATATCAAGAGCCAGCGGCTTGTCGCCCGCGGCGCTGGCTGCCGCGTCGGAGTCCGGATCGAGAAAGGAACTCAAGCTGTAATGGAGGCCAGGAACGTGGTGCTTCTCAATCTTCTCCGCATACTCGATGCTCTTGATTCCCAGAAATCCAAGGCCAAGCAAAAAAGTAAGCGACAGACAGAGAACCAATCCGTTCTTGCGCCGGGTTTCTGCGCACCAGACGCCCATGGCCATGGTAAAGCTGGAGAGGATCAGCACCAGCGTGTTGAGAGTTCCCCACACCACATTGAGCTGATGCGACCCCGCCACAAATGCAGGGAAGTACCAGTTACGGTAGATCAGATAAGAGGTAAACAATCCGCCGAAAAACATCACCTCTGTGACGAGAAATAGCCACATGGCAAAGTTGGCCGCGTCGGCCTGCTGCTCGACGGAATTAAAGTGATGGCGAAGATAGGGCGGGTGTACGCCATGCGCACCCTCGGTAGGTTCAGCAATAGGAGGAGCAATCGCTTGACTATTCGGCATTGTGCACCTCTGCTTTCGATCCCATCCGATTCTGGCGCTCCAGCCAAGCATAGTCGTAGGCTTCATGATCCATGACGGGTGGCTGGATAAAGTTCTCGGTAAGGGGAGGAGACTGAGTTTGCCACTCCAGCCCTGTTGCCTGCCAGGGATTGTTTCCTGCAACCGGGCCAAATTTAAGAGACCAGAGAAGGTAGACTACCGGAATCAGATAGCCAATACCGAGAACTGTGGCTCCCGCGGTAGAAAATACATTCAGAATCTGAAACTCGGGCGGATAAGATGCGTACCTCCTGGGCATACCCAGCATTCCCAGGATGAATTGCGGAAAGAAGGTGAGGTTAAATCCGATGAAGGTCACCACGGCAGCCAGTTGCGACAGTTTTTCCGAGTACATGCGGCCGGTCATCTTGGGCCACCAGAAGTGGATGCCGGAGAGAAACGCCATCAACATGCCACCTACCATCACGAAGTGAAAATGAGCCACGATGAAGTAGGTCTCGGTAAGATGGATGTCGGTCCCAGCAGCGCCAAGAAAGACTCCAGACATGCCGCCAATGGTGAACAAGCCCATGAAGCCCAAGGCGTAGAGCATGGGCGCTTCAAAGGTGATGGACCCTCGATGAAGCGTAAATGCCCAGTTGAATATCTTGATCGCCGAGGGCACGGCAACCAGCATGGTTAACAGAGAGAAGACCAGCACCGCATAGTTCGAAATGCCCATGATGAACATGTGATGGGCCCAGACGAAAAAGCCAAAGACCGCAATGGCAACCGATGAAAATGCGACTGCTTTGTATCCGAAGACCCGCTTGCGGCTGAAGGTAGAGATCACCTCGGAGATCACACCCATGCCGGGCAGAATCATGATGTAAACCGCCGGATGGGAGTAGAACCAGAATAGGTGCTGAAAGAGCAGCGGGTCGCCACCCTTGGTGGGATCGAAGACACCAATTCCGATGGTGCGCTCCAGCATCAAAAGCACAATGGCGATGGCCACGACCGGCGTGGCCAGAACCATCTGCACCGCCGCCGCATAGTTCGACCATACAAAGAGAGGAAGCCGGAACCAGGTCATGCCCGGCGCCCGCATCTTGTGAATGGTAATGAGAAAATTCAGCCCGGTAAAAATCGAGCTGAATCCTGCGATGAAGACCGCCATGCAAGTAGACATCACCTTGGTGTTGAGATAGTGCGTGGAAAGTGGCGTGGTGAAGGTCCAACCGGTATCCACACCGCCGCTGACCATGGTGTAAAGCACCAAGATGCCGCCAATGACATAAAGATACCAGCTCAGCAGATTGATTTTTGGCAGAGCCATATCCTTGGCCCCGATCATCATCGGAATAAGGAAATTACCCAGCGTCGCCGGCACAGACGGCACCAGGAACAGAAAGACCATAATGACGCCGTGCATGGTGAATACCTTGTTATAGGTATCGGACGACATGAGATCGCTTTGCGGGGTCAGCAACTCGAGGCGGATCAGGCCCGCCATCGTTCCCCCCAATAGGAAGAAGAAGGCCAGGGAGATCATGTAAAGAATTGCAATCCGCTTATGGTCTCCAGTCAATAGCCAGCTCTTCAGGCCATACTCCCTGGTGAGGTAGTTATCCTCGGGGATAGTGGCCGCGGGAGGTTCGGGAAGACTGATAATGGTGTCCGTGCTCATGGCTTCAACCTTCCTTGGGTAACGGCCGGTTTCGGAACGGGTACTGACGATGCTGGAGCTGTCTTGCCTTCGTTTTCGGGCAGCATATCGGTCGTGTTCAACGTTTGTTGCACGCGATAATCGGAATCGAGATTCTTGATGTACTCGATCAACTGAATGACGCCCTCTTCGCTGATCTGCCCCTGATAGGTGGGCATGATGGGAGCGAAGCCCTGGGTGATATGTTGCGAGGGGTTGAGAATCGACTGGCGCAGATAGGCATCGTCGGCGATGATTCTCTCACCTGTCGATAGCGTCAGGCGCGAGCCGTATATATGAGTCAGATTCGGTCCCCGCGCATCGGGCCGTGTGTTGTGGCAGGCGGCGCAACTCAGGCTGGCAAAGAGACGTTCCCCGTTCTGCGCCAGCGAGGTTCCGGAGGTGGAGCTGGCAAGCCATTTTCTATAGTCGTCGGGGCTCTGCACGACCACTTCGCCGTCCATGCGCGAATGGTCCTTGCCGCAGTATTGCGTGCAGAAGAGGTGGTAGGTTCCCGGCTTGGTCGCTTCAAACCAAACCGTGGTATAGCGGCCGGGAATTACCTCTCGCTTGACGCGAAAGGCGGGGATGGAAAAAGAGTGAAAAACATCTTGCGAGATAAGCGTCAACTGCACGGCGCGCCCTGTCGGCACGTGCAGCGTATTAATCTCATGCTGGCCGCCGGGATGCTCGCTCTTCCACATCCACTGCTTGCCCACCACGTAGATATTCATGGCGTTGGCCGGCGGCGTGAAGATGCGGAAGTAAAGTTCCGCACCCCAGACGAACATCACCAGAAACAGCGCCAGGGGAATCAGAGTCCAGGTGGTCTCGAGCAGCGTCGAGCCCTCCATCTGCACGGCCACCGGATGACGCTTCTTGTTGTAGAGGATGGAGAAGACGACGACCAGCACAAACACCGCCACCAACCCGATCAGGCTCACCAGAGTCATGAAGAGGAGCAGCGCGTCCATCTCAGGCGCGATCTTCGATGCTTCCGGCGGAAAGAGCGGGAAGTTCGTCATCCACTTGACGAGAAATTGCCAGAGTATTGGGCTGGTGTGGCTCATGTGTCTATCCGTCCACCTTGGTCTCTGTCTTGTCTGTTGAGGGTGGGTTACCATGCCGGGCATCTCTTCTGAACATCACCAGCATGAATCCACCCAAAGTTGTAAAGGTTACGAGCCCGCCCAATTGGACAATTCGCGCCACGATGAGCGAATGCTTGTTGGTCAGCGGATCGTAGTGATAGCAGTAAGTCAGAATGTTGTCGACCCGCGTGCCGATGCGATGCGAAGAAGCCTCTGCCAAACCGAGGCGAAGATCGGTCGGCGAGTATTCAACTCCCATGTAGTACTGCGCCAGACGCCCCTCTGGCGTCACGATCTGAATAGCGCTGGCGTGCGCATATTGTGGCAGACTGCCTTCTGGGCCGGGCAGCTTGACGTATCCAAAACCAACCGCCTTGGTCAATGCGTCGATGTTCTGTTGTGTGCCGGTCATGAAGTGCCAGCCATCGGCCGTTTCAGGATGGCCATAACGCTTCAAATAGCCTTCCTTCTTGGCTGCGGCCAGATCGGACCCTTCTGTGGGATTGATGCTGACCACGATGACATTGAAGTCCTTCCCGGGAACCTCGTCTACCATCCGCAAGGCGCTTGACAAGCCATTGAGCTCTTCCGTGCACAGCATGGGGCATTCGTAGTAAACAAGCGCCAGAATCGCGGGATGCTTGCCGAAGTAACTGCCCAATTGCACCTGCTTACCTGTGTCGTCGGTAAAGACCGCATCCAAGGGGATCTGCTGGTTCAGATTTTGTGTAACCACCACCTGATTGAGAAGCGGTGGGGCGTTATCGCTGGCAGAGCCCATCTGCTTGTCACCGATCGCGGTGACCTGCGCACTTAGAGAAGGAGCCAGCATGACGGCGCAGAGTGCCAATTCCACCAACGCGGCGGTTGCTGCGCGCTGCCTGCATCGATCGACATTGCCTTTGCTTTTCATCTTCCTCCCTCCCATGACTCGCCTCATTGCTTTGTCTCTGCCTGCTTGCCTCGAATAGCCTTTGCTTGCGCCTCGTCCGACTCAAATCCGGTATGAGTAAAGCCGTTGGTGAGCGGCGCCGCAACCGTGTGGTCGCTATCCCCTGTCATGAGCGGCTCGCGCTCAATTTGCGGAGCCATCGGCAACCCACGTTGTGCAATCAACGCCATGGCCCGCGCAATCGGAATGCGCACCTTGCCGTGCTCTCGATCTGCCCAACTGTAGTTATCCAGCAACAGGTCTTCGCGCGTGTGCAGATCGGCCAGATCCTGCATGCCGTCGTCGGTTTGCAGGCGGGGCGTGGGGAAGTGTTGAGTCGCTTCTCCCACTTTGTTTTGCATATCCGGATTGTTGGCCATATTGCCCAGCGGGCGCACGTCTACCGAGTGTGCCCATTGGTTCGGCGGTCCGTCCCACCGGGCGATAGTTTGATTCAACACCTTGCCGACTCCGTACGCCAATATGGCTGAAACCGCTGCAAAGAGCCCGAATGCGATCATTACCCCGACGATGCCAATGACCTGCACATCGCTGCCTTCATACCCTTTGGACGCGTCGACCGGTTGCGCCTCTGAGGCGGCATCGTGGCCCGATCCGTTCACCGGGTCTTTTGGTTTATGCGTGGACATGTTCCGCCTCCAAGATCTCCGCAACGTGCGGATCGTTGATCTGCAGCAGCGGACGCGTCTGCAAGCGAGAGCAGAAGAAGGCTACCCACAAGGCCGTCATTGCCACCGGCACAGCGACGTATTCCAGAATTCCCCAGCTAAAGTGCAAGTTTCGTGCTGCGTCCTTGAAATTGGGCTCGATCAGCCAGAAGAGATCGAAGGCTTTGGCGAAGATCATCCATTGGCAGACCCGCAGCAATTGCTTCTTGTTTCGCTTCAAGTCGCGCGACAAAAGAAGCGTGAACGGGATCAACCAATGGAAGAGAAAATCGAGCGTGATGATTACGCCCCATCCACCCGTGGCGCGATCCAGGTACCAGGGAATCTCATCGGGCAAGTTTCCCGACCATATGATCAGGAATTGCGAAAAAGCCAGATAGATATTCAGCATCACAAAGGCAAAGGTGAACTTGCCCAGGTCGTGCTGCTCGGTCTGGCGAAGAATGGTCTTGAAGGGCTCACCCACAGAGAGCGAGATGGCGACGATGATAGAGCAGGCCAATACCTGATAGCCCTGACCAACAAGAAACAGCAAGCCATAAACGGAGGAGTACCAGGTCGGATCGAGCGACATGACCCAATAGATGACCGCCGCCGTCATGGTAATGGCGTACACCAGAATCCCTGGGCCGCTCATGTTCTCAAGCCGCTTGATCCACTGCGGAGTGGTGGCAGAGGATGCGGCATCTCGTTTCAGGCCCAGTTCATTGAGCCTCCATGTATAAAATCCCCAAATGGCGAAGCACACCAGACTGGTCAGGATATATGCGCTTGCATTCAGCATGGGGCGCTTGAACTCGATGGCGTGCGCTTGAACCTTATCGATCCATCCCGATTGAAGAGCGGCACTCACATCGCCCACAGCGGCCCATAGGTACAACTTCTTGAGCGAGAGCGCAACGACAACCCAATACGCAAAGACCAATGGCAGAGTGCGGCTCATGGCTTCCAGAGGCCGGCGCAGCAGCAGGCCCCACTTGCCGCCGGTGACATACTGCACCATCAGCAGAGTCAATCCGCCCACGGCAAATCCAAAGGTCAGCATCAGTCCCAGCAGCCATCCACGCAGCAGATGAACGATCGATCCATCAAGAACAGCGAGTCCAGCGGCGAGCAGCGAAGCGACGAATGCAATCAGCAGAGCGCGTGTCTTCCAGCCGTCCACAAACGCAGGAGCGCCCAACTCCTGCGGCAATTCCCTGGCCTGCGTATTGACTTCGTGCGTCTCGTGATCCATTTCGTCTGTCCTTACTTCGCGGCCCCTAGGGACTTCGCGGCTGGTGGGGCTGGTTTGCTAAGGGGAATCTTGATGGCCGGATCAGCCGGATTGGCCGGAGCAAGCGCCGGGGTGCCTTGACTTGCATCGTGGGGATAACCCTGAATCGCGGTTGGCGGTATCGGCCATGGTTCGGCAAACTCAGCCGGCAAATGTTTTTCTTTCGCCACTTCCTTCAGATCTTTCACCGCAACACCCGGCGGGAGATCTTGTGCCGAAGCCGCCTGGCTCAGTTGCAGCGCGCGGATGTAGGCTGCAACCGCCCAGCGGTCAGCGGGAATCAACTGTGCAGAGTAGTCGGGCATCGCTCCGTAGCCATGTGTCATCACGTAGAAGTAGTGGGATAGAGGCTCGGAGCGTCGCACCTGATCGTGAAAATTGGCCGCGGGCTTGTAGCCGCGTTCAACGATGGCGCCCAGTCCATTGCCCACCCGCGAGTGGCATGGCGAGCAGTAGATATTGAAGCGCTCCTGGCCACGCAGCAACACTTCGAGCGTGACCGGGAACGGCATCAGGTCCTGCTCTCTACGCTGGCCGTTTGCGCCCTCGATGACTCCCGTGTAAAAGTAGCTGTCGTCGCGCAACTGCCCTCGCGCCACGGTGTTTACAACTTGCTGACGCGCACCGAAATGATCGGAGAAGAAATCCGAACCGCGTTGCGGAATGAGCTTGGGCTGGTTGTGCATATCCTGCCTGCAACCAACGACAAGCAATAGAGCAGCCATACCCGCAAATGCGCAGGAACGGCCAGCCATTTTACATAGCCCACGATCCGAATTGAAGCGGCGCAATGCCATCAGAGGTGGACCTCCACGACGGAGAGGGGCTGAAAGCTCTCCAGATAGGTCTTGCTCTCGACGGAATCAAAGCGCGGGTCCTTTGCCTCGAGGCAGAGAAAGAACTTGTCTGTGGTGGCGCCATTGCGGAAGTTGGGCGCATTGAAGAGGGGATGATAGAAGGTTGGGAAGCCGTTCAGCGCCAGCATTCCAAAGGCCGCCGAGAGGCCGGCCAGCAGGATGGTGATCTCATAAGCGGGCACTAGAAAGGCAGGCCATGAAAACAGCGGACGCCCGCCGATATTCAATGGATATGCCCATACCGAGATCCAGGTCTCGAAGAAAAACATGGAAGCAGCGCCGGTCAAGCCGCCCAGCAGCGTAACCAGAGGCACCATGTTGCGATGAAAGCCGATGGCCTCGGCCGCCTCTTCCACGGGGTAGGGCGTGTAGCAATCCATGCGCCGCCAGCCGTCCTGGCGTGCCTGTCGCGCGGCTCGGATCAAGTCGCCGGGCGTATCGAATTCGGCCAGCAGGCCGTAGATCGTCTCGCGTGATTGCATCAGTCGCCAGCCTCCGCGGTCGCCTTGGTTTGAATCCTTGCCCCCGGCAGCAACATGCGAATCTCAGACATGGGAATCATGGGCAGGAAGCGCACGAAGAGCAAAAACAAAAATGTAAACAGGCCCAGTGTCCCGGCAAAGGTCATGTAGTCCCATTTCGTAGCGCGATAGGTGCCCCACGACGAAGGCAGGAAGTCGCGGTAGAGGCTGGTCACCACGATGACGAAGCGCTCGAACCACATGCCGGCATTGACCACAATCGAGAGGAAGAACATGAACGGAATCGAGGTGCGCAGCTTTCTCGACCACAACGTCGTCAGTGGGATCGCAATATTGCAGGTGATCAACACCCAATAGGACCAGCCCATGGGACCGAACATGCGGTTCCACATCATGAAGGCTTCCATATGCGAGGCCGAGTACCAGGCCATGAAGACTTCCATGCCGTATCCGTAGGCCACAATCAAGCCCGTAGCCAGCATGACCTTACCCATGTTGTCGATGTGGCGCTCGGTGACCAGCCCTTCAAGGTGATAGAACTTGCGCAGCGGAATGGCCAGCGTGAGCACCATGGCAAAGCCCGAGTAGATGGCGCCGGCTACAAAATAGGGCGGGAAGATGGTCGTATGCCAGCCCGGCAGCACCGACACAGCGAAGTCGAAACTGATGACGGTATGCACGGAGAGGACCAGCGGCGTAGCCAAGCCCGCGAGCAGCAGCGAGGCCGTCTCATAGCGCATCCAGTGGCGCGCCGAGCCTCGCCATCCCATTGACAGGATGCCGTAAAAATACTTGCCCGGCTTGTTCTGAGCGCGGTCGCGCATGGTGCCGAAATCGGGCACCATGCCGATGTACCAAAAGACCACAGAGATGGTTGCATAGGTCGAGACTGCACAAACATCCCACATGAGCGGCGAACGGAATTGCGGCCATACGGTCATGGTGCTGGGATAAGGAATCAACCAATAGCCCAGCCATGGGCGGCCCATGTGGATCACTGGAAAAAGCCCCGCGCAGACCACTGCGAAGATGGTCATGGCTTCGGCAAAGCGGCTGATCGAATTGCGCCAACGCTGTTTGAAGAGCAGCAGAATGGCGGAGATCAGCGTGCCCGCATGGCCGATGCCGATCCACCAGACGAAATTGATAATGGCGAATCCCCAGGCCCCTGGCTGGGTAATGCCCCATATTCCAGGGCCTCTGAGGAAGAGCCAGATCAACGCCATCATGAGCATGGTCGCGCCGGCTCCTGCCAATCCAAAGAGAGCAAACCATCCGAGCGGCGTTTGCGGAGTAAGTACGATGCCGGTGATCTTGTCCGTGACCGACTTGAAGCTCTGCCCGGACGCGATGACGCGGTACTCTCCGGTCGCGGGGTCGATGCTCGGATTGCTCTTCAGGTCGATGGTTTCCATGCGTTGTTTGCGCCTCTTAACCGTTCACCGTCTTGTGCTCATTCTCTGCCGCATTGAGCTCCGGATTCGTATTCAGCACAGCGGCAACATAGGTGGTGCGCGGTCGCGTATTCAGATCGGCAAGCACCTGATAGCTGCGTTGGTCGGCTTGCAATTTGGCTACCTTGCTCTGCCGGTCGTTGAGGTTGCCGAAGGTGATGGCTGAAGCCGGGCAAGCCTGTTGGCAGGCGGTTACGATCTCGCCGTCGCGCACAGGGCGGTTCTCTTTGTCGGCATCGATCTTGGCCGCCGAGATACGCTGCACACAGTAGGAACACTTCTCCATCACGCCGCGCGAACGCACCGTCACATCCGGGTTGCGCATCAGCTTCAGGCTCTCGGTATCGAAATCGGAGTAAAGCAGGAAGTTGAAGCGCCGTACCTTGTAAGGACAGTTGTTGGAGCAGTAACGTGTGCCCACGCAGCGGTTGTAGACCATCTGGTTGAGGCCCTCGGGCGTATGCACTGTTGCGCCCACCGGGCAGACTTGCTCGCAGGGTGCATTTTCGCAGTGCTGGCAGGCCATAGGCTGGAAGTGAGCGCGTGGGTCAGCCAGGTCGCCTTCGAAATAGGTATCGACGCGCAGCCACTGCATGTTGCGGCCAATGCGTACCTGTTGCTTGCCTACGACGGGGATGTTGTTCTCAGCATAACAGCCCACGATGCAGGCATTGCAGCCTGTACAACTGTTCATGTCGATCGACATGCCCCAGGCGTTGTCTTTGTACTCCCAATTGGGAAAGAGCGTGTTGTTCTTGTCGGTAGTGGGGTGCGTTTCGCCCTCGTTGGCGAAGTTGGGATGAGCGAGAAACTCCTCCAGCGTTGCGTAGCGAATGATGCCGCGCTCGCCGATGGCTTCATCTGCCTCAAGAGAGTTGTTGCCGTTGCCCTCACCGCCAAAGAGCTTGGGGCGGTGATCCTGATAGTGGCTCTTGGTGACGGCCACGCCCCACTTGCCGTCGAGCTTCCTGATTGTTCCGGTAGCATAAAACGGCGCTGTTGCGGTGCGGATCAAGTATGCGTTGAATCCAGCGCCCGAGCCCACACGGCCGGCAAACGCGCGTCCATAGCCGAGATAAACTGTGACCGAATTGTCTGGATGACCCGGAGCCACAATCACCGGCGCCTTTACCTTGCGGCCATCCACACTCAACTCGACAATATCGTCTTCGGCAAGGCCTAGCCTGGTCAGCGTTGCACCGGAGACCAGCGCAGCATTGTCCCAACTCAGATTGGTGATCGGCTTGGGCAATTCTTGCAGCCAACCTACGTTTGACCAGCGGCCGTCATAGATATTCGGATCGGGACGGAAGACGATCTCGATTGCATCCTTCGATGAAGGCACAGGGATCTTGCCAAGAGCTGCAAGATCCACAGCATCGTTCGTTGTCTTGTCAAAGGCGGTTCCCTCGATCCATCCCGCGTGCAGCGCCTTGCGCCATCCCAACTCGAAGTCGCCGCGCTTTTCCAGCACGGGCTTCCATGTCTCTCGCACTGCGGCATAAGCGCTCAGGAGTGGCTCATTCAGAAACAACTGAAAGAGATCGTGCGCCGTTTTGCCGCCGTAGAGAGGATCGATCAGCGGCTGCACAATCGAGACCGTTCCGTCATAGGCGCGTGCATCCGACCACGACTCTAGATAATGCGCCGCGGGAATGTGCCAGTGCGCGAGTTGCCCAGTCTCATCGACATGAGAGCCGAGATGGGCTACGGCCTTAGCCTTTGCGAATGCCGCGGCAAATTCATAGTCGGCGGGAGCGGAGTAGATAGGGTTGGCATTGAGAATCACCAGCCAATCGACCTTGCCAGCATTCAAATCGGCAACCAGGGCCTTCAGATCGGCAGCCTGGCGCGAAGGGATGGGATGCAATGGCTCAGCGGATGGGAAGCTGGTCTTGCCTATATTCCCCAGAGTGCGATTGATGGCCTGCGCCAGCGCCGCAACGGATGGATCTTGATAGTTTCCAGGAATCACCACGCTCTTACCGGCATGGGCTTTCAAGTCCTTGGCAAGCACGGCAAGGAATTTTTTCTGCTCTGCGGTCCAGGCGTATGCAGGAGCTTCGACACCGGCGACGCCAACCGCTTTGGCTAACTCCGCCGCAAAGGCTGGGATCTCGCTTGCCCGCAAGCCCAGGCGGTGTTCGGCCTTCATGCCGGTGGTGGTCGGCGTGCTCTCGATGGCGTAAAGCCGGTTCATCTTCGCTGGGTCTTTGCGCCGCTCCGCATACTCGCGTAGCAGTTTGTGGAAACCGGGGAAAGCTGCGCCGGAGAGGAAGTCTGCATCGAGAGAAACAAGAAGATCGGCGCTGCTCAGATCGTATTGAACGTTCAACCCATTTTCGGCCGTAGTGCCGGCGATGGCCGGGTCGTATTGAACAAGAGTGGCCTTGGGATACGCTGCCTGCAAGGCTTTCCACTGCCTGGCCAGCGTTGGCGAGGTGATGGTCGCACTGAGAAAATAGATGCCGCTTCCGTCTCTAGATGCAGCCATGGCTGCCCGCAGTTCCTCGGCAAACTCCATCCATTCGCGGTCTTCACCCCGATAGGTTACGCGCTGCGAACGATCCGGATCGTACAGGTCGAGCAGCGTGGCCTGAGTCATTGCATCCGATGAGCCGCGGTTGTAGCTGTGTTCGGGGTTACCGTCGATCTTGATGGGTCGGAACTGATCGCTCTTCACCAGCAGTGGAACCGCGCCGGTAACAAATGGAAACGCAGTAGCGAAGTAGTTGGGCTTGCCCAGGATCAGATCTTCCGGCGCCTTCACGTAGGAATAGATGGGCTCGTCGGGCTGCTTGGTGCATCCGGCCAAACCTGCGAGCGCTAACGATGCGCCCATCAACTTGAAGAAGCCGCGCCGCGAGACCGGATCGGTCCACTCTTCCACCGCATGTGGGAACTCACGTTCGACCGCCGCTTGAAACTCGGGCGTTCCCGCCAACTCATCCACGGAACGCCAGTAGCGCTTGCCCTTTGCAGCCTTCAACTGTTCGCGCACCGCGGCCAGCGTCATGGGCGCAGCTGCGATGGTTGTCACAAGCTCTGCGCTGTTGACGGCGTGCTTCGTGCTCTTGTTTGTCTCGCTGCTCATCGGTGGCAAACCTCGCAACTGCTCAGTTCTTTCGGCGTGCGAATGCGGTAAGAACGAACCAGGAACCGGCCCAGTTCATCCTGGTTGGTGAACTTGTGAAAGAGCAGTGGATTGTTCTCTTCGCCAGAGATAGACGCCAACTCCAGTCCCGAGGCGCCTGTATCGGATTTTGCAGCTAATCTTCTAAGCGATGCCAGTTGCGCTTTTGACGAGGAGTTCAAATCGGTCCCAGGCTCTTTGGTCACACAGTTCACGCTTTGCGCAGTCGGCAGGCCGAGCTTCTCTTCGCCCACAGCGCACCAAACCGGTCGATCGGCGGAGGGTTTCTCCCACGCCATGTTGTAGATCTCGGTGGTGGGACGGAGATTCTTCTCCGGATTCCGGTGACAATCCAGGCACCACTCCATTTGCAAGGAGTTTTCTGCGAACATCAATGGCATCTGGTCCACGCGACCGTGGCAACTGGCGCAGCCGATTCCCTTGTTCACGTGAATCTCATGGTTGAAATAGACGAAGTCGGGAAGGTCATGAACCTTGATCCAAACCAGCGATTGCCCGCGTGCCCAGCTCTCGCGTACGGGTTGCAGAAGGTCGGCGTTGGTCCACAGTTGCGCGTGACAATTCATGCACGTCTTGGTGGGCGGAATACCTGCATAACTGGATTTCTCTACCGTGACGTGACAGTATTGACACTGCAATCCTAGACCCTGCACGTGATGCTTGTGGCTGAAGGGCACGGGCTGATCGGGGCGCTGACCTTGCCGCGTCACCCAAGGCGAGCGCTGCAACCGATCGAGCGTAGCCCCCAGAGCAACCACCGCCAGCCCCATAAAAATCAGGAGCATCCTCGCCAGGGCATTGGAATTGCGTCCGAATATCTGCGCCATGTATGCGATCCCTGCCTGACTTGCGGTTTAAGATGCGTCCTGTAGTGGCTGCCGCTGGCCATAAAAGCAAATTGTCACGGCCAAACGAGATGCGTCTGAATTGGTTTTTCGGTATTTGCGCTTGCGAGGGTACCGCTCCCGCATGCCGGGCGGCGCAATGCGAAGCTCCAACTCGACTCTATGGGGGTGGCCGCGAACAGACCCACGCAAGATCAGGCGCGCACCAACCCCATCCGCTGATCCCGCGGTAATCGAAGGCGGCAAATACCTGCTTCTACTCCGATAGGTGTCCATTGGCGATGCGTGCGCCTCAAGAATGCTTTTGATTGTCGCTATTGCATGCCATGCGCCAAACAAATCATAAAAATGGACTATTTGTATCTACTTCAAATCAGATGCTTTATGTGGATAATGCCAGCCGTCCTATCGAACAACGGAAAAAATCCAGTGTCAAAATCTCGACAGTGGCGAGGCGGGTCGTTGGCAGCGGTTCAAGGCGTTTTCGTATCCATTCTCTCTCTCAGATGGGTGCTTATACCCTCTCCAGGGAGTGTTTGTGCCGGCAACGAAGTTGCATGGCTTGCGCCGGGAAACTCAACTTTGAGCCGCTTGCCGCTTCACTTCATGCTGCCGCTGAAATAGCCGAACGCCCGGAGAATAGACGAGGATCTCAGTCGTGAGATGGTTGAGTGGAGCCTCTCCCTATCGTTTCTCCCACCGCTATTCGCGTTTTAGCGGTGTCACGTCGTCGACACTGGTTGACCTCTGTAAACTGCGCTTGGAGCGAAGGCTCTTTAGCCCTTGCAGCGGGATTGGTGTATCTAGAAACCATGCATTCAAGTTGCCGCGAGCCTCAGCGAGTGACGACCTGGCACAAAGGTTGCGGGGTATGGCCATTCTAGAATCTCTCTAGGACCCCAGGGACGATGCAGGGGGCGAAAAGGGTGGCACGGATCGATTGCCGCCAGGCTCCTTATCTCACAATTCTCCAAAATCCCTTCCGAATTCCAATCCCATGCGACGGATCGGCATTTGTCTGAATCGGTTCTTTTCCAAAAGTGTCAGGGGATCGGCCTTGTCAGTTCAATTGGGCGTGCGTTGGTCAGGAGAGTGGTGCTTGAAATCTGAGGGAAGGGCGGAACACCGGGGTCAGAACGCCCTCAATCTCAGTCCAATCTGGTCCGGCAGGCACTCCAAAATCGGATAAAAAATGCAGAAAACTATGATGAATAGCGAAAAAGACACATTTATGGACAAGTGCGAGAAACCAGACCGCATTTTCGATCTTATTGATTTTAAAGGATAAAGTTTGGAGGCGCGGGCCGGGATCGAACCGGCGCATAAAGGTTTTGCAGACCATTTATGATTGCTCGGGAAGCCGCGTAATTGCTGGGGCTCAACTCGGCGAATGCCCCGTTTGTCCACTTTTTGTCCGCCCCCCTTTGCATTGGGGGTTCATTCACTCACCTGAAAAGGGCCTACGATTGGGCGGACAGACAACTCCCCCAATCCCTGGAAGTACGTCTCAGCCTATCAAGTCCGGATTGACCACAACCTCGACTAGCGACTACTGAAGTCACAATGACGGGTCGTCACAGAGGCCTCCCAGCTCGTGCTGTCCAGGAACTCGCGCAAGATGACGACTCTTACATATCCACGTCGAGAGCTCTCTTTCGAAACGAAACCTTCTTCAACGCGAAAGCATCCAGGCCTGATATAATCTTTCCCTTGAATATATGTGCGTACCTGTTGAATGGTATTAGGGTAAAAGCTAGAACATCCACCGCACGGGTACGGTTAGGAGAGCGTGGTGGCAAACGACCAAGAAGATGGAAATGAGAGTAATTTTTGGAGTTTGTTTCGGAAATTCCTCGGTGATTTGCGCTGGCTTTCAGGCAGAGGGCTGGCCATCGGCTTGTCTCTCTTGTTGATCTTCCGGGTTTTAGGGTTTACCTTTAGCTCCACTGTCTCCAATCCCCCACCCCCTCCCGAATGCTCGCCCGCCTTCCGTGCGGTTTTCATACTCTTCCTGGTCTTGGCGGCGCTCTCCTATGGTTGTCTCTACGATGCCCTGCAGCGCCCTCGATTGCCCTGGCAGATTGGGCGGGTGCGCAAGCTGGGTGGAGGATTCTCATATCCGAATCCGAATCCTCTTTTCTATCTCTTTGCGGGAGTCGCATTTTCCATCGTGCTCCTGGCATTGCTATACATGGGTCTCATTGGCAAAAAGGATGAAAGCAAATTCAACGACCAGACATCCTCCGAGTCGATGAAGTATGAGGTCGTCAAATCGACCCAAGCTTCTGGAGGGCGCTAATGGGCCTGGATAATCTAAAGGTGGCCGAACCCTTCACGCCCCGCTCGCGAGGCGGCGATCCATGGTTCAAGAACTCGCCGGGCGAAGAACCGATCTTGGCCGAGTGCCAGGCCTACCGGGAGTTGAAGTGCGAGTTGGAGAGTTACGCCGATGGGTACATTCGCGGTCAATCGGTTCTAGTCTCCGGACACCGGGGCTCAGGCAAGACAACGCTGGTACACAAGGCGATTGAGGACGTCCAGCGAGAAAACAAGACGGTCTTCCGCCCATTGGCGGTCCACCTGCATGGCCCCGACCTGCTCAAGGAAGACCACCGTGGCTCTTCTTCCGGATTTGGCGTTTTCAAAGCAGAAGATTATGACGAGATGGCCAAGAATGCGCTGCATGAGGTCATCCGCGCGCTGCACCGCGAGTATTCCGAAGAACTGGCGAATTGTTTCGAGAAAAGATGGGTGAAGCCGGAGACCGTTGCACAACTCCGCGTCGAGTTGAACCATCGGCCGGAGCTTTCAACGCTGCGGGATTATTGGGAGCGATGCGGGTTTCTTTCCTCGGGCGTTCTCTTCGCCGATGGCGATCAAGACAAGGGTTTAAAAGAACTTGTGGCGCTGCACTCATTACTGGAGGCTGCCACCGATTCGGCCGATGGGCGTAAACCAGCGGACCAATCGGAAGGCGCTCAGAAGCTCATCCACGACCTTGCTGGAACGGTTCGAGGGGGACCCAGCCTGCTTATGGCGGCGGCGGGTTTGCTCTCTGCCGCCGTTGTTGTGGGGCTGGTGTTGAGTGTCAGCCATAATTCGATCATGGCAGTCGTAGGAGGCGGCATCACAGGACTGGTCACCACTGTCCTGCTTAGCTACTTCGGCGGAAGGACAAAGCAGCAGAGCCTGATGGTAGACGCTACCGTGGCGACGATGGACATCACGCTGCCCATTTTGGTCAGGCGGGTGCTGGACAGCGGCTTGGCTCCGGTTTTTGTCGTGGATGAGTTGGACAAGGTTCAGAATCTGGAGAAGCGCCTGAATGAACTGATTCAGCGCGTAAAGCATTTGACCGGAGACTGCGCTTTCTTTTGTTTTATCACTGACCGCAACTACTATCAGCACCATCGCGAGAGATTGCGGGAGAATGCGTATCCGGTGGAGCATACATTCTTCAAAAGAATCCTGTATGTCCACTACTCGCCCAGCGATCTCCATGCCTACCTCAAGAGACTGCTTGATCAAAGCGCAGTAAAGCAGGCAGATTCAGAGCTTCTGGAATACCTGGTGCTGCATAAAGCCCGCTGTCATCTAGGGGACCTGCAACGCTGGTTGAAGCACTTCACCGTCAGCTCAGCAGAATTCGACAGCAGGACGGCGCAAATCGGCTCACAGGACGGCCGGTGCTTGGCGGTGCTTGTGCAATTGGCTGTAGAGATCGTCTATTACGGCAAAGATGTACAGAATCGCCTGCTCGACGATCCGCTCTTCGGACAACTTGTCTATGATGCGCTGTACTTTCCGTCCCGCGCTTGGGGGAATGGGCAGCCTCTGTTCTCCGTGAGAGCAGAGGATTTTCAAGAAGCGATGCTTTTCCGGCAATTCTCCGTTGGGGGGATGCTGAAGGAGATCGCCAAGGCGGACCAAACATTCCTGTTCGAAAAAATGATTCAGGTTGCAAAATACCTGGAACAGCCGGCCGCGATCCCGCCTGCGTTGCGTAATCCACCCCATGCCTTTGCTGTGCGTGCTGCCGCCCTGGCTTTGGCAGAGGAGATGGTTCGTCTGCAGGTTCGTTTATTACAAGACATTGGAGAAAGCAGTTACCTGTGGCTCTACGATGAATACGGGCGGAGTTTGGAAGACAGAAGCGAGACGGTCGCCCGGCGCGCGCGAGCGGAGAATGAGCAGGTCGAAATCGAGGGCGCCTGTTCGGCGATCCTCAATCTGCGCCTGCTGTTGCTGGACTTTTCCAACAACAAGGTCGACATCGATCGAATCATTGAGTTCTGCCGCCCCCTGGAAAGGAGTTATCAGGGAGAGTGGAAGCCGGTTTACGAGTCGATCGACCGCTTTCGCAAAAACGGAATCATCGTCGGAGACTATCAGGAAATACACGCAGACGAAGAGGTCATTCGTGGCTTTTATCTCTGGCTCAATTCAGTCTCGCAGCGGCTGTGCTATGCGATCTTCTGCGCTTGGATGCTGAAACACGATTTGTATGCCGGACTTACCGCCGTTGCGGATGAAGTTGCTAGCCAAGAGCTTGCGCTCGATTTGGCTTTGGATAAGCTGCAAGAGCGTTTGCGCACACTTGTTCCGGTAGTGGTGATGGCCGACCATCACAGGGCCTTCGTGCTGGCCGAGGTTGGCATCGCGCGATGGACCGATCCCATGCGCAGATTCCTTGCCGGTTCGCGGACGCCTTGATGCGGAGGAGTTCGCCTACTGCCGGTCAACTGTGGGGATCATTTACGAAGTCACGCACCATGGCGGGGATGTTCGAGGGAAGAATCCTGGCTTTGTCCACCACCTTGACGAATGGTTCAGCCCGGATCTCTGCCAGCGTCTTCTGATCCGTAATATTCGTCAGCACGATCACAGGTGTTGCCGAGTAGAGCGTGCGGAAATCGCGCAAGAGATAGAGTCCCGTTGCCAGACCGTCGGGGGTTTGTTTTTCGTAGGGACCCGGAAACATCCAGACATCGAAGATGGCGATATCGAAAGATTCTTTGTCGAATGCGTCCCTGGCTTCTTCGACAGTCTTGAAATAGCGAACGTCCATGCCGTCGTTCTCCAGGTCCTCCCTGTAGTAAGCAACGGCGCCCCTTTCGTCGTCAACGAAGAGCACCTTGAGACGTCGCTTGGCTGGTTGCTTCGGATTCTCGGTCATTTGTCTAGTCTCCTTCTGTCTTTCCGGCTTCGCCCGCTTCGGGGGGAGGAAGTTCAAGTGTTGTGGGGAGTGTAAAGGTGATCTCTGTCGGCTCCGATAAATGCGTGACGGAGATCTTGCCCCCATGCGCAGCGACGATTTGGCTAACCACCCAGAGGCCGATCCCTTGACCGGTCACGTTGAGTCTCAGTGCGCCCGGTGCGCGTACTTTTTGCTGGAAGATTGCCTCTTCCCATCCCTTCTCAATACCCACTCCCCAATCCCGGACGGCAAATCTCCACTCGTCTGCGCGCCGCTCACCCGCCACCTCGATTTTGAATGCTTTCAAGTCGTCCTTCGCATACTTGACTGCATTATCGAGCAAATTGAAAAAAACCTGATGAAAACGCATCTTATCGATCCATAGCTCGGGATTGACAAAGCGATCGACGGCGACGATATTCTCACGAGGAAGCCCCTGTTGTTTAGCCTGAATGCCCACCTGACGGATGACCGGGCTGACGACATCCGGGAAGAGCCGGACCTTCGTCGGTTGCAGGTTGTTGTTGAAGGAACCCATATGCTCCACCATGCCAGCAAGCAATTCGCTCCACTCTAGAGCATCTTTCAGGAATTCCATCCGCATCTCAGCTGGGTATTTCTTAACCAGCAAAGCGATAGAGGTACTGAATCGGTCGATGCTGCCGCGAATGCCACTTAATGGCCCCTTAAACTCGTGCTTGAGACGTTCGACTACCGCGGTCTGCTGTTCCGCGTCCAAAAGACGCAGTAAATGCGGGACCGCGGTTTGGAAGATGGCATCGACAATCGCAAGGTCTTCATCGGAGAAGTGTGTTGCCTTGCCGGTGGAGCGGTTGATCTTGTTGATGCACCGCACCACGCCCAGGATCTTGCCGACCTGATCCGTGATCGGCGCAAGAAGAAAGGCGTCCAGATCCATACTGGGCCGAATTTCTTTGCTCTTGCCCAGCCATCCCTTCTCCTTCGCCGCATCATGAACCAGTCGCGGCATTCGCTCCTGAAGAACCATGCCCGTAAGTCCCTCCCCGGGCTTGTAGTAACGTTCTCTCGAAGGCAAATCCTCTTTCCAGGTGACTCCGGTGGTAGCGGCAAGGTCGAGTCGTTTGCCGGCGGCATCGGCAAGAAAGACGGAGCAGGCTTCGCAGCCGATGGCCTCTTTCACAATCAGCTGCTTGACGATTTCCTCAAGGAAACCATTTGAACTCTTTGCTTGCTCGGCGATCAGGTTCACCCCCGCCGAGGCGGTCAGACACCGGTCGTTCAGCCAGGAATCCGATACGCGGGCGATCACCTCCGCGACCTTCGTCATGCGGTTCAGATCTTCCTTGTCCTCCTCTCTGTTCAGAGGAGCTTTGCGCAGGAACTGGATCACCGCCCGAACATGATTGGTATTAAAGGCATTGAAGATGGGCAGAACCACCAGAAACGGAGATTCGTGCTCCTGCCATACGTGTTGAAGGGCGGAGTTCAATCCCGGCCATCCTTTAGCTAGCCCTGGATCGCTGCTGCGCAAATCCAGTACTGTAATCGTCTGACGCTCAATGGCAATCCGCGCCAGGGTCTCTTCGAGCTTTGCGTCGTTACCGTTACCCTGAAACGTGCCGGGGTAGGAAGCCAACAGGCTTAGCATCTGGTGAGCCGGACTACAAGCCGAAAGGAGTGCAACGGGCGTTTTGAAAAGGGAAGCAAAGGCCTCGATGGCGCGGGAGTAGAAAAGTTCCGGATCGCGGCTCGCGGCTTCTTCAAGCGCTCTCAGGAATTCATGCTCGCGCTGTTCCGCTGGCGCGTCCATGGAGAGTTCAACGGGCTTCCAAGGGCCAGCGAATGTCGTCGCAGCCCGTTTGGGCGGTGAGTCCATGAGTTCGTGTTCAGCCAGCCACTCCGCGGCGCGAAAGACGCAATCCATCGGATCGGCCTGCGCATAGTCCTGTTCCACGATCAGCCACGGACGGGGGGCAAGCCCCGCCGAGCGCTTGTCCCAAACAATACATTTCAGCTCTCGCAGGAATTCCTTAAAAGGCACCGTACCCGATCCAAGGTCGGTGAAGCCGCGCGCATAGCGATGCGACCAGCGACCGAACTTCGGGCTCCAATCCTTCAAATGGATCGCCACCAGGCGCTCCCGGTACCGCTGCAAAGCGCGTACGGGAGAGAGCCCGGTAATCCATGTATGGGCCGTGTCCGGCATCCACAGGAGTTCCTTATGGTCCCAGAGCACCTTAAACGCATCGTCCACCGAGTGGACCTTCTTGAAAACGTGCGGATGGAGCGCCAGGCGAAATCCTTTATCGATCGCCTTCTGCGCGCGCGCTGGGTCCCACTCTTCGACGTAGAGATATGGCTCGCGGCTGCTTTCGCAGTAGTCCATGCGCTCCTGGAGACTGCCTCCAGCCAAACCAAGCAACTCGAGGTGACGGTCTACTAACATTGGACCGAGTATTGGGATTCTCGGGAGCGTTCCGGGCGGCTGCCGGAACTCGACACCCTTGAATCCCGCGGCGGAGATGCCGTCGAGAATATCGGGCAGACGGTTCTCTTCGATCTGTGGGCCAAAGATAATGGTCTGATAAGCAACGTTCCACGTACTTGTCATCGACCTAATTCTCCAATATCGAGTGAGTATACCGCATTACCGAGCTATAATACAGGATTGAATCCGTGGATTGCGGTGGCCGAACTCGATGCAGCCATCCAGACGAACTGTAAGCATTCCATACACGTGCAAAACAGATCCAGCGGTGTCGCTTGCAGGAAAGGCTTCTCTTCGACGAACATCGCCACCAATTGCCGCTTGGTCCGGCCATCGATACGCTTGTCGGCCCGGCGCTATTTCCCGTTGTCGCTTCCCCGTTGTCATCGATGAAGTCATTTTCTCATTGAGACCGCTTGCTAAGTAACGCGTCTTGCGGGAGCGATGTAACTTTCCATGTCCCCTGGGGCTCAATCACGAAACTCCAGTCTGAATCGCCACTTCCGCGCGTGCCGGGAACCCAGCACAAGTTAGCCCCGGTAAGTTGTTGGCCGGCTCCGGAACGCGGCTGCTTGTCGTTCAGGTTCTGCGCACAGGGAACGTACCAGTCGCGGCCGGAGAGGACCTCCAGATCACCAGCCAGGCAGCAATCTTCGGTATTTTCGACGTTCAAGTGCCCCGGAAGATGAAACAGCTTCCCGTTGGGCTTTAATCCAGGGCCGTACCCATGGAAGTCGTCAAGCAAGAAGCCAAAGATGTCTGAACTGGCTTCTTGCGTCACGTTTTTGAGGCGCCCCCAGCCATAGCGGCGATCCGCACCGATCGAAATAGCGCCGAGGGCAGAGCTGATATCGTCCTCAGTCAAGTTGGACGTGAAGAAAACATATCCTTCGAAATGCAGATGGCGTTGCGCGATTGTTCTGGGGACGTCACTCTCCTCGGAGCGGGCCACTGGCGAGAGGTATTCGGATTCATGAAGCGCCTGATCTTCGGCGGCCAGACAAGAGGCTTCGATAGCAGTCGATGTTTGAGAAAATACCCAGCGCGCCTCAAACTCGGTTGGATGCAAATCGCCATAGTAGAGGCCGTGCCGATCGCCGTCCGATTTTTTCTGATTGAGAAATTGAGGACGCATCAAGTTTCCGTCAAGACCGCATTTGGGAAAAAAGCACGTTGAGCGGAACCAAGATTCCAGATCCTTCTGCGCATTTTGATAAATCTCTGGCACACCCTTGCCGTTCTTGTGACGAGCGGCGTAGCCAGCGACCATTGCTCCCCAGATAGCGCGCGCGGGAATATAGTAACGTGTGCGCTGAATCATGCCAAGATCGTGCCATCCGATATGGATTGGCGATTCAGCCCGGAAGACGAGCCGCAGTGCCTTCCAGTGCTTACTCATCTCTGAACTCCTCGCGGATTCTGGTGTTGCTGCTCAGACTCGCGATCTCTTCCCTGTTGAACTCTGCCTGCATTATCTGGATTCCAATGCCCCTGATCGTCTTTGTTGCCTGATCCTTCAGCCTTCGCTTTTACGTGATAACGAAGATAAGTTAGTGTTTGTTCAAGAACTTTGCGCGCAAGCAGGAGTTTTTCGAAATTGGAGCCAATGTCCTTGACCGCCGCTAGGATCGTATCAATCTTCAAAAATGTGTGCGGCCTATTCTCGGGATCGCTGACGTCGTTCATCTCGGTTGAAAAGACATCTTTTAATGCCTTTGCCATACCAAACAGAATGAACGAAGCGGCGCTCTCCGGTGGCGGCGATGTATTATCCTTGTGCTTTTCCTTGCTAGCTTTCTCCGATTTCAAATACAAAAACAAAGCGTACGGGCCGTGACGGGTTAGAACGGAAGAACAGTTGCCAACTAGTTTCTCCAAATCCTTTCCCGGAAGATTTCCAGCCGTATTCTCGGCGGCTTCAGCACAGATGAGGTCGAAGTTCATTGGGTTTGCTCCTTTCCGGGTACTGAGGACGATTCCACGGGAAAGATCTTCATCCGGCCAAGTCCGCGCGTATTCGATCCTCCTATCCCAAGAAACTCCGCAAGAGCCAAACCTCCTTCGACATGACTCGCAATCTCTTTACTTTTGGCAGGCTCATCGGCTCCATTGAAATGAATGACCTCACTACTCACCTCATTGGCCGGCTTACCGTTCTTTGCCCCTGCAGTGGGGACGCGAAACAGCGAGGGGTCGAGATAGATGATCTGAAAAAATAGGAACGTGGCCCGCGGCAGGGCCTCATACGTAAACAGCGCGCCGGATTCTGCTGCGCCCGTCAGTGGCGAGATCGACACCGAAGTACGGACCTCAAGCTGATCTTCAACGACAACGGAAAACACGCGGTCGCTGACCAGAACAATCCGGTTGGCGATTGACTTCAGGATGGGTATATCCCCAAGGAACTTTGGACCGTTGGCCTCTTCACCAATTTGAATCTTCCATTTGGAAGGCTCTTGAGGAATTGCAGGATGTGGTTGGCTGGCGCGAGGTGTGGAAGGATCTGTCTGGGCTTTTGTCGGGGATTTTCCAAAAACGCTCAGATACACCCAGCCCAGGTTGATGCGGTCCGGCAAGCCGCTCCAGGCCAAGGTCTGAACCTCGGGCGTGCCATGCTCGACCTGCTTATCGAGGTAGTCGTTCCACTGGAGCCAATTCACATGCTCGTGATTGTTATTAGAGACGTTAGCGATGCAGCCTGCAGCTTCGAGCGAGGATGGGCAGGTGATCCAGACGGGGCCGACTAGTGAATGGACAGGGAAGAACAGCAGTCGCGCATCGGAGAACTGGGCCAGCCCCTGAAACGACAATCCCTTCTTCGAAAAGCCGAAGGCGGTGCAAACCGGACAGTCCGGTTTTCCACAATGGTCGTCGCCTTCGGCGCCACCCTTGCCGGCGCAACTCACGATCTTCTTCTTCTGGTCATCATCGATCAAAGATGACAGGGTCCCATCCATTCTGTATTTACCCGACCTCATGGCTGTGTACGCCCTCGCCACTCCGGCGAGGCTCGATCCTGGCACTTTCGGCAGGTTGGTGCCCGGCTCACGGACAATCGTATTATCGACTCTCCCAAGCCGGAATTCGCCCGTACCAATGTGAACGGGGTCGAGACACTCGGCCAGGTACGTGCGTAGCGAATAGGGTTCACTCATGGCTGTTCTCCTTGTTGGGCATCCGACTTAAGCCGGTCCTTGAGAATTCGCAAATGAATATCCAGCGTTCGGTCGAACAATCCGCTAGAAATGGCGTCGAGGATACTCTCATGCTCTTTGCTCTCCGGCTCGAAGCCGGTGAACTTGGCGGCGATGCTTCGGGCGATGCCGTCGATGGCTTTTCCAGCATTGCTAGCGGCAACATTCCGCCATGCTTCGCGACGCGCGACGATGACATGTTCGAGATTTCGAATCGAGGCGTCGGTGGCGCGCGGAGATTTCTTCAGCATGTCCCAAAGCTTGACGATCTTTTCAAAGTCCTCAATAGTGATCGGCCATTGCGAAGACGGAGAACCACGATGGACCGCAAAGTTTAGGTCTGCTGCCTTCTCATTTAACTGACACTCAGGGTCATTCCGCCAGTCCAGCGGTCTGTTCCGTTGCTCGTGTATATGCAATTTGAAGCGGTCTGCAGACGCACCAAGCATCTCGCCGTCGTACAAGTTTGGCCGATAGCGGATTGGGCGCGGGTGCTCGGTAATCTCGGACATATAAACGATGCGCCCGGCGGGCGTCATCAAGTCGGTTGCGGGTTTTGACACCGCGTCGTTGGATAGCGGGATGTAAGGGTGATGGTAGTCGGGATTGCCGTCGCCAAGGCTTAGATCGATTCCGTCGGCCTTTGTCTCTTGCAATGGCTTGCCCTCGCTTATGCTGAGAGGGCCCTTATTATTGACAATCGCACGTGGGAACTGGCCCTCAATCCACAGGCCCTCCTGGAGACGCTGAAAGTTTCCGGTCATGCGGCGTGCTGCATCGAGCACGGAAAACATGGGTACGAATTTCTGAAAGACGATGTTGCCGATGGCGATAGGCAGGCGGCCGTATACCTTGCCAAACTCATCCAGGTAGCGCCCGTGGATTGCTAGTGTGACTTCAACGACCGTGTCGGCGGGGACAATAGCCAAAAGTAGGTTGGGAGAAACCGAGATCGCTCGGTAGGGATAGTAGACGTTCTCAGCAGGGCCTCCCCCCGTGATCTTCAACTGCGCGCCGCCGTCTGGAGCGTCGAACTCCAGCCCATTCCAGCCATCGGTGAAGTGATCGCCCAAGACCCAAATCCGGGTGTCCTTGTCATACACCAGAGAGCGGCGACGACCGACTATGTTCGTCTCGAATGCCTGATTATTGGCCAAATGGGGCTCGCGATCGACAGTGATGTAGCTACGGACCCTCGCCTCAAAAGATGATTTTCCCTGTGCCCGCAGAGCACCATTCAAGTTCTCGTCAAGCAGCAACTGGGGAGACGATTTGAAGTCAGGTTCTCCGTCCTGGATATTCCATCTCTTTACCGGCCGCACAATCGACTTGAGAAACTCCTGAGTAGTCTGCCAGACATCTAGAACCGTGGAAGGCGTCGGCGTTTTGGCACAAAGCAGGCAGGCAAGGAAGTCGTCAGGCGTCTTAATCCAGGGGTGCTCCTCGCATCCATCGACTATTATCTGGTCCCAGTCCTTGTCGCCTAGTTCATCGCACAGAGCCATCCGGTCAGACGTTTTGCTGCGAACGATTTGGCGGCCATACAGAAATAACGGATTGCCTCCTTTGGCGCTCTTGCACTCGGCGACTTCTTGAACCATCTTCGCGAAATCATTGTCGCCTCGGGTCTTGAACCAGTCGATGCGACCCTTGCCGTCGGTCTTCAGGTCTTGCTCGGCGACCCATTTGAGCGCTTTGATCGTCCTATCGATGCCCTGTGGCTCCGTGATAAGACAGGTGCGGACCATGCGTCCATCAAGCCATTCCCGCAACCCAATGCGGACAACAATCATCGCTGCGCGACCATTATGATCGGCAATCTCCTCGATGAACTGCGTCTCTTTCGGCCCTGTAGTTGTTTCATTATCTGCTTTTTCGCCCTTACCCGTCCGGCGATCAATGCAGATCTGACACACGATTCGTCCATCGTCGCGGCGGGGCGCTGGCCTTAGCCGGCAAACAGGACAGATACCAGCAAGCGGGAGCTTCCAGGCGTCATCAAACTTCGATTTGATCTCGGAAACCCCTACCGACACAGGCGTAGCAATATCCTTGCGCAATTGTTCAATGACCTTAACTATGGACGTCAGAGTGGAAGTGTCCCTAACGATGTGAAATTGGGGGATGATCTCCCCGGCCGACTTTTCCAGGCTGATTCCTCTGATCTGCTTCTGCAGCGACCCCTCAAATCCATTCACGGCTGGAGTCAGGAAGATCACAAAATTGTCGTCACGATACACACAATTGCCAAACGGCAAACCGTACTCGAACAGTCTCTCGATCTCATCGAAAATCTGGTCAACCACGCGACGCCGGCCGGTGAGGTCTCCAACCTTGTGACCGTAAGAAATATAGCGAAGAGCATCGATGCCAATTCCCCAAAGATGAAATCTAGCCTCATCTGGAATTTCCTTTTTGCAAATGCATTGAATGTGGAGTGCTTTCGCAATCGAAGCAACGGAATAAACGTGCTCCCAAAGCGATGTATCGTTGTCTGGGCGTGTAGTATCGGAAAGGCCGGGCTCGAAGTTCCTTTCAACGGAGCCGCGGACTTTCCGGTAGACCTCCAAAGAGATTTCATCTCCTTCTTTGACCATTTCCTTTAGGAGGCACTCCAGCTCTCCATAAAGTCCTTTGCGAACCAAGTGAAGTAGTCCTGGTCTTCTGTGAACTTTCTTCTCATACAGAGCAGCACAAAATGGATCTGCGTTTGTACGATCGACGTTGAATATCCCGCGCTCGACCTTGGTGCGCTCGCTTTCGTAACCGAAGACGTTGCTGCGGAAGATATCAGGGAGTTCGTCTGGGTTGGCGTGGTTGGTCTGTTCGCAGCCGATGAGAGGGTTGTTGCGGTCGTAGCGGGCGTCAGCGCTGTCGGCGAGCTTGAGGATTTGGGTCAGGCCGTCATTTGGCGTGGCATGTTCATAGATCGCGTGCTTGATGCTGAGTTGGCCGATGCGTTCCGTGGTCTCGCCGCCTTTGGACTTGTCGAATGGTGTCTTCCCTTGGTCCGCACGGGTCACGCATATGTCCTTCTCGAAGATTTCCCGAAGATCATTGGTCAGCAGGCTATCGTGTTTGAACCAATCGTGGTCGTGCGGATCCCTGTTGCGCCAGCCGCTCTCCATGCGGTGCCAGTGCTGACGATAGAAGAGAAACTCGTCGCTCAGCTTGCCAATGTCGTGCAGCAAACAGCAGATCTCCCACCATAGGATTTCCGCACGATATGGCGCGACTTCCTTTTTGTAGGTGTCAATGTCCATTTGTTTCATGCTTTCCCGGGAAGCAATTCCCTAGCGTCGCCAGCCCTTCGACGGTTGTTTTGTTTGGCGTTTGGCATTTGAATCCACTGATCGTACTTACAAACTCGAATTCGGAGATGTCCTGCGCAGCGCGGCCACACCCGCTCGTCTTCTTGGCGCCAAATCCAGAAAGGCGAAACATGCGCACGAGCGCCTGGCCAATGAGTTCCCAATCTTGCTGTGCTTCAGCAAGGATCTCTTCGTCTCGGTTGCCAACCAAGTCAAACGCAAAGTAGATCAGGCTGAAGCACGCTTTGGCTCCAGGCGGCACGTGTTCCATCTTAATGGGAATGGAACCTGCGCGCGTCTTGGGTTTGCGTGGGTTGATGACATCCATATCCATCCGATCAAAATAAGAGGGCAACGCGTGCAGGCGTCCAAGCCGGTGAGATTCCTTTTCGGGATTGATGTGCTGCGTCTCGCACCATTCCCGGTGTTTGGCCACAAACGCCTTCTTGGCTTGGCAACAAATCTTCGTTGAGCTGTCAATCCGTGTATCCAGAAAGTCTGTTAAAGAGTTCTTTTTTGCGCCCTCGTTCTCTCCCTCTGTTGCATCTTCTCCTTTTTCCGATCCAAATATCTGAAGGAGACGAAATCTCTCGTCAGCTTTGTCGCTGGCCACGTTGGCCGTGTATGGACGAAAGACAAGGTTCTCAACGCAGGCAGAACGGAGCGCTCCCTTCCAGGACGACCCCGGAACAATGGGGACGTGGAAGACCCAGTCCTTCCGAAGTGGGTTGTCAATGGGATAGAATGCCTCGTCGTCTCGAGAGAGCCAAGGCTTATTCAGTGTGAATTGAAATCGAAGTGCGGCGGCAGGCAACCCGGCGAACACGTTCGAAAAGAGTTTAATGTTGATAGGCTCAAGACCGAGAGCCGTTATAAAATCAAGCCCTGGGTAAATTACTTTGCATTGGTAGAAAAGCGCGCCGTTGGCGTCCTTCTGGCGAAGTAACCGTTGGTGTCTGACTTTGTGCGGATCGGTGTCGCAAATGGAATCTCGTGCGCAATTCAGGAGTACAGAGGAATATGGATCAATATCCTCGCCGGTCGGCAAGCTGTCGGTATTCGCATAGAGTTCATAGCTCATTCTTGGACCTGTCTTTGGATGTAGTGATGTGTTTGCAGAATGGTGCGGATCTCTGTTTCCGCGCCAGCGGACGCGAGTTCTGGATCGCCCCAGATCTTCACGGAATACTCTTCTGCCTGCGCTTTGTGAAACGGGTGACTTATGTGGATACGGCTCGTTATGCCCGGCGCGCCAAAGGAATCAGCTGGGATAGTGCTGAGGTTTTGCAGAACAAGCTCACGGATCTCCGGCGCACACGGCTTGTACGCACCTTTCTTTTTTCCTGGCTCCGTGCCGATAGTTATCCAATGCTCCACGTCGGCGGTGAAGGGAACCGTCAAAGAAAAGAAACGACCGGGGGCGACGGTGAACTCCCCATTTGTCAGCGGTACGTTAGGCTTTGGCGCGAGCACACTCTCTCCAGACGCGAGCAATAATTCCAACGTGTCGGAGGATTGGTCACTTTCGATCTGGTCAATTTCGACCTGTCCAAAGCCGAGTTGTGTCTTGGCGCCAAGACCTCCCAGATCGGCAATGCGCGCAAGTATGTATAAAATCCGGGCCTTGTATTCATCCCATTTCTCAAACGAGCCGGCTCTCGGACGAAAGGTAAGGGAGAAGCCATTGGGAGCCCAACGGGCGGTGCGCTTCTCGTCCGGGAAATAATCCATTAGCTTGTTAGCGAGGCCGCTTTTCTTGTTCTTGACCAGAAAGTGCACAGGCCTGGTCCCAAGCCCGTCTACTTCCATCCGGAAGCGCCGGGCGTGGCCCGTGGCGCCGAACAGATCGCAGACCAGGCACAGATTGTCATCTTTGCACGGATTTTTCTCGCTGCAAGGAGGGAATCCCGCAGCGCGCAGGATGCCCCCATACCAGAAGCGCAGCGAACCGAGAATACCCGACTCTTTCTCCCCTCTGCTGCAGTCGCCGTCAATGCCGCCTGTCCAGAGCGGCGTTAGCGTTCGGAGCTCGACAATGAGATGCGGGTCAGGAGGTGCCTTCACGGCATCGCCAACGTCCGGTCGTAAACCAGATTGGCCATTCTCCATTGACTTCTTCCTCGCCACTCTTTGAACTCAGTGCCGGTCGTTATCGTCTGCAGGAATCGACGCCTTCCATTTCCGCCCTGCATCCCATAACGCCTCAAACTCTTCCTGATACAAATCAAGCATTTCCCATTCCCCCGACCGTCGCCGCTTCAGGATCATCACTGGGGCTTCAATGCCCGGCTTGCCTTTGGGGAGCAGCCCTATCCACGCCCACTTTCCGTCGATTAGGTGCGCCCAGTGCCAGAGTTTTTCGCGATGAAAGCGAATTTCAATCAAATCGTGCGCTTGCGGCAGGGACATCAGCGCCAAAGCCCGGTCCTCAATCCTCCGGCGCGCCATCTTTATCTGCTCTTCGTTCTCCTCCCCATCTCCAAATTGATGCTCTACCTGGAAGCGGACGGTGTCTTCGCCTTCCGCAGCAAAGTCCAGCATCAGGATTCGAGCCTTCGCGTTTAGCGGTCTTCGAAAGCGATACCAATCTTCAAATTGGCTGAAGATCGTGTCAAAGCTGATCCCCAGGTAGCAATACTCCGACTCGATCCGGTTAAACACGGCATGATTGGCGGCAACTGGAAACGAGCGGTAGTAACGATTGATTCCCGAACGAAGCACAGATAACAAACCTGTTCGGGTCTCGAGAATGAACGCAACCGGAACAAATACGGCCAAGGCAATCTTGCTGTACGTCTGGTACTGAGGCAAGACCAAACTGATGAGACTGGCTCCCGATCCCGCAACGGTCAGCCAGAAAAATACGCGTAGCTTGGTGTAGTCCATTTCAGTTTGCCGTCCAATTTGTGTTGAAGATCAAGGAATCTCGGAAAGATACCTACGGTGCACCTGGGTTGGGGTGATACCAGAGAGGAAGAAAAATCGAATCTGGCGCCACAGATGGCTTGCCAATGAAGATTCGGTTTAAGTAATCGCGCTCCCTCCCATCCAGTAGAAGAACGACTTTACATCGGTCTCATCGCTCGAAGGTGTGGGTTACAAGGGCGCCAGTCGATTTCGATACACATCAGCAAAGCAAAGTGAGGTGTCCAATGGAAGCAGCCATCCGGGACTTCACCGGGGACAAATCCCAGCGAACAACTGTAACCGGCGCCTTGATTCCCAACTGCGCAGCCAATCTACCATTTTTTCGAAAATACTGCAATGACCACTCTCTTCCAATACAAGATGAGCCTGAAGGGTGGCTTTGATTCCAATACAAGATGAGCCTGAAGGGGCGGTCATGCTGGGTAGTGATGATCCGCATGGTTCGAGCAGAAGCGTTGAGTTTGG